>Ga0155881_15_pt9 | contig 181604 bp, 197 predicted proteins | sample RifCSPlowO2_01_FD_107535 | JGI IMG/M metagenome (GOLD analysis project Ga0155881, IMG submission 107535) | Candidatus Uhrbacteria bacterium RIFCSPLOWO2_01_FULL_47_17
CACGTGATCGTTGCAGAACAAGACGGTGAGATTTCGGCAATCGACGGCCGCCGTATTGAAATTACCGACAAACAAAAAAATGTCTTTAATTACGAATTGAAAAAGTTTCAACGCTCAAACAACTCGACGAGTATCAACCAACGTCCGGTTGTGATGCCAGGACTCAAAGTAAAGAAGGGTGATGTCATCGCTGACTCTTCGTCTGTTGACCAAGGAGAACTCGCGCTCGGACAAAACGCGCTCGTCGCGTTTATGTCATGGGGCGGATACAACTTTGAAGACGCGGTCATCTTCTCAGAGCGCCTCGTTCACCAAGATCGTTTTACCTCTGTGCACATTGAGCACTACACGCTCGATGTTCGCGACACAAAACTCGGACCCGAAGTTGTGACATCTGATATTCCAAACGTGTCAGAAGAAAAGTTGAAAAACTTGGATGCAGAAGGAGTCATTCGCGTTGGAGCTGAAGTGAAATCCGGTGACATTCTTGTCGGAAAGATCACACCAAAAGGTGAAACAGAATTGTCCGCAGAAGAAAAATTGCTTCGCGCCATCTTCGGAGAAAAAGCGCGCGACGTTCGCGACTCTTCCATGTACCTTGAACACGGGGAACACGGAAAAGTTGTTGGCATCACCGTCTTCTCACGTGAAGAAGGGGATAAGCTCTCTCCAGGCGTGATCAAATCCATTCAGGTCACGATCGCCGACCTTCGTAAAATTCAGGTGGGAGATAAAGTTGCAGGACGCCACGGAAACAAAGGTGTCATCTCAAAAGTTGTTCCAGTTTCTGACATGCCATTCCTTCCAGATGGAACACCTGTAGACGTGATCCTCACCCCACTCGGAGTTGTTTCTCGTATGAACTTGGGACAGATCCTCGAAGTCCACATGGGACTTGCGGCAAACGCACTTGGGTACAATGTAACAACACCAGTGTTGAATGGAATCTCCGAAGAAACCATCAAAGAACAATTGAGCCTTGCCGGTCTTCCAGAATCCGGACAGATGATTCTCTCAGACGGAAAATCCGGTGAGAAGTTTGAAAACCCAATCACGGTCGGATACATGTACATGCTGAAACTCTCCCACATGGTGGAAGATAAAATGCACCAACGTTCGATCGGTCCGTACTCCCTTATTACGCAACAACCTCTCGGAGGAAAAGCGCAATTCGGAGGACAGCGTTTCGGAGAAATGGAAGTTTGGGCCTTGGAAGCATATGGCGCGGCTCACACCTTGCAAGAAATTCTCACCATTAAGTCCGACGACGTTCCAGGACGTTCCAAGGCTTATGAATCCATCATCAAAGGCGAACCTATTCGCAAAGTCAACATTCCAGAATCCTTCAACGTGCTTATTCGAGAGTTGAAAGGATTGTGTCTGGACGTCGAATTGTTGAAAGACGGAAACATCGTCGCATTAAGCGAAGAGAAAGGAGTCATGAAAAAATAATATGTTCAAAAAACAAGATGCCTTGAAGTCCACCGACTTCGACTCCATTCGCCTTCGCCTTGCGTCTCCGGAAGCAATTCGTTCTTGGTCTTATGGAGAAGTTTCAAAGCCAGAAACCATCAACTACCGAACACAAAAACCAGAAAAATCTGGACTCTTCGCGGAAGAAATTTTTGGACCATCAAAAGATTGGGAGTGTTATTGCGGAAAATATAAAAAGATTCGTTACAAAGGAATTGTCTGTGACAAATGTGGTGTGGAAGTAACACACTCCATTGTTCGTCGTGAACGCATGGGTCACATTGAACTTGCTTGTCCCATCACACATATTTGGTTCTTGCGCGGTGTTCCGTCAAAGATTGGAACCGTTCTCGATCTCTCGGTACAGAACCTCGAGAAAGTCATTTACTTTGCAAGCTTCTTGATCACAGACATCAACCAAGAAGCAAAAGACCAAACGGAAGAACAAGTGAAACAAGAATTGAAGAGCAAACAAAAAATGATCGAGGGCGAATATAAGCGCGATGTCGGTCGTTTGCAAGAAAAATTCCAAGGCGATAACAAAAAGATCGCCGCGGAAATTAAACGCCTGGATGAAGTGCGCGATCAAAAGACGGCTGAGCTCGACGAAGATTACGAGCAAGTGATGTCTGACCTGAAAGAAATGGAAGTGATGCGCATTATCTCGGAGCAAACCTATCACGAATGGTCTCTGAAGTACGGACACATTTTTGAGGCGGGAATCGGAGCGGGTGCGGTCAAAGAAATGTTGAAGCGCATCAATGTTGAGGAAACCATGAAGAAGCTCGAAGACGAATTGATTAGTGCAACACGCACAAAGCGTGATCGTGTGCTTCGAAGACTCAAGCTTTTGAAGTCCCTTCATGTCAACGGCATCAAGCCAGAATGGATGGTGCTTGCAGCGGTTCCAATCATTCCACCAGATTTGCGTCCAATGGTTCCGCTCGATGGAGGCCGTTTTGCAACGTCTGACTTGAACGATTTGTATCGTCGCGTGATCAACCGTAACAACCGTCTGCGCCGCCTGTTCGAACTGAACGCACCGGATGTTATTTCCCGAAACGAAAAGCGCATGTTGCAAGAGGCGGTCGACTCTTTGATCGACAACTCTGCACGTCACTCAAAAACTGTTATTGCCGCAACCGGAAAGAAACGCCAACTCAAATCGCTCGCCGACCAGTTGAAAGGAAAGCAAGGACGCTTCCGCCAAAACTTGCTCGGTAAGCGTATCGACTACTCCGGACGTTCCGTTATTGTGGTCGGACCTCACTTGAAACTCGACCAATGTGGTATTCCAAAAAAGATGGCCCTCGAATTGTTTAAACCGTTTATCATTTCAAAGCTCATCGAACGCGAATACGTTCATAACATTCGTTCCGCGAACCGCTTCATCGAATCCGACCGCCCAGAAACTTGGGACATCCTCGAAGAAGTCACAAAGGACGCATTTGTTCTCTTGAACCGTGCTCCAACCCTTCACCGTTTGGGTATTCAAGCGTTTCGTCCAACCCTTATTGAAGGGAAGGCGATTCAAATTCACCCTCTTGTTTGTGACGCGTATAACGCCGACTTTGACGGAGACCAGATGGCTGTTCACGTTCCATTGACCGAGGAAGCGCGTGCAGAAGCGCGTGAGCTCATGCTTGCAACGAAGAACTTGCTCAAGCCTGCACACGGTGGACCGGTCGCAACACCAGGAAAAGATATTGCATGGGGAATTTATTACCTCACAATGACACTCGACGACATGCCAACAGAAAAGACGGGCTTGCAAATTTTTGCGACAGAGTCGGATGTTCAGTATGCCGTGAAGACCGAAAAACTCGGACTTCGTTCATGGGTTGTCGCACGTTTGAAAAATGGAGAAGTGCTTGTCACAACTCCAGGACGCATTATCGTGAACATGCAGTTTCCAAAAGAAGTTCCATTCCAAAACTCCACCATGGGAAAGAAAGAATTGTCCTCCATTGTGAAGTATTACCTTGAGCTTCATGGATCGGAAAAGACAGCAGCCTTCCTTGATCGTTTGAAAGAAATTGGATTTACGTACGCGACAAAGGCTGGATATTCTTACGGAATGGCAAACTTGCCTGTCGTCAACAAAAAAGAATTCATCCAAGATGGAGAGCGTCGTGTTCGTGAGGTGGAAGACTTCTTTGCGCAAGGACTTTTGACACAATCCGAACGTCACTCTTCGATCATTAAAATCTGGAATGAAATTAAAGACAAAATTGCAGACGTTTCCAAAAAGGCTCTTCCAAAAGACAACCCTGCGTACACCATGATTGAATCTGGTGCGCGTGGAACATGGGGTCAGATGACGCAGACGGTCGGTATGAAGGGTCTTGTGTCTAACCCATCCGGAGAAGTTATTGAACTTCCTGTTACGTCTTCCTACCGTGATGGTTACGATGTGCTTGAGTTCTTTATCTCTTCTCACGGTGTGCGAAAAGGGCTGACAGACACCGCGCTTCGTACCGCAAACGCCGGTTACCTCACGCGCCGTCTCGTGGATGTTGCACAAGATGTTTCTGTTCGTGAAGAAGACTGTGGAGATGAAGCTGGAGTGGTGCTTACCAAAAAAGAATCCGATGAAATTGGCGAGCCTCTCATTATTCGTATCCTTGGTCGTTACACCCTTGCAGATGTTCAGAAGCCGGGCGGACGTAAGGTGGTTGTAAAAGCGGGTGAACTTATCACAGAAGAACACATTCGAGAGATCGAAGAAGGCAAAGCAGAACTTGAACAGGTGAATATTCGTTCCGTCATGACCTGTAAGCTTCGCCGTGGAATCTGTAAGAAGTGTTATGGATATGACCTTGCCTACAACAAAGAAGTAAAACTTGGAACATCGGTCGGAATCATGGCTGCACAATCCATTGGAGAACCGGGAACTCAGCTCACCATGCGTACTTTCCACACGGGAGGTGTCGCTGGAAAAGACATTACGCAAGGATTGCCACGTGTGGAAGAACTTTTCGAAGCACGTAATCCAAAACAAAAAGCGATCATGTCAGAAGTTGCGGGAAAAGTTACGGTTGATACCGCTGCGCGAGAAATTGTGCAAGCGGGAACGGGAAAACAGATTGTGGACATGCGTCCAGGTCAAAAGACCGTGAAGATTGCGTATGAAGGTCTTGAAGAAGAAGCGGTCATTTACGGCAAAGCTGGAAAACTCAACGTCAAAGATGGAGCAAAAGTCAAAATGGGACAACTCCTCGCTACAAAATCCGATGGCACAGAACTTGCGTCGCCTCACAATGGTGTGGTGAAAGCTGAAAAGCCTGGAATTGCGATGGTCATCTTTGAAACAGAGAAGATTCGTGAGTACATCATTCCACCTGGATTCTCGCTCTACGTAAAAGATGGCGATGAAGTACAAGCGGGAGATGCGCTTACAGACGGAAACTTGGACTTGCAAGTTTTGTTCAAAACGAAAGGACAAAACGCCGTGCAAAAATATTTGTCCAAAGAAATTCAGTTCATCTACGCCTCTCAAGGTCAGAAAGTGAACAACAAACACATCGAAATCATCATTCGCCAAATGTTCTCACGCGTTCGCGTGATTGACACGGGGGATACAGATTTGTTGCCAGGAGAAATTATTGAAAAAGCAACATACCTCGATGCGCTCGACACGGTTCCAAAAGGAGGAAACGTCGCAACATGCGAACCACTCTTCCTTGGAATCACCAAGATTTCGCTTTCCACAGATTCCTGGTTGTCATCCGCTTCCTTCCAAGAAACCGCTCGCGTTCTCATTAACGCGGCCGTAACCGGGAAAGTAGATACTCTCCAAGGTCTAAAAGAAAACGTGATCATCGGACGTCTCATCCCAGCCGGAACCGGATTCAAGGACATGGGCACAGAGCTCATTGGCCAAATGCCGGTGTATGATGACGTGATCATTGAAGATAAAGCAGACGTTCTTGACGAAGAAATCAAAAAAGCCTTCGAAGAAAACCGCGCGATTGAGGTCGCTGCGGCAAAGGCAGAGATTGCGGCAGCGGAATAGAAAACAAAAAATCACTCGATGCAATATGCGAAGGGTGATTTTTTGTTTCAGTTTGAAACAATGAGGTTCTAAAAATGAAACAATTATTCTTGTTCAAACACGTTTGGTTTTAATTGTCGCGCTTGTTCCGTAAAGAATGCTTTAAGTTCATCGATCATAAGAGCTCTGTGCATTTAAAGTAGGCGAATCTGTGAGAGATAAGGATTTCTTGCTGCCGAAATTAGTATCCGTGCGTGCAGATTGGGTTTGAAAATAGTTTGAACACAGAGTCGCGCATGACACTTCAAAAAAAGAAGATACTTGGTGCAAAATGCTAGGGTATTATTACATACCAAATTCGATTCAATCCTGAGAGCATTCAAAGGGTGATGGCATGGAAGACACTTCGCACATTCTTGGCGGCAATCCGAACCTTCTCACGGCGAATCGTAATGATGACGGTCGCTGGCTCAACACGTACAATGACAATCCTGACAACAGGTGGAATCGTGAGAATGGCTTTGCCTTCCTCGTCCCGCAATTTTGTTGGGAGAGTTTTAAAAATACAACAGGACATCCTTTTAACGGTGGATTATCCACAGCTTCATTGATGATTGTTTAGGGAAACAGTACGATCCACACATCATCCGTAATTTTTACATTTATGGATACACACCTCGCGGTATTCGAAGGCAAACAGATTCGAAAGCTTATGCACCATGGTGAGTGGTGGTTTTCGGTTACGGATATTTGTACGGTTTTGACAGAGAGCCCTGATGGTGGCGCCTATTGGCGAAAGTTGAAACAACGGCTTTTAGAGGAGGGAAGTCAGGTCGTGACATTTTGTCACGGACTGAAATTGGAAGCCTCTGATGGGAAGAAATATGAAACGGATTGTGCCAACACGGAAGGAGTTTTTCGTATTATTCAATCTATTCCTTAGAAAATTATTTGGGAAAGACCGAGAAGAAAATGAAACTCAGGTGAAATACGTGTGCGGAATAAGAGTTGAAAAAACACCACCCGAAGCCTCTGGCGAAGGGTGGTGTTTTTGTTTGGAATAGTTGACAGAAGTCACGTATTTTGTTATGTTTTTGTGTCGATTCATGGGAATCGATGGAGGTAGACATGGGACTTTACACAAGGTACAACACCAAATCTCAGCCACCGCCTGGGCTCGACAAGATTTTGAAGAAACTCGCAAAGCACAGTTCTGTCAAACGAGACGGATTCGTGCGATGGAACGAGTTTAGGTCCCTTGCTCAAGGAGCAGACAATGAATACAAGGAGCGTGGGCCCGCGAAAGAGCTCAGAGATTTCTTGACGCAGACAAGCGTGCTTCTTGCCGAGGGTTCGGAAAAATACTATTTCGATCCTGAGCGAGGCGAGGTTATTCTTAGGTGTTGTGGCCTCGGGACAGAACCGCCGAACGCGACAGATCCGATCATCCGCATGCGATTTCTGAAGTGTCGCCCAACGCTGAAGGCTCACGCCCCGGCAGTGGATGCGGGTACAACAACGCAAGTCGAAGATATGGACCCGTCTGTCGTGGATGAAGTAGCTCGGGATGCGGATGAAGATCTTGTACTCGAGGAACAAGATGCAACGGATTCTCTTGAAGACACAACCGAGGGTGCCGTCGATCCTGTGTCAACGACCGAACTGGAAGATGTGTTGAACGTCCCGTCGCAAGAAGTGCTGTCAGACCTTGTTGCTCTACGCCATGTCGTGCGTTGCAACGTATCTGATGCGCAGACACTTCTCGATGTGATCGACGGACATGTGAAAGAAGGACTCACACGTCGTCTCGGACAGCTTTATCCAAATGAATTGCGCGGGATCGGTCTTCTCATCAAACAGGGTGATCGAGTCGGGGCAACTTGGAGTGTTGATCCTATTGTTCTCAAGCAGTGTCGATTCGAGTTTTTCCCGCGCAAGATTCATCGACATGCTGGAATGGTGGAAAAAGCACCAGGCACATTCGTTTCACAGGATGCGTGGCGTCATGATCTTGAACAGATTGCGCGCAGGCATGTTGAGCCGCCGGAAGAAACACAACCGCTCGAACGAGGAGAGTCAACCGTGCAAGATTCAACACCTGACGTGAAGACGGCTGTGATTCCCATTCAATACGATCTGCTCGGCAAGTCGCCGAAACAGATGACGGATGTCGAGCTCGAAGAAGGCATGCTTGCAGCGCTTGCGCTTGCGGCAACCATTCAGAATAAGCATGCGGAAATGGTTGCGAAAAAAGAACATCGCGCAGAAGTTCGTCAGCAGATGACGGAAGCGCAAACGGAAAAAGACCGACTGGAACGCGAACTCGCAGATCTGCAAGCTCTGGAAAAAGAGTTGAAAGAATCTCGTGCCGCCGCAGACTCAAAGATCGCCGCTCTTCGACAGAGGTTGTCTTTCGTATAGTCTCACCACTCTTCCCGAGTGGTTTTTTGTTTGGTACGATGCTCGCAATATGTCCGGACACTCAAAATGGAGCACGATTGCAAAGAAAAAAGGGGTGCTTGATAGCAATCGCGCGGCGAAGTTTACCAAGCTTGCAAAGCTTATTACGGTCGCCGCGCGCGATGGTGGGGGAGACCCGACGTTCAATTTTCAGTTGCGTGTGGCGATTGATCAAGCGAAGGGCGAGAACATGCCAAAAGAGAATGTGGAACGCGCGATTCGTCGTGGAACGGGTGCGGATGGTGGTGGCACAATTGAAGAAGTGTTGTATGAAGGATTCGGTCCGGGTGGATCGGCGCTGCTTGTGAAGTCGCTTACAGATAATCGCAACCGATCGATTTCGGAGATTCGCACAGCCATCACGAAGAACGGTGGAACGATGGCGGGACAGGGAAGTGTCGCCTGGATGTTTGAAAAGAAGGGTGTTGTGACGATCTTGCCCCCTCTCCCTTCGAGGGAGAGGGCGGGGGGAGAGGGGTTCGATCGCGATGCGTTTGAGCTTGCGGCGATTGACGCAGGAGCAGAAGATATTGTGGAAGCTGACGGTGTGCTTCAGGTCATTTGTCCGCCAGATCAACTCAAAAAAGTGTTGGACGCGATCGAAGCTCTCGGTATTAAAGTAGATGGTGCAGAGATCGAATATCGCGCAAAAGAATCCGTTGTGATCGAAGAGCCAGAAACAAGACAGTCATTCGAGAAGCTTATGGAAGTGTTGGATGAACTCGAAGATGTGGATACGGTTTACACGAATGTGGAATAACAAAAGTGAAAGAGTGATGGAGAAAATATTTTTTGTTTTTTTGTAACGCGCCTTGTTTTCGATTTACCAAATAAATAAGCTGCTCTCTTCTATCACTTTTCCACTCTATCACTCAATCACTCTGTTTCTATGTCTTCAACAATCCTCGGCATCGACCCAGGTTTTGGCCGGATGGGATTCGGCGCGATCCATGTGGATGGCGTAATTGTTCGGTTGATTGATTACGGAGTGATTACCACGAAATCGACAGAGACGTTTGATGAACGCCTCGTGCAGATCGCCGAGGATATTCGAGCACTTCTTAAAGAACACAAACCAGATTTGATCGGCATCGAAAAATTATTTTTTGGAAAAAGCTCGACAACCGCCATGCGTGTTTCTGAAGTCCGCGGAGTTGTGCGATTGTTGTGTGCAGAGGCGGGAGTTCCGATCGTCGAGTTCACTCCGGCGCAAATTAAAAAAACTACGACAGGTGATGGAAAAGCGACCAAACAAGGGATGCAAAAAATGGTGCAGCATTTACTCCAACTCAAAAACATCCCCAAGCCCGACGACGCCGCCGACGCCCTTGCAATCGCGCTTACGGCGGTGGGGATGAGATGAGAGAGGGCTTGCCAGAAAATGGGGAATCCTTTAATATGTCGTCACTAACTGCGGGTATCGTATAGCGGTTATTATCTCAGTTTTCCAAACTGATGATGCGGGTTCGACTCCCGCTACCCGCTCCACAAAAGACTCTGACTCACGTCAGGGTTTTTTGTTTTGGTTGAGCGGAATAACAAGCGTTGAACTTGCATCATCTAGCCAGAAATAAATTCTCTTTTCGTTTGTGTTCCCAAATGGTTCCCATAATTTCCAGTTGGGAGTTCTAGGACGGAAACGGCTTCGTGTAAAACATCTGAGGAAAAATGGGAGTAACGCTCAGTCATTGTGATGCTTGAGTGACCAAGAAGTTTCTGAATGTAGTACAAAGGTACTTTACGCATAGCGAGTTGAGTGGCGAATGTATGGCGTAAAACATGCCAACCGATTCGCGGTATCCCTACACGCTTACACATACGCGCAAGGCCGTCAGCTGCACGCTTGGCGACATTCAGATCATTGTCTAATTGATCAAAAACCCATCCACTAGGCCGTCTAATTGCATATAGGGCGTCATCAAGTCTTTTTGTCATCGCAATAGTGCGGGTTTTGTGATTTTTGGGAGAAGTGATTCTTCCTCGAACAATTGATTGCTTCACATTGATTGTGTGTTGGTCAAAATCAATGTTCTCCCAACACAATCCACTCAGCTCACCAAGACGCATCCCAGTATTCAGTCCAACAAAGACCATGAGCCTCCAAATTGGCGCTGTGTGATCAGAAAGAAGGCGAATGCACTCTTCATCTGATAACGTTCGAGTTTCTTTTGAGAGGCCTTTGAGGGGCTTCATAACTGGGATGGTATCGAGCTCGCCCCATTCAATGGCGCTGTGAAGCATTTTTGATAAAGCACCGAGGTGATTGTTGATAGTTTTCGGATTCAATCCAAGCGTAAGTTGTTTTCGCTTGAACTGCTCGATTGATTTTGACGTAATCTCTTTTAGATTCATCTTTCCAAAGAAGGGAATTAGATGGATATCTAGAGTGTTTCTTATTGAGAGCTGATATGAGTACTTGCTGTTTACCATGACGTAAGTCTTGTACCACTCCTGAGAAAAATCTTTGAATAGATTTTCTTTCTTTTTTGTTTGCTCCTCCAGTGATTCGCCTTTAAGCAGCTTTTGCAACAAGAATCTTTCATAAGCCTCTGCACCTCGCTTTGAATCATCAGGACTTTTGAGTCGGTAACGTTTCCGATTGAATCGAAAATCGGCGCACCAAGACCCTCTAAATTTTGAGGCTGCCATATACATTCTCATCATTCATGGCTTCCGTACGACAACTAAGAAGATATTTTTCAACATCCGCAATATCAAAACGCAATCCGCTTCGAATTTTGAAGAAGGGGATTAACCTTCGTTCAATCATCCGATAGACGGAGCTTTTGGATATTTTCAAGTAAGCCCCCAGTTCTTCAACTGTTAGGAGCTGATCTTGATTCTTCAGTTGTTTTTCTGAAGCCATTCTCATATTAAATTTTAAGGGGCAACATTCCGAGGGCAGCCTTTCGGCCGTTTGGGATGTTGCCATCTTACGTCGTGCCTTATTTATTATCCAGAAGTTTTAATTAATCTGAAGCGATTGTTGTTCGCTTGCTTCGGGTAAAACGTCGTCATTATCGTCGGATCGTCGATCTTCTTCCTGACGATACGACGGTTCCGACGGTTTGTTGTTGTAGGTAATAACAAGTGAACGTTCCTCACCTCTAGATTCTTGGATTTCAACACCAAGTGCTTTAAGATCGGGTTTAATTTCATTGATTTTTCGCATGAGTGCGTTTGCAGCTTTAGGCCAGTAATAATCTTTCTGCGCACCGTACTCGACTTCGAAGCTGAGTTCTTTAAAAAGTTTTTGCGCGGTTCCCTCAAAGAAGAATCGTTTCTTCATAAATTGAAGGATGTGCATCGCAACAGGGTTTTCATTTGCGACTTGTTGGTGTTTTACTAATTCATTCGCTTTGTAAGCTTGTGTAAAAGCATCTTGACCTATGTCAAGTGCTTCGGCGATTGCACACCCCCACAAAAAGAAATCTGCCATTCTGGGCACGTCTGTAACAATAATACTGTCTTTGAGTTTCATTGCATGAGATAGGGTATCGAAAATACCCCCAAGGATAATCGGGCGATCTTTTTCAAAGTTTGATATGAGTTCTTTTTCAGACTTTCGTTTTGATGGATCAATGCGATCGAGACGAATCAGGATTGAGCGATCGAGAAGGTCAGATCTGAAAGCCACAACATTGATTCCATTAAGAGCCAGACAGCTTCTGAAGTTAAAGATCATATCGTCATCGTCTGTATAGAGTACCCGTTTTGAATATGATTCTCCCGTAACGGCGCGACAAAGCAGGTCAGAAATATCATTCGAAATACCAGACAAGTTATCATAATAAGCAGCGTAATGATGTGAGAGTTGCTGGATTAAATTATCATGGCTTTTTGAAAAGCTAAGAAGTTCCGTTGCTGATGGATCAACAAGCCTTCGGATAAGACGAAGCGCGGTTGATTTTGCTGATCCCTGTTCGCCGTGCAGAATGAGGACTGGATGAGAGATCCCAGGGACAAACGATGCAATTAGATAAATCAAAACAAGAGTTTGTTGTTGCTTGTCTAGGATGTTCAAATATTCAAGAAATACCAAAGCGTTTCCGTTTATGCTTGGTTCAAACTGTGCTTGCTGATGGGAGAATCGTCTAAAAAGAATTGGTGTCTCTGAAATAAGAGACCAACCTGTGTGTTCGATTTTTATAGCCGTCCATTTTTTGTCTCCCATGTCATACCAAAAGGATCCATCTTTTTCAGTGATACGCAATGAGAGGTCGTGCGTTTCACCTTCATGAACAGCCTTGGCCTCAAGCACAGCGAGAGTTTGTTTGATAGTTTCAGATGAGATAGATCGGTGCCACTTATCCCAGATCTTTTTGTTTACAATCTGACCAAAGACACGTGAATTAATTTTAAGCGTTTCATAATGTTCACCAATCTTTATGCGGATGTATCCATCCTGCTGCGCATTGTGAAATAAAATTAGATCGTCTTTTAGAATCAGTTTTACAATGGAATCCGCTGAAAGAGCTTTTGATTTCAAATCTTCATTTTTAGCAGATTCACGAGCACGTTTCATAATACCTTCAAAAGTTGCTCGCAAATCTTTTTCTGTAAGGGGTGGGAGGTTCCGCTTGTTCCATTCAGATAGTTGTCTCCATCCATCTGTTTCCCATTTTTCCTGATCTAATTCGTACAATATTTTTCCGCAAACAGAAGCGGCAGCTTCATGACGATGCCCATCAGGTGCGCCATTCGCCCATTTTTCCCATGCTGGTATTTCATCTTTTGTTAGATTCATTAGCCACTCAGGAGCATTTGTGATGTCTTCAATGAAATTTACCGCTTCATAGGTTTTTAATGTTTTGTCATGTATCGATGGTGGAGCGACGACGTAGCCACCGTCACCTTTAAGATCAACACCTGGGAGATATCCGATTTTGTTTGGAGCTAGAGTGTGATGTGGCCAATTATAGTAATAATGTGCTCCATCGCCGCCAGTTTTAACCATGTATGTTTGTGGTAAATGTAATTTCTTGAAAGATTCATTTCCCCCATTCTTTGGGTCAATATCAACAACTATCAGATTGCTAATCTTACCGGTAACAATTCCGATGTTAGATTTGGGGGCATAATTCCACCAGGCTTGAAGAAGATCATGAGTCACTTGTTTTTTCTGAAAGCTTTCCCAACTTCCTTTCACCACCCCCTTTTCATCAATCGTAATGTGACCAGTGCTTATTAACGCTTTTCCATTCGCAACTTTTGATTTAAATCCAAGTGGGATGATATTCCAAGATTGATTTAGATATTCTTTGGCCTTTTCAAATGTTGGGGAGTTTGCTAAAATAGACATAAAGAATGAGATTAAAGCCGGTTCGAGCCGGTTTTTTGTTTTAAGTGTAGATTTTTGCTTTGATTCGTTTTGTTGCCTGCAGGAAACTGAATGGTTCCACAAGTGTTTTCCCATTCCAAAACTTTTCAACATGCTTCAAAAGTACCGGTGTTTCTTGAAATTCAAAGACGACACGTTTTGGATCTCTTCGGTTTGCATTAACAAATAAGAAATTGTTGATGGTTAAGTACGTTGTTAAAGCGAGATCACTTGTTTGAAAGGTGTCTGACATATAAAAAACGAGCGTTGAATTACGCTCGTACTATAAAATAGTTTCGGTTCACTTAGTTCATGAACCATTCGTGAACCAAGTACAGATCAGTATTTTCTTGAAAGAGTTTTGCTCGATTCATCCCAAAAAAGCCACTCGTCATTAGTGTGGAATACTTTTTTGATCGTGCTGTTAATGTATGCTTTCGCTCGCGTAATCTTCTTTCTATCTTTTTGATTTAGTCTTTGCCTTTCCGATTCACCTGTTATGAGCATGACAATATCCTGCCATTCAGTTTGTTCATCAACAGAGACTTTTGCAACAGCACCCACTACATAAAACGAATCGGAGCCAATAAGAAAGTCGCATTTTTTATCTTTGAATGAAACTACACCCGTTTCATTATCTATTTTCACTCCTCCTTTTGTTAAAGAAATCTTTGGTGTTGAGTCTTCTGTTTCACATATTTTTCTTAAGTCAGAAAGACGCGCGTTAGACAGATTCATTTCAAATAAGATCGGATCTTCTCCCATCATAAGATCGGTTGATGCCTCGCCTAAATCATAAATCATTAGATTTTCAACCGTACCATTGGTAAAGAATTTTTGAAGTACAAGAGCTATAAGGTCGGGTGTGTAATTCCATTTTAGATGCGTTTGATAAAAATCCAAATCACTTGCCCTAACCTCAATTTTCTCATTACCAAAAATCTCATGAAAATCAAGAAGCATACCTGCAACTCGTCTGATATTTTCTTGTTCAAAAATTCTCATATTCATTCACATTTTCAGCCTTGTCTACATGTTTTTGATTTCTGGCAACTGAATAACCAACGGAGCCAGACCATTTTTGTCGTCTCTGTTATATAAGCCAGTTATGTGCGCAATTATTGTAAGAGCTCTTAATTGTGTGTCTTCTGATTTGGCTGATTCCGCCAATTGATGGAGCTTTGCTTTAATGAATGTTTCTTGGCAAATTGTAGACATTTCTTCAGAGATTGCCTTTTGGATGGCAGGTTTAAGCAGGTTCTCGGAAGCCATGGAGCGAGCAGTATTTCTACTTTGACAATCATAAGCCGATACGGCCGCCTCGGTGCCGTTTCCGGTCTGGATGTATTCAATCACGAATCGTCTTTGTTTGATTGTTAATGCTTCCTTTGGCATAAATTTCTTCTTCGCTCTATCAGGATAGGTCTTTTATTGAACAATATCAAGCCAAATCTGGTGTTGTTTCTGTATTTGCGATATACTTTTTCCGTTACCGCTCTTTAAGGATTGTAAATAGAAAAGCCTAAACTTCATGAATATCATGTGGCATGGCACTAAATTCCTATCAGGATATTGAACCCGTCGTTCAGCATCCTGATAGGTCGTACCCGAAAGGGCTACGGGCATCGAAAGGTGCCGCTGGACACGGGCTTTGTGTTTTAAGTATCAGTGTTCAATGATAAAAAATCTTGTAGGTCTATGACACTCAGACTTTTTCAATCTAAATACTTTGATACTGAAACTCTAAAAGTTGTCTTGTTGTACTTATTTTTAGGAGGCTTTATTTTATCCGTACATTATTTTATATTTGTAGAAAAAGCAGAAGCAAGTATTGGTTCTGGTGCGTGTTCTTGGCATAATGGTGTCGATTGTAATGCTGGTTCTGATGGAGATGGTAGTGTAATTTGTCATGATGGCTGGCGTGACAGTTCTGTAGGTTTTTACTCCGTATGCGACAAAGGATGTCCATATGGATTTACAGATGAATATAATAAACGGATTTTGGATTGCACAAATAAATCTTTTCAATCAAATCCTGAATTAGAAAAGAAATTAACTGCTCTAAATGATAAAGCAACTCAAGTAAGGAGAGAGGCATTTTTAGCGGTCACAGAAACGCTTGAAGAGTGGCAGTACTTAGATCCTTCAGTTCAGCGACAGCTTCGTAATCAACGAGTACTAGGCTTGGCTGCCGAGCTTGAAAATTATAACAGCTCAATTAAAGCGACTAAGGACGAAATAAAAGAACAAAAACAGGACGCAAAATCAGAATGTGATTTGTTAAAATCTTACTCTAATCTTTACTGTAAAGTTCCAAAATTTGTCGCACCCACATGTCCAAATAATTCGATCGCACTAGATAATAGTTGTGAATGTGTTGTTGGATATGATTGGAATTCGGAGCATTCATTGTGTCTAAAAGATGTAATTAAAGTTTCCGAGGGTCAGGTAGAAAAGAAAACGGAAACAGCCATTCCTTTTGTAATTCAAAAAAATGAAGTTGTTGTTAAACAAGGGATGATCGAGAAAGAAGATGTTGCAGTTGATAAAATAAAGCCCAAAAAAGTAATAAATCTTACACCAGTAAAAAATTCGCAAGAGTTGAATAAAAAAGAGGAAGATAAGGACTTAAGTAAGAGTGCGGAAAAAGTTTCGAAACAACCCAAACGTATTGTTGGGTTTTACAGCACGATTTCAAATTTTATCAAAAAAATATTTTCGATAAAATTCAAAGAGTAATTAGAATATGAAAAAAACATCAAAATGGATGGACTATTTAGTCGATGATTGGAGGTTCCTAACACTTGAAGAAAAAGTTGAAAGTCTTCATCAGACTTGCAAAGTATTGTCATGGATACCAGCGATCGCTGTATTCATTTGGATCGTGAGTTATTTTTGAAGTAAATTTTATGAAAAAATTCTACATAGGATCATCGATTTTTCTTTCTCTTTGGTTCATGCTTGCGTTCGGTTTGGCGGGCGTGATTGGTGTTCTAATCTTTTGGTTTTGCATCTTAGTTATTGCGGCTCATATTTACGGATAAGAAAATAGAGTCGAAAGACTCTATTTATTTTTTTGAAGAATACGTTTAAGGTGTTGAGTATATGGGTCCATCAATAATTTTTGATAAATCTGCACTGCAATCTCTCAAAGATGATGAGGCTATGTGGCTCGATAATTTTTATCAAGCAAATATCACGCCTTTATTTTTTGTAGAAACATTAGCTGATCTTGAAAAAGAAGTTCGTGCTGGAAAAACGCCTGAAGAGGTGGTAGGAATTATTGCTTATAAAACACCGGAAAATAGTTGTTCAAATGTCCACCACATGGATTTGCTTTACGTAGAATTAATGGGTTATGAAACTGTTGAAATGTCAGGGAGACCGATTGTATGCGATGGAAAATTTGTGAAACTGGGTGATGAAACTGGTATTATTTATCTTGAATCTAAAGAGACAGAGGCTTTTCGGCGTTGGCAAAGGCATGAATTTTTGGAAATAGAAAGGGTGATTGCGAAGAAATGGAGAGCAGAACTTCAAGGTACTGCCCCCGATATTATTAAACAAAAATTTGAGCCTTTTTTGCACGCATTGGGGATACCAAAGTCATTTGAAGAATTAAAAAAGATGGTTGATAACATGCTTAATCAAGGTAAGACACAAGGAGATATATTACTTTTGGGTTTAAAAACAATAGGAGTATCACCGGAAGCTGTTGGTTTGGTTGTGAAAAGATGGGAAGATTCTGGAAAACCTCAATTAAAAGAATTCATGCCGTTCTTTATGCATGTGTTTTCAGTCAATCTGTTTTTTTATTTAGGCACTGCCTCAAATCTATTTTCTCGTTTTCCTCATGCACAAACTCACTTCGTTGACATCGCATACCTATATTATCTGCCGTTTTGTGATATTTTTGTATCAAGCGACAAACTTCATATAACCATTGCACCTCTTTTTTTTAGACCAGATCAAACTTTTATTAATGGGAACTCTTTAAAAACAGATTTGGAGAATTTGGATTTGCATTTTTCCGCTCTTCCAGATGAGGTAAAAGATCGTGGTACCTTTACTTTTGCACAGATTCCTCCTGACGATTCAACTTTTTTTACAACCAGAATGTGGGATAAGTATATGTCATCAAAATGGCGAGGAATGCAATCTCGTAAATTTGATGGTAGTGATCAAATTGATTCGGAAACCGATCGAAAGCTTGTTGAAAAAATTGAAAGATTTACAAAAAATGCTGTGCCCGCGGCGTTAAGCGCAGATGAAGACGATATACAGCAAATGATAGTAAAAAGAATGATTTCGGCAAGAAAAGGCAAATGGAAAAGATTTCCACCAGAAGTCGAAAGTTCAAAAAAGAGAATAATGGAATAGCACTCACGTATGATAAACCGTTTTCCTTGAAAAATTGCGAGAGCGTACCTGATCAAAAAGATGATTCGTTTCGAAGGTACCCCTACCCTCAGCCTTCTCACATCCCTCGGACGTGTTCCCAAATCGTTCCCAAAATGTGAGGAGTTGTTAATAGTTATGAGTGTGAATGACAAGGAATGGGAATCGTCTTTTCTTCGTAATCATTGAATGAAATGTACTTTAATCCCATTTCATCAAATGATTCTCAATTGCTCGTAACCCTTTTCGACTCCCGCTACCCGCTCCAGAAAAACTCCAAAATTGGCGATCTGCTCGTGCTTCGGAAATAAATGTTTTCGCCGTAGTTTATCTACGACTCAAACATTTATTTCCTCCAGCACTTCGCATCTCATCCAATTTTGGAGTTTTTATTTGCGTCGAAGATGTATGAGCCACTCGGTATTTCCACCTTTGCTTCCAACAATTGGGGACGGGGTCTCGGCAAGGAATTCAACTTCAAACTTCGAGACGGTTTCTTTTACGCCCGCAATCACTTCGTCTACAAATTCTTCCGGAAGTTTTCCTTTGCGCAACTGTCTCGCTGACGCTTCGTAATGTGGTTTTACAAGCGCGATGATTTCGCCATTTGGTTTCAGGTTCGCAATCGCATTGCCGATCGTATTCTCGATACGTGTCCAACTTGTGTCCATCGAAATAAGGTCGACTTTCTCGGAAAGCTCGACGTGCATGGCGTTTGTGCGTTCCATGACAACGACGCGCGGATCGTTGCGCAACTTCCAGTCGAGAAGTCCGTAACCTGTTTCGACGGCGTACACCTTCGATGCACCGTGTTGTAACAAACAGTCCACAAACCCGCCCGTCGACGCACCAAAATCTGCACAGGTTTTTCCGGTGACGTTGATCTTGAATGTTGTGAGCGCGTGCTCGAGTTTTTCACCCGCGCGGGAAGCATATTTCATAGTCTGTCGAATCCAACTTGCTTCAAGAGTGATTGGACCAGATCAAGGGGGAGTCCTTCGATGCTGTCGAGTGTGCCCTCGATGTGATCGACATATGCGTCGATGATCGGATCGTTCACAATAAATGATCCGCTTGAGATGAGAACGCGACCGTCAGCAATAAGGCGATCAATCAGATCATCTGGGATGGAAGAAAAATAGACTTTCGCGAAATCGACGCCGCAGACACGTTCGCCGGTCGAAGTATTCGCAACGCAAACCGCAGTCGCGGTTCCGGGTGGAATGGATCGGTGTCGGATGAGATGTTCTCGCGCTTCTTCAATAGACACTGGCTTCTCCATAATACGACCGTCAGAGACGGTCACTTGGTCCGAGGTAATCACAAACGCAGGTTCTGTGATTTTCAAAAGCACTGCATCCATCTTCGCCTGTGCAATGGCTGTCACGAGTGTTGCTGGATCTTCAAACCGAATCGCCTTCTCATCAATTTCTGGTGAGAGAATTTCAAACGGAAGCCCAAGCTTTTTCAGCACGGCCTGGCGGAACGGGGAAGAGGATCCAAGGATAAGTTTCATAGTTTTGCTCGATTTTAGCAGGTTAAAAAGACTTGATCAATCCAGAGGACTTTGTTATACTTTTGCCACATTAACGGGGCGTAGCGCAGATGGTAGCGCGTCTGGTTTGGGACCAGAAGGCCGCAGGTTCGAATCCTGTCGCCCCGACCATAGCAATCATAACAGAAACAGTTTTTCCTTGGGCGTGTAGCTCAGGTGGTTAGAGCGCGACACTGATAATGTCGAGGTCGGAGGTTCGAGTCCTCCCACGCCCACCACGCCGGGGTAGCTCAGTGGTAGAGCGAAGGACTGAAAATCCTTGCGTCGCCAGTTCAATCCTGGCCCTCGGCACCACAATAAAACGTTCGAAGTCAGATGCATCAAAAAGATGAATCTTGCCTCGAACGTTTTATTTTTTTGTATAAAAAGACGACCCAGGGTTGGGTCGTGAGTTTGTGTCTATTTACAAATAATCCGGTTTCTTTTCTGGCAAGTTGAATTCACCAAGCAGTTTTTCGCCGCTAAGATTTTTTACACCAATGAGGTTAAGGACTCGCAAAAGCTCTTTCTCATCTTCTGCGTGTGTGCCACGAGGAAAGTACGAATTGTTATCCATCAACTTCGGTTGCCAATAGTCGACCATACAACCACCAAATGGACTGAAGCCAATGAGACAAACCGGGCGTCCGTTTCCGAAATGAGCATCCTTAGGTGCCATAAGATCCATCTCGATTGCGTCGAGATACCCTTTTTGGTATTGAGGATCCTGATTCGCTTCCCATGGTTTGAACAAGCCCCATCGAACACACCAAGGCGTATTGCAAAACACATCATACGAAAGGTATACGGCTGTATTGTTTTGAACGAACGATACTTCAATCGCGTAGGTTAATGTTGTGCCTACGGGATACTTGCCCGGGTACTGCCGTCTTTTAACGTCCCAACCGTTTTGCTCGAGCAGTGTGGCAAGCGGGTCGAGATTTTCAACTTCATAATCCAGGTCTTCCGACAAAGGATTGTGAATATACGAAAGACGGTCTCTTATCGCATCCGGCATCGACTTGCCGACAAGTTTGCTGACAAATTCCACGGTCTCACCAAATGTACGCAATGCCATGCTTTCCTCCTTTAAGCTTCTGCGGGTGTGAGTTGATCTGGGAGCACGCCGAGCAGTTCGAGCGCGTACGCAACCATGTGTTCCGATGGCGTCACTGGTTTGCGGTAGAGTGGTTCTCCACTGCGTCTGCGATGCAAGAATGTACATTCAATGGCATACACACATTTGCGAACTGATGGATCTGCTTGGTCATAGATCGTGATCCAAACATTCCAAGGCGTGTTGCAAAGTGGATTGTAGGTGAATTTCACTCGCACAAGACCTTGATCGATCGCGGCATTTAATCCACGCTTCAGCGGATCTTTTCCCGGTGGGATCTCGCGTGGAATCCGTTCCACATTCCACCCATCCTGCGCGAGGGCGCGGGCAAGCGGAGTGACATCCTGAATTTCAGGATTTTTTGTTGCGTTTGGCATGTAGTCTTCCGCACACACCACTTCGTCAGGAATCGGATTGCCCAGGAGCTGATAGACGATTCCGAGAATATCACTAAGCGTGTAAAGCTGCATGTTTTCTCCGAGGTTGAAGGAGCAATCGTCGAATGAATCGACACAAAAGACTAGCGCGAAAAGCCGGTTTTGTTAAACGTGATCACCCCCTAATCCCTTCCTTGTGAAGGAGGGGGAAAACATACAAAAAAATCCCTGTGAAGGGATGAGTCGTTCGAGAGAGATGTGTGTGTCTACGCGCAGGCGCCGACGAGGAGTTTGCTGCCGCGGCTGTTTTGTCGATCGCGAGCAGCGCGTTCGAGAAGTGCTTTGGTTGCTCCGTCGATCAATGGTCCTTTGATAGTGACCTCGCGAGGAAGATTGCCGGGTTTGATTCCAGGACAACGAATCTCATTTGGCCGAAGCGGTTCTGCTTTTTCCGCCTCTGTCATTTTTGATTCATCACGAAACCAGGGTGAGTACATGAGGTGATCCGGAAGTCTGCACATGTCGGTCTCCGCACATCGAGACAGGCTCGAGCTTAATTTATCCTAGCAGAAATTACTTGAGATTGTCGACAAACAAAAACATCGCCGTCACAGGCGATGTTTTGAAATTAAGCGAATCTATTCATAAAGAAGCTTGCTTATCACTCTATGTGATTGCAACGTCAGTTGTGTATCTTGCGATACGTGTCCAATGCAATTATGAAATTGCATTGCCGCACTTCGTTCGGAAATGTGAAAGTCGAACTTTCCCATTTCGCTCACTCCGTTTGGCAATCAATGTAATTGATCTCGACCTAGGATCGATTGTACCGCCGAGGCGGCACTGATATCCCTAGAAAGGAGGTGATCCACCCACAGCTTCCGCTACGGGTGCCTTGTTACGACTTCGTCCCTATTATCGATCCCACCTTCCGACGCCCTACGGCGGCGTTCGGGTGTTACCGACTCTCTTGACGTGACGGGCGGTGAGTACAAGACCCGAGAACGTATTCACGGCCACCTGATGATTGGCCGTTACTAGCGATTCCGTCTTCATGAGGTCGAGTTGCAGACCTCAATCTGTATTGAGGTAGGTTTTGCGGGATTAGCTCCGTCTTACGACTTGGCAACCCATTGTTCCTACCATTGTAGCGCGCGTGTAGCCCTGGACGTAAGGGCCATGCTGATTTGACGTCATCCTCACCTTCCTCCCGGTTGCCCGGGCAGTCTCATGTGACAAATATAACACATGATAAGGGTTGCGCTCGTTACCCCACTTAAGGGAACAGTTCACACCACGAGCTGACGACAACCATGCAGCACCTAAACAGCACCTTCGAAAGCGGCCTCCCTTTCGGGTGGCTTGCAGCTGTTTTTCAAGCCCAGGTAAGGTTTCTCGCTTACCATCGAATTAAACCGCACGCTCCACCGCTTGTGCGGGTCCCCGTCTATTCCTTTGAGTTTTAGTCTTGCGACCGTACTCCCCAGGCGGAATGCTTAATGTGTTAACTAGTTTCGTCGGCACTGAGAGGGTCGATACTCCCAATACCTAGCATTCATCGTTTACGGCGTGGACTACTGGGGTATCTAATCCCATTCGCTACCCACGCTTTCGTCTCTGAGCGTCAGAAATGTTCCAGTATATTGCCTTCGCCTTTGGTGTTCTTACTGATATTAACGCATTTTACCGCTACACCAGTAATTCCATATACCTCTCCCACTCTCAAGTCTTGCAGTTTCGCACGCAGCCTCCGGGTTGAGCCCGAAGATTTGACGCACGACACACAAAACAGCCTACAGACGCTTTACGCCCAATAAATCCGGATAACGCTTGGGGTCTCTGTATTACCGCTGCTGCTGGCACAGAGTTAGCAACCCCTTATTCATTTGGTACCGTCATTTGTTCGTCCCAAATAAAAGCAGTTTACGACCCGAAGGCCTTCATCCTGCACGCGGCATTGCTCCTTCAGACTTGCGTCCATTGAGGAAGATTCTTGACTGCAGCCACCCGTAGGTGTCTGGGCAGTGTCTCAGTCCCAGTGAGCCGGGCCACGCTCTCGCGCCCGGTAACCGTCATAGCCTTGGTGAGCCGTTACCTCTCCAACTAGCTGATAGTGCATAGGCCTCTCCCGTGCCGCCGTAACTTTCATCCCTACATATCTGTAGGGATAATATCGTGTATTAGCTTACGTTTCCATAAGTTGTTCACGAGCTCGGGGTGAGTTACCAATGTGTTACGCTCCCGTTTGCCACTAACTGAACTTCCGAAGAAAAACAATTCGTTCGACTTGCATGCCTTAGACATGCCGCCAGCGTTAATCCTGAGCCAGGATCAAACTCTCAGTAAAACCTTACCACCCGAAGGTGATAAGTTCAGCTGAAAAATAAGACGTTGCAATCACACAAAGGATAAGTGTGACGCTTAACTAGCTCTTTATTATAGATTCGCTTAATTGTAACGATCAGTACAAGTGACATTTTAAACCCACGTGAGTGTGACCTCGTGTGGGTTTAGGCTTCCGATTGATTTGTAACTTGTGGCGGCATTTTATAGGAGTGCGAAAACCCTGTCAAGGGCGATTGAATGAAGATAACCACAGGCTGCAGAGAGGAATTTGGCAACAAAAAATCCCGATTTTCGCAGGGAAAATCGGGAGAGAAGTTTTGACGTCGAATGATGTCTTACGATCCGGCCTGGAGACGTTCCTTGAGAATGATCGAATCGCCCGTCTTGAGGACGTAATCGTTCGGAACGATTACTCCACCGATGGATGCTTCACGTCCGGCGAGGCCTTCCAGTTCGAGGAGCGCACCGATCGTCGTGCCTTCGACAGGATCCTTGAGCGCCGGCGCTTTGCCGAGCACAGTGAGCTTCACACGAATCTTGGCAGCAGGCTGACCTTCAGTATGGAGAAGTGTGGTCATGGGAGTACTCCTGTTGGTTGTGATGCCCTAAAGGGTGCATCGGGTTTCAAGGACACCGGTCGGGAGATCGTGGATGACCTCTCGCAAGATGTCCTCTTGGTTGACGAACTGCTTGACCATGAGACTGATGTGCGCGGCTTGCGCAAGGAGCGTAAAGATGATGGAACGAGCAGAACAGGGAAGTTCTGCGGCCGTGCTTGATGGATAGAGGCGAGCCTCGTACCACTCAATGTGATCTGGGTCGCAAGGCGAGACTGCGTACGTGTAGTATTGCTGACCGCCCATGCGTCCGTCAATATACAAGTCCACGGATGGATTCAACTTGATTTGTTCCCAAATGGCAAGTCGAACGTCCATGGAATCTACGGCGGAAATGACGATACCGCTTACCGGCTGATTTGTGAACAGTTCGTTACAGGCATCAATTTGCACACCTGTATATTCCTCCACAATCTCGCGCAGCGCTTTCACCTTGGCTTTTCCAAGATCTTTGATGCGATACCACTGGTTCGGCAGGTTGTGCCGTTCCACGGTGTCGTTGTCGTAAACACGGATGTTCATGACCCCCATCTTTGCAAGAGCAAGAACGGTTGGTGAGCCAATTCCGCCCGCGCCGATGACGGTCACTTCAACGGCGGCAAGCTTTTCTGGATCAACGATCCCAAGCTGTCGCAGAAATTCCATGTCTGAATAGGAACCTGCCATTACACCTCCTTTCCTTCATCTTCGGGCACATTCTCATCTGTGGTTTGAGCCACGATGAGGGAGTTTTCTACCACGGGTTCCGTGATTTTGTCAACAGGGGGAGGGAGAGGTGCGGGTTCCGTTTTGGGAGCCTGGACATCACTTGCAGGCGCCACCAAAGATTTCTTTGGTTCGCCGAATTTTCGCGGAGGCTCCAAACCGCGATACGGCACATAGGGATTCGTGGCGCCAGTAGTAGGCGAGGATTGATTGTATTCTTCATACAAGCCCATCCTTGGAGGTTCACCGACGCCAAAGATCCGACGGGCTGCACCCAAAACGGTTTGCTTTACGAACGTGCGAATTTCCGCCTTCACTTCATCACGCACATCGCTCGGGATGACGTAATCGAGGTAAAGGGGGAGATTGTCGATGCGCATGGGAATGGGTTTGCGAAAGTACAGTCGCACATCGAATTCGCCACGCTTGTTGCCGACGATGTCGATGAGATAATCCCCACCGAATCCGGTTGCCGCTTTTTCGTCAACATCGCTAAAGATGGATTCCATGTGTACATGCGAGTGCCACCGGCACCGCAACCGTTCCGGACTCTCGCCGCGTGCATCCATCTCTGTCATAAGCTTGACTGCACCGTCGCTGATGTCCACATGTACGCCTGTGTTGTCACTTTGCTCAACGAGAAAGATCTTTTCGATGAACAGATCTCCGTTATCGAGTTCGATGACGGATCCGAGCCCGGCAATTTCTCTATCGTATTGATCAATGAAGGATTGCAGACGCGCAAATTCGCGTGGGGGGATGATGATGCGCGGAACGCGTGCAAGCTTCACACCACCTTTGCGCACGGAACCTGCCACATCACACCAAAGTTTTTTGCTAAATCTGTCGTGCCAAGCGGACATGTGTTTGCGCCTCCGGCCATTCTGTTATGGCCACAAATGGTTTTTCTGTCACACGGGTGAGAAACGGGAGAAGCACATCCAGGACCGTTCCAAGATTGTGTTCTGCTACTGCTTGGATAACCGCCGCTTCAATGACTCCAGGCAAGAATGGAATTCCATTCCGGATGAGAGGATGATCATACACATGTGTTTCGTTCGTGATGCGATTGGTTTGGTTGTAGATTCGCATGCGACCCATCAGGTCCAAATGAATTTCCATTTTCCCGAGCGCGCGGACGATTCCATTCCACTCCATTTTGAGAGATGTTGTAACGATGCACCAGCCGTATTCGGTAATTTCGATCCGAGCAACTTCTGAACGATCCGCACACTGCATGAATTGTTCCATGCTTGCGGTTCGTTGTTCTTGTGTCCGTTTTGCAATCGCGTCCAAAATGCGTTTATGATCGGCACTTTGCTCAGCAATGTTGAGCAAGTTCAGTTCGTTCATGCGCAGATGATCAATCTTGTCGCCGATCAACTCCGCTTCTTTTGTGGTGTCGTCTTGCAGACGCTGAACGCACCATTCAACATACATATCCGCATTAGTTTCGGCATCCGGAAGCGTGATCTCTTCTGGTTTCGGTTTCTTTTTCTTCTTTTCTGGTTCTCTGACAACAGGTTCGAGAACGATTCTTGGCGCTCTCCGCTGTTGCTCAAGCGCATGTTGTCGACGCTGTGCTTGGAGGAGACGCGCGTGTTGTGGAGCATTATCTAGGCCGACAAGGCGCAGACCCGTATCTGTGATCCACTTTGCGGTGGGCCACACAAAGACTTTGAGTCCTATGAGTCCAAGAGTTACTTCGGCAACAGGCATCACGATCGGGTGAGCATGATGCCATTGCATAACAAGGTCCAGAAGGGCTTGTTCTGTCATGGGTCACCTCACTTGATCGCCGATGTCTGTTAGACGTTTTCCGTATTCGTGTCCTGTTCCATCTCCAGCGGTTGTATATTTTCGACCGTCGGTCAAAATAGCGAGAACGAGTTCGACAAGAACATCGTACTGCGCGGTGTTTGCTGCAATGCGCAGAGTGTCTTGCAGGTTTCCCCAGCAGACGTCTCCGTGGATATTCACGTGAGGATGAACCCATCCTGCACGATCTACTCGAACGCGCCCACGAAGAGAATGGCAGCGAAGTTCGCACAGATCGTTGTTGCGTGGAATATGAATTGCCCACGGACCAACATTCCAACGCGTCACTGTTCTGTCGTGAAGCGTCATGATGAGGTCGTGCGTCTCCACAATGAGTTTTGTTGCGTTGATTTTGACAGCCGCGATGTTTGGCAACTTGCACAAACGTTCATATTCTTGTCGCAGACGTTCACGTGCATCGTGGAGCGCCATCGCTTTCACGTCGCGCGCGGTTTCAAGCGTGCCCAATTCTTTGATGAGATCTTGTACACGCTTAGCCTGCTCTTTTTCTTCGTTTTGAAACGCAGGCGCACTCTCTTCCAAGATGACTCGTAAGTGGTCAAGATTTGTGGTTGTGCGTGATGCGTGTGCATCACGATACGGGATACGATCACGTTGCCAACGTTCTTGTTCCGCAGATTCGACCTCCGGGCTTTTGGGGCCGGTTGGAAGTTGAACGGGTGCAGGAACAGGTGTGACAAGGTGTGCGGACACGATCGAGATAAGATCGTGTTTTTGTTGTTGATCGGACATGTCTTACCTCCTTTGTTTTTTTGTGTTCAATTGGAAGGATCAGTCCTTCGCATCTCATGACCACGATTTGATCAAGAGAGGAAAAAGGGAGAGAAAATTTCTCTCCGAAAGAGACTACACAACGGCGGGCCAAAGCTGCAAACGTTTGCGGAGCCCTTCTGTTTTTGGAACAGAGCTGAGCAGATCGGTAAGCAGTTTGAGGGCGGTTGCGTATTGTTTGGTGCCGAGATAGCGAATGAACACGTCGCGAAGAGTCCCAAGCATGAGAAACCCATTTTCCGAAACGCACGGATGCGCGGTTGGGCCAATGCGTTCCTGAACTTCCACCTTGATGGAGGCGTCAAGCAAGTTGATGGTGAGGGTGAGGACTCCCATGTGTCGCACGGGTTCATTGCGCGGTTCGATACTGATTGGGTGAAGGGTCACGATCAAAACGTCTTTTCCGTATTTGATTTCTTGCACGCGTGGGTTTTGACTCATCTTCTCGCATTCTGCTTGAAGGAATTCTGTGAGTTTTTCCCACGAGAGTTCAAGAAGCAAGCGTTGTTCCGCGAGATCTTTGGATCTCAACGCGGTGCGCGCCATGCGTTCTCGAAGGTCGTCGAGAATGGGGGCGAGTGTCTGTTCTTTTCCCGCAAGCACCTCGAGAGCGTCTACGCGTTGGCTGAGGCAGTACTTGATGAGAACGGTTGCGTCAGGCGCGGATTTTCTCAGTGTGGTCTGTGTTGGTTGTACCGACTTGCGTGATCCACTTGGAACAAGGGCGCTGATCCCTTCAAGGTTGCTCGGCTTTTCTCTGAATTTGGTTTCCGCAAAACCGAGGGCATCAAGAAGTTCACGCAACAATTTGTCGTCTTCAAGATAAAACGCGATGCCTTGTGCTTGAGTCGGCTGAAGGATTTCTGTTTCCGTGAATGTGATTTCATACACGGTCAGAGGTTCGATTGTTGTGAGCAGATCTTTTGAGAGAAAGTACCAACCCATGTTGAGTTCCTCTTTGTTGTGAAAGGGGCAAAGGTGATGTTCACCTTTCCAGATGTGTTCTCGTGTGAGGACAATTCTGGAAAAGGGGATTCACAAGGAATCCCAAGGTCAGTTTGCAATCGCTTCCGGATCTTGTGTGATGATCACGGGAGGATTGGTTCCGGTCAACTCTGCGTATCGCGGTTTCCATTGGTCTGGGATGAGCGCGTGAAGCGAGGTGAATTTGAGGGCGATGTCGATCATCGCTTGGAACTCATCTTCATCACGACTGCGAATGAATTCACGGATCGCTTGATCGATGTGCATCATGGAAACAGCGTTCACATGTGCGCGCGACGCAAGCATGGCGGCGCGTGCAAGGAGGCCTCGTACTTCTGCGCCAGTAAATCCTTTCAGGTACGCCTGATGTTTTTCGACCACCGCTTTTCCGCCGTGGTTCCAGAGCAATTCCTTTCCATTCATCTGCGCCTGTTTGCTGAGGGTTGCCATGAGACAATCAATCACTGCATGCAGGTCTTCTTCCGAGGGGAGAATGGGGATGCGCAGATCAGATCTGCCAGGGCGCAGGATGGCTGCGTCCATCATGTCGGGCCTGTTTGAGATGCGAAAGATGAGCACGCGTCCTCGACGCTTCGGGTCGGAGAAAAATTCGAGTTCGCGTTTTTTCATGCGCGAGCCGACCCCGGAATCATTTTCCTGGACGCCGCGTTTTGAATCTTCCGCTTCCGCTTCATCACGCCGCACAATGATGGGCGCGAGTTCGTCGATGATGCTGAGGACGAGTTCGAGTCGTTGTTCGCTCGATCCGACCCACATGTCGCGGATCGTCACCATGTCCACCATGGGGAGCTCTGCTTCGGTCGCAACCACTTCCGCGAGAATTGTTTTGCCGGTTCCGGGAGGTCCCATGAGCAGCACACCTTCCGGTGAGCCAATCACATCGCCTTCGCGTAGCGCACTTGCAACCGCGAGCAATTCCATTTTTGCCTGCGTGAGTCCGCCAACGTCATCGAATTTGGAACTCGGACGCACGAACCGGAGAAGTCCTCCACTCATGCGTTCGATTGCCTTCTTCTTGTGTGCGTAGATCTCGCTGAGCGAGAGGGGTTTCAGCTCTCGGACCGAGAGACGCACAACGTCTTCGATGTTGCGCAGCGACATACCGGAGCATGCGTGCACAACCATGTCATCCGTCAGATACGGTTCGAGCGCGAACGCAGGAAACCGTTTCTGCAGGTATTGAAGAAACGCGGCGCGATCTTCTTTTCCGGGGAGCGGAACTTTGATGGACACAACGTCCGGTGCGCCACGCACAACCGTGTTCAACTCAGACTCGTTTGTTGCAAGCAAGCAAACGAGATTACCCAATCGATCGATTTCCGGATTCTGCGTCCATCGCGCAATCGTCACAATGTTCGTCCGATCCGATTCAGACATGCTTGTGATGGACCCACTCGGGATGATCGTTTCTGCGTAGTCGATGATTACGGCGATGGAGCCGATTGGAAGTTCATCGCCAAGCAGATCCTTTTGCTCTTTGTCCGAGACGGTGAGCACACGCTCAATGAGCGGAAGAGCCGCTTGCGGATCTTTGGGTGAAGATCGACAGTCAGGACCAGAACACTTGGAGGTAAGCTTGCCGAAGAGCTCTGCCATTTCTTCGCCGCTCTTTGTCTTGTTCCCACGAAACGTAATTCCTTCGGAACGATTGTAGAGGATGACGAGGCTTCGTTCTTCAAACAGTGTTTGCGCGAGAAGTCGCCGAACGGAGGGAAGTGGATTCCCTGTGTCTTCCAACGCTTCTTTTGTGGCGATGAGATCATTCACGTTCAAGTGAAAGACAAAGGTATGGGCTGTGCCAGCACAGACATTCTGTGTAAATTCATCCATCCAGGCGTGCATGATTCCTCCGTGTTGAGTTGTGAAAAGGTGCGTTTTTTGTTGGGAAAATACTGATTTCCGAACCGGAAAACTTACGTGTTTTCCGTAGTTTTGTCAAGTCTTTTCGCTGTTCGATCACTTTTTGACATCCAAGAGATTTGTTCGTATCATTGAGGTATTCGTTTTCCGCTTCTGGCATGCATCCATGCTTGCATAGGTCGACAGCTAAAGCAGAGACGAACATTCAAGAACTGTAACAAATGAAAGAACTTGCTATGGCAGAAAAAGAATTCGACCAGACGTTTGTTGAATACGTTATTCGCGCGATTGTAAACAATCCAGATGACGTGAAAACGGAACGTATTGTAGACGAACGTGGAGTACTCATTACGCTTCATATCAATCAAGCAGACATGGGATACGTCATCGGTCGCCAAGGTCAAACCGCTCGCGCTGTACGAACCCTTCTTAAAATCGTCGGAGCAAAGGCAAACGCTCGCGTGAACCTGAAAATCTACGAACCAGAAGGATCTCGCCAACAACACATGTCATCCCGCCAAGAGGCGATGGGTGGAAGCGTTGGAACAGACACACATGAGGACACATCAAGCGTGGACGACCTCGGAATCTAGAATAAAAATCAAAAATCAGCTACGATAATCGCAGCTGATTTTTATTATGAAAAAATTGCAATTCGACATTCTCACGATTTTTCCGGATATGATCGATTCTTACGCGAAAGAATCGATTCTTGGTCGTGCGCAAAAAGCGAAGTTGATCGATGTGCGTGCGCATGATCTTCGCGCATTCACAACCGACAAACATCACAAAGTTGATGACACACCGTACGGCGGGGGGCCGGGAATGATCATGAAGGTCGAGCCGTTCGATCTCGCGCTCAAGAAAATAAAAAAAGGAAAAAAGGCGCGTGTGATTTTTACAGCCGCAAACGGAAAAACATTTTCGCAAGCGGATGCGCGACGACTCGCAAAATATGATCAAGTGATTTTTCTCTGTGGACGCTATGAGGGAATCGATCAACGTGTCGAGGATAATCTTGTCGACGAAACATTCTCGATTGGAAATTATGTTCTCACCGGTGGGGAACTGCCCGCGCTCGTAATGACAGACGCGATCGCAAGAAACATTCCGGGTGTGCTCGGCGCAGAAGCATCGCTCGACAAAGAGTCACACACGGAAGAGGGCTATCTCGAGTACCCACAATATACAAAGCCGGAGAAATATAAAAAGTGGAGCGTGCCGGAAATTTTATTGTCGGGGGATCATAAGAAGATCGAAACATGGCGCGAGGAACAAAGCAAAAAAAAGAAGCGAGAGTGATCTCGCTTTTACGTTACGGAGAATTTTCCGGATGATCCGGGTCGTAGGTACTCGGCGGTTGGCGCAGTTCGTGCGCGCGCGCGTCGTGGAGCATTTCTGCGGTGACCTTGCTTGAAGGCACTTCTGGTTTTGTGTCCGGTGTTTGGGTGGAAACGAGTTCCAGTTGTTTCACCTGACGAACCGTTTTCGCTTTCGCCTGACTGCGTCGCGTCATCTCATTCATGATGGCTCGGTACATGCGCGAGCGTTCCGCGTCTTTGTAGCCGTGATTGTCGAGCGCACGAAAAACCGCAAGGGGGAGTCTGTCGAATTTTGGTTTGAGAAGCAAAGCTTCATCCGTCAATTTTTTGAGGGTTTGCATTTCTGCCTCACGTCGTGCTCCTTCAGGGTTTCCGCGTTCGAGTACCATACGTAGGGAAGGATAGCATGGGAAAGGCTTGAGAGGCTAGAGAGGCTTGAGTGGCCGAAAAGAAAGATAAAAAAATCGAGAACGGGTGTTCTCGATGAGGGGGCTAGTAGCCTGTGACTCCTTGAGCTGTGAGATCGCGGAGTTCTTGTGCCCATTTCTTGCGATCGCTATCTGCGTTTTCCGGATCCGGAAGCAGCGAGCGACGCGTGGTGTTCATGTAGGCCTGAAGGGTCTGAAAGCGACGCGTGGTTGCAATGTCTGCAGGGAGCTGATCATGAATCACCGCGAGTGCATCCTGAAGCGTTGCATCTTTCTTGCGAATGATGAGCGCTTCGAGTTCTGAGCCAAGCAATTGGAATGCTCCAGCCGAATAGCCTTTCAAAGCATCTTGCACCTGTTTCCATTCTTCCCCTTCCCGATTTGGGATGAGGTGTTTGATGGGGCGAAGCGTGAGCTCGATGAAATCATCGTAATCTTCTGCGATCGGATCATCCATCGGAATCACAATACTGAGACGCCCGGGCCTGCGCATGTCGGGCGAGAGCATGTGAAAGCGTGCGGTCATGAGGAGCCACACCACTTTTCCGCGCAAGCGCGGATCCGCCATCCATCCCTGAATCGTGCCTGTCAGACGGCGTTCGGATTCGTGGGCGTTTGGTCCGACGCCACCGAAAACCGTATCCGCTTCATCAACGAGAACCATCACTTTCGCAAGCGACTTCAGGACGCGATACAACTTTTCGATGATCACGTCTGTTTGTCCGAACCATTGCGAGCGGATATTTTTGAGGACAAGAACCGGCATGCCGACTTGTGCCGCAAGCCCTTCAAAGACGAAAGACTTTCCGCCACCGATAGGTCCTGCAACACCCATGCCCGTTACCGCATCTTTGCCAGTTGATTGGATGCGACAGATGAGCTCATCCACAAACAATGCTTTGATCTTTCGACAACCGACCACATCCGCAAGCGAATGCATGGGTTGTTTGAACTCGACAACGTCTTCACCAAGCTGGGACTTGATGTAGATTTCCACCCGCTTGATCACATCTTTCAACGTGACGGGGGACTTGTCATGAATCGCGCCTTTCAAGAGCTGACCGAGTGCCTGCAAGTTGAGGCCGGCCGTGTACGTCGCGAGTGTCTCTTTCGTGCTCCAAAGCGGCAACATACCGCTCACCTTCGCCGCTTCAAACCACTCAATGAAATGCATGCGCGCGGTTTCATCCGGCGCCGGAACTTCCACTTTCATGACTTGCGGGAGTGATGTGAGACGACTGTTCATGAGGCCGATCGATTCCGTGAGCAATACGACGGCATTGCGACCATGCGTGAAACTCGGATCTGAGAACCAATCCTGACAGATGGACAAACGCAGTCGATCGATTTCGGACAGACGCGAGATTTCCGCTTCGGGAAGAAGCATGTCCGCCCATTCGATGATGATGATCAGCCGACTTGGCTTGACCACGTTGTTGTCATCCGTATCTTTGAACGTGATCGGAATTTGGCAGAAGGACCGCAGCAGCTGAAGTGCATAGGCGGGCCGTTCCAAACTCGTTTTCATCGAAAGATCGAAAGAGGTACCTGGCTCATCGAGCTTTTTGCGATCTGTATCCGTTGCCGTGAGTTGCATGAGGGAAAGCATACTTGCATCCATCCCCATTTTTGCCGCAGCCCAAGCATCGCGTACACGTTTTTTGTCTCCCTCGTTTACGAATCGAATTTGACGATTGGGTTCGTACACGATCGGAATGATGTCCGGACGGTCCCCCCACTTTTTCGTGAGATATTCCGTGAGGCTGATGTACTTACCATTTTTCCCTTCCGTCTTTTCAGGGAGAAAAAACAGGTCATGCACATTGCCGGAGAGTACAACAGAGCTCGATTGCCCTGAGTTCAAAATGCGATTGATCTGTGAACGGAACGGATGGTCGAATGTCTGATCGATCATTGCGAGACTCCTTGTTGTTGCCAGTATTGGCAGTAGGTTTTGGGATCAAGCACACTATCTTTCGTCCCCTCCTTTTCTTCCTTCGAAGGAAACACGACCGCTCGCAATTCATCCGCTTGCAGCATGATGCTGCCTGCGGAATCTTTGTCTGCATGTGCGAATACGGGACACGCTTTGTCGTACACCGTTGTTGCGCCGGGGAAGGATGTGTGTCCTTGTTCTCTCCAATTCCAGTACTTCGAAAGTCCGATCACACGATCTCCGATACTCACCGCTTCTTCAAGCGAGTGGGTGATCATGAGAACGGTGACCTTCGAGCGAAGATCACGCAGAATTTGTCGAGCATCCCCGCGCGTTTCTTCATCGAGTGCACCAAACGGTTCGTCGAGAAGAAGAATTTGCGGTTCCATGATGAGTGCTCGCGCAATCGCAACGCGCTGCTGCATGCCACCCGAAAGTTGGGAGGGATAGCGATGAAGGGCGTCACCGAGGCCGAGCCTCACGAGGAGTGCTTCTGCTTTCTCAAGATGTTCCTGGCGTTTGTGTGACCAAGAACCACTTACTCTTCCAACGGCACGTCCCGGAATGGTTGTTTCATTCACCATCGGTCCGAAGGCGACGTTTTGAATGGCAGTGAGATGCGTAAACAAGGAATATTTTTGATACACCATGCCACGATCACGACCATGTCCATCCACTTCGCGTTCCGCTCCAGAAGTGGAGATGAGCACACGTCCCGCTGAGGGAGGAAGGGAACCGACAATGATGTTGAGGAGGGTGGACTTTCCGCATCCGCTTGAACCAACAATGCCGACGATTTGACCATGCTCGATTTCGATGTCGAGCGGGGCGAGAACTTTGGTAGGTCCAAAGTGTCGCGACATCGCTTCACATCTGAGAATGATGTCTCGTTTGCTCATGAGGCGGTCTCCTTTTTGCGTTCGTGACGCATGAGAGTTTGGATGTTGTTTTTCATCCGCGCCAAAAATCGATCCACGAAATCCGGCGGCGTCTCGTTTTCATGCCATGGGCATGAGACGCGTTGGATCTTTCGAAACGCGTATGAAATGAAGAGGCCGATGAGGCCAAGCGCCATCACATACGGAAAGGTCATGAATGCTCGTGGCGAACGATTGAGCTGCATGAACCGGTGACCGATGCCATCGGAACCAACGATCCACTCCGTACCCATGAGAAACACGATGGCAGGAGAGATGGATTGGCGAACCGCTTCGATGATCTGCGGAATGATTTGTGGAAACACTACATACCACGTGACTTCCTGCTCAGACGCGCCGAGCGTTTTTGCCGTGAACACGTGTTCATCGGAAACGGATTTGGAAGCGAGGTAGACGTTTTTCGTGATCCCGACACAAATGCCAAACGCCATCACCCCCCAAAAGAGGGGATTCGACGTATGGAAAAGCGCGAGGAAGAAAATCATCATGCCGTTTGCGGGAATGTGTTCCACAATCTCCATGATCGGCAAACACATTCTGCGCAGAAAATCGTAGAGACCCATATAGATCCCGACTGTGACGCACAGCAGACTCGTTCCGCCGACGGCAATCAAGAGACGCGGTCCGGACACAAGAAAATCTTTCCAAAAAATGTAATCCCCTGATTGCGGATCAAGAAAGACGAGGAGTTTCAATCCCTCATAAAGACGATCGAACTTTGGCACGAGAGGAAATCTCGGCATGGGGGGAATGGTGTCTGTCTCGGCATAGGCGAGCGCTGTGTAGGCAAGAATCAGAAGCGCGATGCCGAGCACCGAGAAAAACATTCCAAGTTTTGGAGTCAAAGGCTTTCGTTGTGTAAAGATCAGCTTCAGTGTTTTTTGAAACACGTATCACCTCCATTGCAGATTTTCAGTTCATCAGTCTTTCTGATGCGCTGAAAAAAAGAGCCAAGAGAGCGAGTCTCTTGGCAGAATGTCCGAATCGTTCGCTCGCAAGAGGCGATTACGGATTGGCACCCACGGTCGGGTTCGTGACGTAGCTCGCGTCGAAACGCAGGACGGCCGAAGGCGCTTCCGCCTTGGTGCCGAACGCCGTCACGACAGGACCGGAAATGGTCTTCGTAACCGACTTCGCGAACTCGGTCGTGAGCGGAATGGTCTTCTTGAAGTCCTCGGAGCCAAACACGGCTTGCGCCTGGTCGGGCTTGATCGCGAGGGTCAGCGTCAGCGCGAGCTTGATCGTGTCGGCCGGCGTGTCCGAGAAGTTCTTCGACACAGCCGCGAGGGTCGCGGCCTGCGTCGTCGTGTTCTCCGCGCGGTTCACCATGGTGGTGTACGCTTCGGCGAGAGCCTTCACGGCTTCCTTGCCACCGGCGCGGTCGAGGGCGGACTGGCCGACCACGAACATGTCGGTGATTTCGTACTTGCCGAGCTTCGACGAGTTGAACAGGTCGTTGACATCCGGACGCGCCGCTGCAACCTTCAGGGTCTCCGGGCTCCAACCACCGAACGCGCGCATTTCGGGATTCGAATTCGCTGCGAACTGGTTGCTGCCGTCGACCGGATTCAGGTTCTGGAACGGGTAGTCCTTCACGTCGGTCTTGTTGATCGCGCAGCCACGCCAGTGCAGGTACCGCGTGACCGACATTTCGTCACCGAACACGGGCACACCCTTCAGCTGGGCCCAGTTCTTGATGTCGGGGTTGGTCTGGATCTTGTCCGCACCTTCCGAGACACTCGTCGCGAACGCGGCAACGGACGAATCCTTCACCGTGTCGAAACGCGCCTGAGCAACGGACAAGGCATCCGTATTCGTGATCACGACCGAGTCCACGATGCCACCCTGGTATTGCTCCATGGTCTTGCCGTAGTCCGCCTTGACGAGGACGATGTCCACGCCGTACTTGCGCTCAAGCTCACCGTGCTTGCCTTCGGCGGCATCGATGAGACCGACATCCTTTGCGGTGACGAGCAGCGACCACGTCGTGTACTCGCTCCACGCGAGGGTGAACTTCGGCAGATTCGCCGGAGCGGCTTCGGGCGCGGGGTTTGCGACCGCGGTCGGCGCGGGATTCGCGGCGGCGGCGGGCGGGGTCTCGGCCACGGGGGCCTTTTCGGCGACGACGGGTTCGTCCTTCACGGGCGTCTGCGGAGCCTCGCTCTTGCCGCACGCGGTGATCGCGAGGGCCGAGGCGAGGGCCATGATGTACTGAATGTTGCGCTTCAACATGTTGAGGAACTCCTGTACCTCGATGTGCTCGAGGTGTCTGTGTGTTGAAAGATCACGGCCCGATCTTTGTAGGCTCCGTGTGTCGGCTTGTCCGACGCACGGATGGGAACAGTTCTTTCCCACGAATGTCGATTCAATCGGCACTCGTGTAAAAGGGTGATTGAGAATCAATCACCAGAGGGTTCAAAGAACTAGTTGAGCACACCGGTTTCGGTCGTAGCAACGGGCTTGTCGACCGTTGCCTTGGCTGCGTCTTCTGCACGCCTGGCACCGAAGAGCATACCTTCGAGCTCGTTGTCTGAGGTGTGACTTTCCGCGAGGGCGATGAGTTCTGCTTCACGCATGTCGGCATTGGTGCCGGCGATTTCCGCGACAACTTCCGACTTTGCGACGAGCTGATTGACCGCGCCTTCGATGTTGGCTTGGAGTTCGCCTGTCTTGTCGGACTGCAGACCAGCGATGATCGACTGAGCGCGAATGGCGCTCTGGGCCGCTGCAGCCTTTGCCGCAAGCGTACCGCGCTTTTCAACCGTCTCCTTCAGATCGCGTTGCATCCCTTCCAGGCTGAACATGAGCTTCTTCTTTTCTGCTTCTCCACGCGTGATTTCTGCCTGCAGTTCATTGCAACGCTTTTGCCGACTCTCCAGAATGCCGCCAGCATCGCTGTAGGCCTTCATCAGGCGAGTGTATTCGATGTCGGCGGTGATTTCCGCTTCGGTCTTGCCGGCGGCGAGTTGCTTTTGACCGTACTGCATGTACTCGATTTTCGCACCAGCGCGAAGTTTCGTCGCACGCTCCAGTTTGACATCTGCCTCAGCCTTGCTCGTCTCGCTCGTGGTCAGATTGGCTTTGACGGTGGAGATTGCGTTGATCATTTCATCGACGCCCTTTTGCTTCGACTTGATGACTTCATCCATACCGGCCCGAACAACGTTCGGATCCGTGTACATCTTGTTGGTCGCGTTTTGAATCGCGCCAGCCGCCTGGTAATCTTTGACGCCGAGCCAACGCATGAGAGCTGAAAACCACTTCATGATGTCTTTCTCCGTGTCCCGGTTGTTGATTTGGGACATTCTGGGTTTGATCGCGTTTTTTAAGCCCGCAATCGTTTAGCTTTGACTCAGTTTGGCATACCTTGCCAACTGAGCCTCTTCCTCTTTATCACTCGCACCACTCAGAAGCTGTTGGCGGAAATCTTCTGCGCTTTTGGCTGTCGTGAGCAGTGCTTCCATTTCCTTGATGTTATCTCGGACATTCGACTGATCAACGGTTGCACCGATCAATCGTTTGATGCTGAGCTTGTTCACCATCGCAAGATATTTTCCAAGCTCTTCGATGGCGTTTTGAACATCATCAAGCTCGCTTTCGGCGGTCTGAAGAAGTTCTGCCTTGCCTTCGCCACGAATACTTTTCGCTGTTTGTCGCAGTTTGAAGGATCGCTCGAGTTTTGCAATGCATGCATTAAACGTGCTGTCGACGCGTTCGAGCATTCCAACGGAAAGTGATTCAGGAACGTTTTCCACCCATGTGCGATCAGATCTGAATGCGTCTGCGATGCTGCGCAGATCGTAAAGCAGATTTTCGTCACGTCTTTCCTCATCAGATGCAAGCAATCGATGGAAGTCATCGAGCTCTTGATTTCGCTTGTCCGCAATCGCGTTGCGTTCTGCTTCGAATTTCGCTCGTGCTTTTGCGACTTCCGTTTCGATGAGCTTGTCTCGCCTTACGAGGATCCCGTAAAAAAATCCACCAATACTTCCAATCAGGCAGGCCACTCCGCCAAAGACCGGAAGTTTCCAGTCGTCAGCAAGGAGCAATCCATACCCGAAGGGAACGGCGGCTCCGACAAGTGGACCAAGAACACTCCAGTGACCGAACACTTGGGCACGGACACTTTTCTGAATGGCTTTTTTGTCGAAAGGCATCCGAGCCCCCTTAGTAGGGACGTTGGGAGAGTTGGAACGTCACGCTTTGTGCGCTCCCGCTCTGGGTTTGTGAAGGTTCTGCGGTCGCTCGCACACGTGTGGGAGCGACACCGATCGAAACGAGTTCATCGACCACGCTTTTTGCGCGCGCTTTTGCGAGCGCAAGATTTGCGGCCGGATCACCGTCGCCACGTGCGTGACCAATCACCGTGAGGTAATACGTTGGCCAAGCCTTGAGGCGTTCCGCAACGTCTTTCACGTCGCGCGTTCCTTGAATCTCGAGTGTGGCTCTGCCGCGCCCGAAACTGATTGTGTGTGCATCCATGTCGCCAACGGTCATGAGCGTTTTCCACTCGGCGTCCGTAAGCGCAGGGAGTGCCGCGACACCGCGCACCACTTCGTCCTGACCTTCGCCTGGATGAAAGTTTGCGGTTTGCATCGCGAGCAGAATCTTGTTGTCAAACAGTGCAGACTCTTTTCCATCCGTCGGATTGGTTTTGAGTTTGCCAGTCTTCACCAAGAATGCCGAGATCGATGCGATCATTTCGCGCATGGTCGGAAGGCCGTGGAGATCTGCGGCAGTCAGGAGTCCCATCTGCGCGTAGTTTTCCATGGTGTTCTTCCACTGAATGCCGTTCGCGATTTTCTTCGCCTGCTCTTCGGTGAGCGTGTCGCCGTTCAACTTTGCATCATCCATCACAAGCTTCGCCATTCCACCCGGTGCATTCTGATACGAGTGCAGCGCGCGGAAGTAGGCTTCCTCCACCGAACGCACCACCTTGGGTTGCTCGATGAGGAACTTGCGATTCACGACGAGAACGTCGACGATTGTCCCAGACACCTTGGAGGTGTCATAGACCAGAATGACGTCGGGCAACGCAAGTGCTTTTGACAGTGCAGGTTCCCAAAGGAAATACACGGCCGGATCACTTTTGTTTGCCTTCTTCAATCGATCAAGAACATCGTCTGCATCTTTCGCGGCCACGAGCCAGTCTTCTGAGGCAAGCGCGGGCAGCATGTTGGCGATTAAATGACGGGCAAGTGTTTCACTCGGCGAGTCCGCGGTGGCAACAATCTTCGCATCACGTCGGTTCAGCGCGGACACATTCGGAACGGCTTGCTTGTAGGCAACACCGCCGTCTGCGCCGTGTGATTCGTCGATGATGAGGGTGATTGCCCCCGGGAAAATGTCGAAGTCCGCGCCAGCCGCGATGTTCGTGTCGATCGTGAAGACCGCTATGTCGAGCTCGCCTTTCGCGAGCGCTTTCATGCGATCCGGATAATTCGCTTTGTCATCGATCGTACGCACGCCAATTTCACTTCGACCAAGTTGGTCTCGGAAATTCGGCGAACGGATGACCGCGTAGCCCGCGAACGAATCGAGGCCAATGCGGACATTGGTCTTGAATTTCGTCTCGGAACTCGTTTGGGTCACGAGGTCAGCTTGGAGCTTCGGAAGGATCAACACCTTGATGGCGAAGAAAATTACGAAGATGATTCCGATCGCCACAAAGGCGGTGATGATAAGACGAATGGCTCTCGTGGTTGGGTCCATTACTGTTTCCTCCTTGTTGAAATAGGTCAGTTCGACTTTCGAACTTAGGTCACGTCCGACATTCGGATATGAACTAAGAGAAAAGGTCGTTTTTTTTAAGGTGAAACGACTAGGTTCGTACGCGCACTCGCTGTGAGGATCGACGCGTGATGAGAAGAGCGATGAGGCACAGGGTGAGAAGACTTGTCGGAACAGGATTGACTCCCGTTTCCGACGCACTGCATCCCTTTTGCCGACCTTGATTTGCTTCCGGTGCGGGTTGCTGATCCGGTGGCTGATTGCTCTTTGCATTCGGATCGGCATTCTGCACGGTTGCGGGTGGTGGCGGTTCCGGCTTCTGTTCGCCGATGGGCCAGTTCGCAAGGTCCATGTTGGTGACCTCGCCAAGCCAAGCTTTCGCCACATCATCCGGCACACCCTTCAGCAGATCGTAATCCGCTTGGGCCGCATCGGCATTTGTAGTTTCTACTTGGACAGCGGTCGCGAGCGCCTTGTTGAGAGCGATCTCATCATTCGCGCCCCAGTACTTTTGTGCCGTTTGGGAAAGCATGTGCTTGCCCGGCATTCCAATTCCGATGACATTGAGTTCGATGCGACGATTTGGACTCACAACTTCTTGTGCATACGTTTGCATCTTGGCTTTTTCATCGTCCGGTGTCGCTTCACCATCGGTGACGACGAGGAGTTTGTAATTGCCACGGTTGAACTGACGCTTTCGAACTTCGAGAAGTGCGTCCGCAGCCATCTTGATGGACGTCCCAAGCGGAGTTCCACCATTTGGCTGGATCGCATCGATCGATGCTTTGATTGAATCCTTGTTCATCGGACCAATGGGCGTGAGCCAATCGATCGTCATCTTTCCCCAGTTGTCACTCACGAACAGCAGAATGCCGACGTGGGTGCTTTGTGGGATTTGATCGATCACCTTCTTGAGCGCGGTCTTTGCGACCGTGATCTTGCTATCGTTACTTCCGTCGGAAATGGACTCCTTCATGGAGCCAGATCCATCGAACACGATCACGAGGTTGTCATGCGTCACCTCCTCCGCAAACGCGAGGGAGGGAATGATCAGAGCTGCAAGCACGAGTGCGAGAATCGTTTTCATGTGGCACCTCCTCTTACAGTTCGTAGTCGGAAGCGGTGGCAGCCTCGGCCGAAACTCGGACGATGCTGAACTCCACACGACGATTCTTTGCGGCTTCATCCGGACTCCGAGGCTTCACGATGAACGGGTCGCTTGCGCCCGCACCGACGACGGTGATCTGGCTCTCATCGAGCTTCGCACCCTTCTTCGCCGCGTATGCAATCAGCGACTGCCGTACCTGATTTGCGCGATCGCGCGAGAGCGCGGTCGCAGCCTCCGCAACGCGCGAAGGACTTGCCGCACGACGCGACGGATCCGGATCGTCCCGCGTATCGTCGATACCGGGCTGATGCACGAGCGCGAGCACTTGCTTCGCGTTTGCGAGATCGAGCGGCTTGCCGTCGATCGAGTAGCTGAAGTTGCCGGGCGTTCCGGCTTGCTTCACAAGGCCTGTCGCCATGCCCTTCTTCAGGATCATAGAAACGAGCAGCGTCGTGTCCGTGTGACCACGGATGACGATCGGTGCGCGCGTATACTTGGCCGCAAGCTTGATGACGTCATCGAACTGCGCGCCGTACTGACCTTCGTTGAACTCCACTTGGTTTTCCAAGAAGTAGGCGACAAACGAGAGCATGGTGTTTTCCCCAATCGCGCCCGTCTGATTCAACTTCTCGATGTCTGCCTGAACGGCTTCTGCGTTGAAACGCGCGGTGCGCTTCACGTTGCCGGAGGCAAAACCGTTGAACACACTGTGTGCCCAGTCGATCTTCGCACTTGGAACATCGACGCGCACGGTTGTGACACCGAGGGCTGCGGCGAGGTCGTTCGTGAGATCGGAGAAGTACTTGTGACCGGTCGGGTTTGCGGGGTCATCCCACTCCACGTTTCCGGCAATGCCGACAAAGGATGCGTCGAGCAGAAGACCGAACGTATCGGTTTCCGACGGACATCCACCCTTCCAAACGTCATTCACTCCCATCGCAAACGCGAGGAGGGCACGCATTTCTTCCGAGCCCTTGTTTTCGTAGTCGTGGCGAAGCGCCGTGACCTGTTCGACCGACTTCGTGTACGCGGCCGCGAATTTCGTGACCGTGTCGCGATTGGTCGTGTTGAACTTGTGACTGACAAAGTAGACATCCGGAATCGACTTGCGCCGATCCGCCGTGGACACGAGTACGTGAGCGCCCTTCACAGAGCCTTCCGCACCCGAGCCCTTGCTCGTGAGACCGCCCGTGAGCGCTGCCATGTCCGGAGACACCGCAAACGCACAGTCCACTTTCGCGTTGTCGCGAAGATGATTCGGTGGGTCGTCTTTCTTCGGGTCATTGCTGATGCCGTTTGCCCAAACGATGGTCACGTCCGACATCTTCAAGTTCACGTCCCGAAGGATGTCGAACAAGAAGCTTTCGTGCGGACCTGCCTTCTGGATCGACACTGTTGCGCCTTTCAATTGCTTGATGTCCGTGATCTTGTCGCGGCAAACCAAGTGATCGCCCGCCGACAGCGTGAGCACGAATGCCTTTTCCGGACACAGATCTGCATTCGGGGTGGGGCACAGCTCCGCGAGGTAGCGGTTGATGGTTGGAAAGGTCATGCGCAGGAACGGTGTTTCGCCGCTCTTGTACTTTGCAATCTGTGCGGCCGTGTCGTCTGCCGGAAACAGCTTGAAGTTCAAACCGTACTCGGCAAAGATGGTGCCGACATGCGTCTGCAATCCGCCAAGACCCCAGAAAAGAGGAATCTCAGCACCCCAGAAGATGTACCCGAGGTTGATCGGTTCTCCTGGAAGGACGTCGCCGCCAGGCAGCTTTGCCTGGACGGGAGCGGCAGCAGCGGGTTCCACTTGCGCGGGTGTTGCTTCCTGTCGCTGTCCTTGCGCGGGCGCGCCTTGCGCCGCTTGGTTGCCGTTCTGTGCCGGCTCTTCTTTCTTTTCACATCCGCCAATCACACTCGCGAGCGCGAGGGTCATGGCAAACAGAATCATGCGAGAATTTCGCATCTTCCTTCTCCTTATCCTGCCGTTGAATAGGAAACGAATCGTGACAGGCCGACCCATTTTTGTCATTCGACAACTGACTCCGGAATTTTTCCGAAGTCAAGAACTTACCCGAAAATCCAAAAAATGTCAAGCGCTTTTTGCAGAATTCGCGTTGCGGCTTTGTCTAATCAAACTCGATGGGAAAATGGCTTTGTTTTGTGTTTGCTCTATGGAAATGTCAGAGAAAGCTGACAAAAAAACACCACGATATTTTGTCGTGGTGTTTTTAGGATTATTCTGCGGGTGTTTCTGTTGGCGCTGGAGCTTCTGCTGGTTTTTCTGCCTCAGCCTTTGCGGCCTCAGCTTCTGCCTTTGCAGCTTCAGCAGCGGCTTTCTTTGCTTCTTCTTCCGCAAGTTTAGCAGCTTCTGCCTTTGCTTTCGCTGCGTCTTCTTTGGCCTTTTTATCAGCTAAATCCTTCTCCAAGTCCGCTTTTTTGCGGTCACTAATGTGAGATTTTGCGATTTTCTTTCCTTCTACGAATTTATGGTCGAGAAAGAGGTTCCAAACGGTCGGGGAGCATTGTGCGCCTTTTTCCAGCCAATGTTTGACCTGATCTGCAGCCACAACCAATGCTTTGGTTCGTGGGTTGTAGTGACCAAGGATTTCAATGGATTTTGCCCATGGATCGCGTGTTTTTGGTTGAACAATCACACGAAAAAGAGGCGCTTTTTTCTTTCCAACGCGGGAAAGGCGAATAGTGAGCATAGGGGAGGGGAAAGTGAAAGAGTGAAAAAGTGGAAGAGTGATGGAAGGGGCTTTGCTTTATATAAAAAGACAAATACCTTCACTTTTTGACTCTTTGACTTTTTGACTTTGTTTTAAATTCTTCAAAACGGCTAGATACACCATTTCTTCGAGGTCTCAGGTCATTTTTGAGCGTGATGACGTTGTCGGAAGAATAAGGGAACGAGAGTGAAAAGTCAAGGATTCAAATAGTGCCCATTTTAGGCTATTTTTTAGCTAAAACCCTTGACAAAAAGTCCAAAATGTGATATATTAAGGACGTAAAAATCTTTACAATTATGGGGAGAGAGCTGCGCTATCCAGTCCCATTTTGATAGCAAATTCAAGGTATTGCCCGAGTCACATCGTGGCCGTATTTTTGAGAACCAATGATTGGGTATTTCTCTCGTTTGAAATAAGTAATCATTGGTTTTTTTGTTCATCACCATTCGGGAGGCAGCGTGCACAAGCTCATTCTGGATCTGAAGAAGTTCTGGTTCCTGTGGAACAAGGTCCAGCCGGATTGCCGGTCGACCCTCCTCGAGGAGTTCCTGTTCAACCCTCGTCGATTCGAAATGCGGTTCCAAGCGGAACTCAACTTCCAACTCGAATACAGCCGTCGTTGGCGGTAAGGAGAGCGACATGACGTTCAAGCAAACGCTGTTCGTGAACGTCGGTCTCGCGGTTCTCATGATGGGTGCGCTCGCGTATGCGGCCATCAATCCGTGCCGGGAGCCGTCGACGTCGAGGAAGTAACCCCACAAAAACAACGCTCGGCGAATTCGCGGAGCAAGAGGAAAAGGAAATGTCTCAACGGAAAGATGAGCAGCGTGCGTATGTAGAACGGAAAGCGTTCGCAGAAACCTTGACACGGCAATTTGCCGGTAAAAAGGTACTGAAGATTCGTTTCGATGATATGCAGCAATGCACGATTGTATTCGATGACGGATCAACGCTGAAGATCGCAAGCAGCCTGTCTTCGTATGACGGTCACCACGAACTGGAAGTCCAAGACCAAAATATCCGTTACGATTATTGGGAATAGGTCAACATCCTCTCACTTAGCCTCGCGCGAATGAGAGACCTGCTCTTTGAAACATTTTCGATCTGCCCGCAGCTGCTTCACAGCTGCGGGACTCGACTCTGAACATCACTTTGCGTCTCTCGCGAATGTGGTGGTCGGACTGAGTCTGGTTAGTGAGTTTTTTCAACAACATGATCGGCATGTCCGGTCGGAGGTTCTTTCATGAAGTACAGCATCCTGTTCCTGGTGTCCTTGTTCCTTCTCGGTGCGTGCGGGACGTTCGAAGAATCGAATGCTCCGGCGCCTGCGACCGAAGAGGATTTGGAAATGGCCGAGTTTCTCGACTGCTCGGAAGTCGGTGACTGTGACGATTCGTTTCCGGACATCAACATCACGATCGAACTCGATTGCGAGTCGGTCGATTCGAAGAAAAAAGGCGACATCTGCGTGTCGGTCTGCAACGAGTGCCAGAGCGGCTCCGACTGCATCGACACGGATGCCGACTGGTATCCGGACACGTGCGTGACGCCCGTCGAAGCTCCGCCTGCGCGTGAACCGCCGCCGGTTTTGGTGGCTTGCGGTGGGACATTTTTTCCGCTCGGTGAACTGTGCAGTGGTGCATCCGGTGTGTGTCAGGAAAACGGCACACGCGAATGTTTCGAAGGCAAGCTCATCTGCTCGACGGATCCAAAGGGAAGCGCATCGCTCGCGACCAATGAAGTCTGCGACGGTAAGGACAACGATTGCGACGGAGAGACGGATGAAGGTACGTCGCTCGTTTGGTACTTTCCGGACGTGGACGGTGATGGCTACGGCACAAGCGGCAATGCGCTTCTGAAGCCGGTCGAAGTCTGCACGAATGGATTGATTCCATCCGGCTACGTCTACAAAAGCGGTGACTGCGATGACAGCTACGATACAATCTACCCTGGCAAGAATTGTCCGTTTCCTGACAGTAACAGTGCATCCAAGTTGATCGTGATCCTCAAGTCATCGAAGAAGACAAATATGGTTGGGTACGAAGATGACCCTACAACGTTCTACTTCAAGATTGCAAAGACTCTCGAGGAAGTCGCCGGCAAGTGGAGCAGTGATTATTTTCAGTTCGATACAGAAAGCGGATTCGCCGAGCTTGCTTTGAACGCGACGGATAAGTATGTCCGGTTCAACACGATCGACGCACCTGGGTGGTGGTCGACGTGCGGTGGGGCGTTCAACGCATTCAACGCAATTGATGGGGGATTCGCGCTCAATCCTAAGCTCAAGGTTTATCAGCTCAAGAACGGAGCATGGATCAACATGACGAGCAAGGTGGAGATGTACGAGCAACCCAACGACGCAAGCAAGACCGACAGCGGTGACCTGTGCTCGGCTCTGCTCAAGCTTTAGTTCCTTTCAACTCGTTCGACCAACTTCGGAAATTCCGAAGCTGGTCGAACCTTTTTCAGAGACATCAATCAAAGTGATTGAGTGATCTGAGAAAGTTTCTGGGTTCCTGTTATAGGCGGGGTCCCTTGACCCCGCGGAGGTGTTTTCCATGAAGTACGGAATTTCGTTTCTGGTGTCCTTGTTCCTGCTCGCGGCGTGCGAGACGACCAATGTGTACCCGACCGAGGTGGTCGAGGTACCGAAGGCGGAAACCGCGGTGAGTTGCAGTGCGGTCGATCCGACTCAGATCGAGATCAAACTCGACTGTGCGTCGGTCGGCGCGTTCCAGCACGGCGATTCTTGCATCAGCAACTGTACGCTCTGCAGCTCGCAAGAGATCTGCATCGATACGGACGGCGACAAGTGGAAGGACACGTGCGTGCAAGGTGAGACGCCTCTTGAAACCCCGCCGGCTCACGAGCCGACGGCGACAACGGAAGCTCCGCCCGCTCGCGAACCGCCCGTCGAAGTTCAGTGCGGCGGTACGTTCGGCATGATCGGAACTCCGTGCAGTGGCGCGTTCGGCGCATGTGCGGAAAACGGCGTACTCGAGTGTGCTGACGGCGAATGGGAATGTTCGACGGACGTGAAGGGAAGTGAATCTCTTGCGACTGTCGAACTGTGCGACGGCAAGGACAACGATTGCGACGGGGAGACGGATGAAGACTACACGTCTGACCTTGGCAAGCAGTGCTTCGGCCTGAATCAGTGCGGTCTTGGCCCGGGCGTCGTGGTTTGCAACAAGAAAGGAGAAATCGCGCAGTTGTCCTGCACGGTCGGAACCCCGTCGACGGCATATGCAACTCTGGATTCGCCGGAGCTCTGCGATGACATCGACAACAACTGCGACGGAAAGATCGACGAAGGCTGCGCGCTGAAAGTCGATCCATCCGAAGAAGACAATGACAAGGACAGTTACATGGCTCTGAATGACTGCGACGACAACGACGCGTTGATCCATCCCGGTCTCGACAACTGCCCGACATTCCAAGGTCTGACCAAGGACAGTTACAAGCTGGTTCTGGTCTGGGGCGGAGCGGAAAACAGTCCGTACACCGCCAACGCGTATTTCAAGTTCGGAAAGAGTGCGGTCGAGTTGCAGTTCAGCTCGAAAGTGTTCTTCGACAACACGTGGGAAGTGAAAAGTTTCCCGCAATACAATTACACGGCGACGGATCTGGAAAAGCAGTCGTCGCACGTCGCGTTCAACGTGTTCGGATATCCGGGTTACTGGTATCTGTGTTCGGGGAACGTCGTCGATACGATTTCATTCGCGCTCTCGAAGGAGCTTCCGAAGGTGTACCTCATCTCGGGCGGCGTCTGGAAGGAGGTGGGCAGCAAGCTTGAAGTGCTCGCAGCAAATGATCTCGAGGTCGTCAAAGGACCGATTTACGGCGGCGACTACAACAAGAGCAAGCCGGCCTACTGTGCAGCCATGCTGCAACTGTAAGCTCCTTCATCAACTGTTCGACCCGCTTCCTGGAAGTTCCAGAAGTCGGTCGAACCTTTTCCAGAGATCCCGATCGAAGGTCGATCGAGGGATCTGAGAATGTTTTGTTCAACAAAGGAGGGTGTCCCATGGGTTCAACGGCAACGTCGGCGGTTGTGGTTCAACTGGAACATGAGATCGAGACCACAAAAGATCACCTTGACCAACTCAATGAGCGTTTGCGCGAGCAGACGACGGTCGGGTGGCTGGCGATCGTCAATTTCATGTTCGGCGGCAGGATTCAGTACGTCCGTATTTCGGATCGGGCCAACAATCCGTTCGATCACTTCGACTCCTCGTCGAAACCTCACCGACAGCGCAGCTATGTGAAGGGCTGTTCCGACATTGATCAGGTGCGGGTGCTCTTTAGCGGTTGGAACGAACCTGAGTTTGAGATGAAGCTCGAAGACGGCCGCTCGCGGATTCCGGGATCGTTTGTTTTCCTAACCAACACGAACTTGGATGCGCTGACCCGGAAGGCTGAAGCTGTCCTTTCGAGTGAACGGCGCAACAAGAGTTCTGCGCTCGGTCAATAATCTGTTCGACCCGCTTCCTGGAAGTTTCAGAAGTTGGTCGAACCTTTTCCAGAGATCCCGATCGAAGGTCGATCGAGGGATCTGCGAAAGGTAATAGTGCCCGCGCAGGAATGCGTCGGCTTGGAGAGGAAGATGATGACCATGCAAGACAAAGCGGCGATGGCTGCGTTCGAGACGATTGTCGCGCGCGGGCTTGTGGGGCGTGAGGAACTGAAGCGGTGGATCGTCGATACGCACCTGGATTGGCGCAAGACTCACTTCAAGATCTTGTTTCGGAACGCCAACAACTCGCGGCGCATCGAGTGCGAAGTGCTCAACCGGCTCGAACCGCTTTCGGATGGTGGTGTGAAGATGTCGGTCGAGATCACGATGATCACGGCCGGCGCAAGCTCGCAGGTTCCGGAAAGTCCGTGGACCGATGTGCTCTTCGACGCGGACAGGCCGCGCACGGTTCGAATGAGCAGCATGCTTCGTAAGCGTGCGGCGTAAAACAAGGAGTTCCGTGGAGACTGTCATCAAATGGTTTCCCGCTGCGTGTTTCTTCTTGCTTGTGCTCGTGATGCTCTTCATCACGGCGCATGTGGGAATGTGGATGTGGCCTGGCATGATCAAAACGTGGCATGGTGTCGCGTATGTGGTCACGCATCCGGCGGAAGTTGTGGTGGGCTTGCTCATCGCATTCTGTCTGCTCGCAAACGCACTCAAGTAGTTTGAATACAGGAGGAACATGCAGATTCAGTTTCGACTGATCAACGGACACATCGTTCGCGCGTCCTTCGAAAACAAACCTGAACTCGCCGGATTCGGCGATACGGAGGGGCAAGCGATTGCGGCACTTCTGAAAAAGGAAAAGGCTCGCAACCTTGAGCTCCAAGCGCTTTACTTCTTGTTACGCAGTTTGCTCGGTTCACATCAGGACGGGTTCCTGGTGAACTGAGATTCGTTCTTTTCACAACTTTCCACGTCGTCTCGAAACGACGTGGCTTTTCCAGAGACTCGCATCGACAGGCGATGCGGTGATCTGCGAAAGTGTTCTGGTGTCTGCACATTCAATTGCCCACACTAAAACGTGTCGGCTTGGAGATAGGCATGTTGTTTTTCTTTTTGTTCGATCTGGTGTGTCTCTACATCACGGGCAATACGACCATCGATCTTTGGGCTGCCAAACTGGTTGTCGTGTTTGGTGGAACCAACCAGGTGGTGAGCATCAACTTCTTGTTCGGTTCGGTGAACATCACAGAGGAAAATTTGACGCTGTGGATGTGGATCTCAACCGCAATTACCGCTTGGATCCTTTGGGATTTGTTCAAACAGGCGCGTCACTTTTGGCGATGGTTGATGAAACAATCACGCGACGAAGCTCAAGTAAAATCGTAGACCTCAACTTGTTCGACCTGCTTCGGAAATTCCGGAGCCGGTCGAACCTTTTCCAGAGACTCGCATCGAACAGGTTGATGTGGTGATCTGCGAACGTTTCTCGTAAGGAGGTTTATACATGGGAATGACCTTCTGGTTTTTCTTCAGCCTGACCGCCCTTTCGGGTCTTTCGTTGTTTGTCGACGAATGGCAAAACAATGATCGACTTCGGGCGTTTTTCATCAAAGAGTGGAAGGCGTTTGTTTATTCCTCGTTCTTTCACAAATGTGCGTTTGCCCTAACAGTGGCTCTCGCCATTGATCACTACAACGAAGTGTTGCCCGTGATCTCGCTCACAAGTTACGTTTGGTCCAGCTGGTTCGTTTCTCGGATCTTGAATCCAGAACTTGGCGATGACGCAACACAAGACATGTACTCGTCATACACACCCTCACTTCCAGATCCGCTTTCAAACAACCCCCATCCTCATCATTGGAGTTGATGCGGTTGCGTAGCGGTTCACATTCCCTGGCGATGTCTCATCGCCCTTTTCCAGAGACTCGCATCGATAGGCGATGCGGAGATCTGCGGAAGAAACAGGAGGTAGGATATGCCCGTTCCAAACGTTTGGGATCTCATTCGGTACATCATGTGCGGACTCTTGATGGGTCTTTTCATAGTCGGCTGCAAAAGGCCTGTGGAAGAGTCTGCGGGAAAACCTGCGTACATTGCGCAGACGACTTGCTTCAAGCCTCTCAACTTCAAGGAGACCGGGAACCGCGATAATTCGCAATGGTGCGAATACATCATTGTGGATCATCCTGAGATTCCGCCCATTTGCTGGGCAGTGGAATATCCCGATTCAACTTCCTCAACCCGGTTCGACATCTCGTGTGCCGTATTCGAAAAGGTGCAGAAGTTGAGCAAGTAACGTTCACCAACTGGAGGTCTGACATGTATTGGTTTCTTCTCGGCTATCTCGTTCTCACGTTCTTCCTGAACCACATCTGTGCGCAAGTGCATCACGCTCGAGCGTGTGAGCATCCGGTTCGGAAGTCGAACATCGTGCTCGATGTCGTGACGTTCATTGCCGTTCTGTTACGTCTGCCGTTCTACGCGCTCGGCGTCGTGCTCTACAACGCTTGTTGCCTGGGTACGGTTGTCGCAGCGATGACGGACGTGATTCCAGAACACGCAACCACGCTCTGGATCTACGTACTCGCCGATAACCTCGGCTACGCGTCTTATGCGATGCGCGAGTTCCTCGTGCTTCAATTCACGTTTCTCTCCCAGTACGCAAAGAGCGACTGGTCGTTCACCTATTACGACTACCGCCTCGGCAACGGCAAACTGTTCAGCTTCTACGCGCAGCCGCAACACGGCCATCGCGAGCACTACGTCGTAGGTTCGCTTTATGGGCGAATCAAAGAGGAAGAGCAGAGGCATGAATAATTTTTCTTACCAGACGTAAAATGTCTGGTCTTTTTTTTGTGGTAACGCGCTCTGAACCTCCCCCAGCCCCTCCTTGGCAGGAGGGGTGAACGAGCTCTGTAACGTTTCGGAAAACGTTTACCTCCCCTGCCAAGGGGAGGCCGGGAGGGGTTCTTACCGTCTCGCCGTTCCGCCACTCGCCATCTCTTCGAGCTTCACGCTCAACAAATTACTGATGCCGTCATCTCCCATTGTCACGCCGTACAAGATGTCCGCCTTTTCCATGGTTGCACGGTTGTGAGTCACAACAATGAACTGTGAGTTCTTCGACAAGTCATCGAGGATAGATGCAAATCGAAGCGTGTTTGATTCGTCGAGCGCCGCGTCAACCTCGTCGAGCACCACGAACGGCGCTGGATTCACGGCCATGATCGCGGAGAGAAGAGCGATCGAGGTAAGTGCGCGTTCTCCACCAGAGAGCAAGTTCAACGATTTTAATTTTTTTCCAGGTGGCGTTGCTTGAATATCAATTCCGACGACGCCGTCGTCGTACGCAGCGATGCGTTCGCGGATCGCATCCGTTTTATCACGCTCCGCTTCGCCCGTGTCTTCGAAGACGCGTTCCGGTGTGACTTCCGTCTCCTCATCGGCTTTCAAATCTTCTTTCGATAATTTGATGAGCGAACAGGATCCACCGTTGAACAGAATTTTGAAATATTTTTCGAACTCTTTGTTGATCAGAGCAAAGACTTTTTTGGATTGCGTAGCAATATCTTCGTCGAGTTCGATGACAATCTTCTCTGTCGCGTTGATCGCACTTCGTAAATCTTTTAACTGCTCATCGAGGAACTCGAAACGTTTCTTCGTATCTTCAAACTCGACCACAATCTCCGGATCGATTCCGCCGATGAGTTCGATTTTGTATCGCAAGCGCTGAATTTCAGGGTAGAGCACATCGGTATCTATCTTGTTATGGGTGGGGTCCCCAGACCCCGCCAGTGTCTGCCTGTTTGTCCTGGCTTTCACAGCAAAATTCCCCATCGCTTCATCCATTTCACGATTCAAATTTTTTTGTCGTTCATCAATGCGCGCTGCTTCGATTTGGATCGAGTTGCGTTGATTTTCGAGCAAGTGAATTTGCGTTTGCTTCTCGCGCAACTCGCGTTGCATATCGATGAGCTCGGTGCGCACTTCTTTTTCTTTTTGTGCGTACGCATCGATCTCGCGCTCTTGCTCGACGAGTTCTGCTTTGATGCGTTGTTCCTCAATCGCGAGCGAAGCTTTTTTCTCGAGGAGCGCAGGATCTGGTTTGATGTCTTCCGGATTTGGTTTGCGCAAACGTTTGTTGAGTCCGACGACTTTGTCGAGCACGCCGTCGATTGCGGTGTGAAGTGCGTCGATATCTTTCAGTGATTTTAAATTCTTAAGAAGGACATCCAGTCCGTCGATTTCCTCGACAATCTTCAACAAGGGAAGTGGCGCCCAGTTTGATTGCGCGCGCACCTTTGTCAGTTCGATTTCTTTTTCAACCTGAAACTGCGCCTGACGACACGCGTCACGCTCACGTTGTTTCTCGCGGTACACTTTTTGCAAAGCTGCGAGTCCTGCATCTTCTCCCGTCTCCGAATTCTCAACCGCTTTCGTTCGAGTCTCGATCACCTCGAGTTCGGAGCGCTTCTCGAGAATGCGCGCATCGATTTCTGTGAACTGTGATTTGATGCCTGCGAGTTCGTCGATCAATTTCCACCAAAGTGTTCCGTAGTACGACGTTTCCATTCCGCGCAACTCTCTTTCGACCTCCTCACGTTCCGAGAGTCTCGAAACTTGTCGCTTGAGCGAACGGAGGCGCGGTTCAATTTCCTGTACGAGCATTTCTACGTCCGTTAAATTTTCGAGTGTGCGCTTCAATTTCAAAATCGCTTCATGGCGTTTGAGCTGAAGCGGCTTTACTCCCGTCGCATCGTCGAAGAAACTTTTGCGTTCTTCGGGAGTCGACACGAGAATGTGATCGATCATCCCTTGGCCGATCACAGAGTAGGAACGTTGACCAACGTTTGCTTGTGCGAGGAGGAGTTGAATGTCCGCGAGGCGGGCACTTCCGTCGTTTAAAAGATATTCCGAGTTTCCGTCACGATAGAGGCGTCGGGTGATGGTGACCTCCGAATAATCGATTGGCATCATCTTGTCCGAGTTGTCGAGTGTGATCGAAACTTCCGCGAAGCCACTTCGACCTCGACCTTCCGAGCCAGAAAAAATCACATCCTCGGATTTTTTTCCGCGAAGAAGTTTCATGCTTTGCTCACCCAAGACCCAGCGAATGGCGTCCGCAAGGTTGGATTTCCCCGAACCGTTTGGACCAACGATCGATGTTAAAGGATAGCGATCCGCGGCTGGAGGAAGAAAGGATAGCGAGGTTTTTTTTGCAAAGGTTTTGAATCCTTGGACGGAGAGTTTCGACAGGTACATACGTTATAGGCGGGGTCCCCTGACCTCGCGCGAATTGGAGATATTAGTCGGAAATAATTATAGCATGGTTGACCAGCGGCTCAGGATTGGATAGTGTATGGAATTCCTATGGAGTTATTGACCCACAAACGTATTCACGATCTTCTTCTCTCCGCGCAGAACCCTGTGCTTGTTTCGGACGTTCGTCTCGACGGCGATTCTCTTGGTTCTGTGATGGCGATGTATCATTTTTTGCGTGAGCATGGGAAGTCTTCGAGAGTCTATGTGGCAGAAGCGGTGCCAGAACAATATCGATTTTTACCAGACGTTCATGTCTGTTCAACAAATGCAACGATCTTCGATGATTCGACGATAGACCTTGTGGTGGTGTTTGATTGTTCGGAAGCGGCTTTCGTCGAGAGTCTTGTTGAACGTATTGATGGAAACCCGACGGTCATCAACATGGATCACCACAAAACGAATCCTCGCTATGGACACGTGAATCAAGTTTTGGTCGACGCACCCGCGACGGCCGAGGTTGTGTTTCGATTTCTCGAAGCGAATCATGTGGTGATCACGAAGCACGTTTCGACCTGTCTTCTTGCAGGTTTGTGTTTCGACACAAACATGTTTTCAAACTCCGCAACGAACGAGCGGGCTCTCGACACAGCCTCGCACTTGATTCTGCACGGCGCCCGCGTGCAAGATGTTATCCGCACCATGTTTCAAAATCGTTCTGTCGGCGCGCTCAAAGTCTGGGGCGCCGCACTCGAGCGTTTAACCGACCACCCCGAGATTCGCGTCATGACAACCGTGCTTACGCGCAAAGACATCGAGACGCATCAAGTGACCGACGATGAAATTGACGGCCTCTCGAACTTTTTGAATCTTGTTGCGGATACAGATACCTTGTTTGTGCTGCGAGAAACCAAAGAAGGCGGAGTGAAAGTTTCTGGACGCTCACGCACGCAAGATGTCTCGAAGATCGCAAGCGCACACGGCGGGGGAGGGCATGCAAAAGCGGCGGGCTTCACCCTCGTAAACGCGTGCATCGTCGAAAAGGATACTGTGTGGTGTGTCTCGAGAAACAACGAAACACATCCGATCGCGCATGCATTACGATTTGAAGAATTCTTTCGGGTATAACCTTTCAAACATTTCCGACCTTTCCGACTTTTCAAACCAATGTTACTATCCACCTACTATGAATCACAAAATCACTTCCAAATTCCAGACCATCGAGGACAACTACCTCATTCCAACGGTTATTGAAAAAAACAGCATGGGGGAGCGTGCGTATGATATTTATTCGCGTTTGCTCAAGGATCGCATTATTTTTCTTGGAACCGAGATTGATGACACAGTTGCAAACTTGGTTATTGCACAGCTTTTGTTTCTTGAGAGCCAAGACAAGACCAAAGAGATCAAACTTTACATTAACTCTCCAGGTGGATCCGTTACGTCAGGGCTCGCGATTTATGATGCGATGCAGTACGTGAAACCAGATGTCTCGACCATCTGCGTTGGAATGGCGGCGTCCATGGCGGCCGTACTTCTCGCATCCGGTGCAAAGGGAAAGCGCTTTTGTCTACCAAACTCAGAAGTCATGATTCATCAAGTTTTGGGTGGAGTTTCTGGGCAAGCAACGGACATTAAAATCCACGCGGAACGCATCATGAAGACTAAAGATCAGTTGAATACGATTCTTTCCAAGCACACCGGAAAAAAGAAATCTCAAGTCGAACAAGACACCGAACGGGACTATTTTCTTGATCCATCCGAGGCGCTCGCTTACGGATTAGTCGATAAGGTGATAAAATAAAGAGGTCAAAAAACGAGCCGGAGATTGGCTCGTTTTTAAATCAGTTTCAGAGAAAGGAAACAAGTTTTTTGGGTTTTTCTTTTGATTTGGCTCGATTCTGCATTTCTGTGTCAGCATCTGGCTTACAAAATAGAGTACACTAATGCTTGACAGGAGGTGCCCACACTGATAAACTCCTCTCTTCCGCTATGGAAGCACTGATTTCCCTGTAACTGACTCGTTTCATTATGGTGGTACCTTATCGCGACTGACCTGCAGGCACGACAAGCATGGGATTTCAAAAAATGGTTACATCAGGTCGCAAGACTCGATCTATCCATTTGTGAAATTTCTTGCCTGCAGCTTAGTCACGAGAAGTTTTCTGAAAAAGATCGTTCGCATCATGCGCGCGATTTTTTTGTTCCTGAATTGATCTTACTCGTCTTGAAATTTCATGCAAGAAATTCTGTGGATAGGTTAAGGGGTTGGTGTTTCTGGATTCGTGATTGCTATTAGAGGATCTATTCCAACTAAACAAATTTTTGGAAGCGGGCGATAGTGTGAAGCAAAGATTTTGTCGATCTTTGTTCCGTCCGGATTTTCTATTGTATAGGTAAAAGATGCATCTGCCCCCTTGTGTGCTTCCTGACATTTTTCTTCTCCTGGTTTTAAGTTTGTTGAAGTTTGCACGATTTTTTCTCCGTAAGGAATCCATCGTGTGACAACAGGGGGTGTATAAGAACCTTTTCTTCCGTCAGATGTACCCCAGAATGTGAATTTTAATTCTTGTTTTGCGATGATATTTTCTGCCTGGAAGAGAATGTACTGTTCTGTGTTGTTTGTGAATTTAAAGTCTGGTGCCGGGTTGAAGATGGTGGCATCTGTTCCTGGGTTGTTGTTTGCAGGGTCGTTGTAGTAGGAAACAACGAGCGAGTGGTTTTGTCGTGTGACAATCGGGAGCCCGGAATGCATGGCGGCTCGAAAGGTAGTGGTTCCAATCTGACAAAGCCCCCCGCCAATATCCGGTTCAATTTTTGTTCCTTTGATTACGAGTTCTGGAAAATATCCATTTGCAAGCGTGAAAGGCTTGAGGGAATCAAGAAGGGAAAATGTTTCTCCTGGAGCAATCAATAATCCATTTAAGAGATTGACACCATTTTGAATATTTAGTTTTCGGTTCTTTGGGCTGTTTTTATAATTGGATATTCCGTACCCAAGAATTTCTGTGATGCCAATATTGTTAACATCCGCGGTTTTTACACTTGGTTTTTCTATGATGGTTGCGATTTCAATGGGGTTTGTGGATCCTTGGGTGATTTGTGCAAGGGTGTCTTGAAAAAGTTTGTCTTGATCAATGATGTGTCCATCTTTGCTTTCCGCAAATTTTTCTGCGCGACTTCCTTTGATTTCAAATCGGGCATTTTGTGCAGGGACGTTTACGTCTTTCATGATGGGCTCAAGGAATTTGTTGAATGCAACCTTGTCCATGCTCACTGTTCCTTCTGGTGTTGGAATCAATAAGGTCGCAAGAACGTGGGCGCTTAATTTCCATGAGTCCACCGTTCCGTCTTCCTGTTTATAGACAAGGCGATAGGGAGCTGCCATTAAAATAGCGCGTACGATGGGAACTTCTTGTCGCGCGACTTCTTCGGACACGAGCGGTTTACGCTCGGTGCGAATGAGATCAACGGGATCCGTACTGAGTGTTTCAAATGCTTTTGAGAGGGATTTTGCAAAGATTTCCTCATCCATCTGATCACCAGAGACTCCAGGTTTTACATCAATATCCCAATCCGTTCCTGCGGGTTTGATGAGAAAGGATGTTTCGGAAGCAAGGTGTTCTTCTGAGGCAAAAAGCGCATGCAGAGATTGATTCAATTCCCGTGTTTGAATCGTAAAACGCATGGCAGTACGGAATGGACGGATGAGTGCGTACAAAATTTTACTCGTGTTGATAATAGGGTTTGCATCATGACGAACAAATTCGGTTGTCTTAAGTGTTTGGTCTAAATCGAAATTCACGTACTCGATAAGATCAGAACCAATCAAGGTTGAAAGAGGAAGATTTTTTGTTTCGCCATTAAAGCGTATATTGACGCCGTGAGTGAGCAACTCATCTGTGCGTTTTTGCAAAATTTCTCTGGCTTGTTCAGGAGTTTTGCGTCCAATATCAAGCGCGCCAATAAAAACATTCGGAGCAATCACTCCGTTATATTTTTCCGCATACGTCCATGCTCCCCAGCCGAGTCCGGTAAGGATAAGAACACTCGCCGCAACTCCACCCGCGACGTATTTCAAGAAGTGTCTTTGTTTTTGTTCCTCGTTCATAGTTATAAATCATCCAAATCTAAAATGCTTATTGGTTTATCTTGTTCTATTTTTTTGAGGCGGATGAGGAGGACGCCTTTTTTCAGAACGGCGTCGACGGAATTTGGATCCACGTGACTCGGGAGAATGATGGAGCGCGAAAACGCACCCCAGTGACATTCTTGCACGTGTGTTTTTCCGCGTGCGAATTCCGAAATTTCATGTGCACGCGTCCCGCGGATGGTGAGTGTATCTTCGTGAAGCGTAATGTCAAGATCTTCTGCGTTTACGCCTGCAATTGCGGATCGCACAACAATTTCGCGCGCAGTTTCCATCACATCAACCGAAAGCTGGCCTTCATTTTGGGCAAACCAAGAAGCATCGGTGAAATCATTTTGGATGTGCTCACGAAGCGGTGACATAGATAACTCTATTTTACCCGTTTTTTTTCTCTTGCGCCAGCGTTTCCATCTTTCCCGAAACCGACCAAAGCAGTTCGAAGATTTGTTCGATCATCTCGCGAATGGTTTTGCTTGTGATCATCACGTGCGAGCCTTCGGATTTAGTCGAGAAAATGGCGACCGTGTCGTCCCAGAAGAGGATTGAGGCTTGGAATGAGAGGTCGGCGGGAAGAAATCGAGCTTCACGTAATTCTCGAGCATGCGTTGCGGAGCTGTACTGTTTAATTTCCTGTGATCGCACACGCAAACTTTTCAATTTAATTCCTTTTTGTACACGTCGCTTCGAATAATGGAATTTTTCTCCAATAACATCTTGAAATTCTTTTGCCGAGACAATCTCATAAACGATTTTCGATTTTGCGTTCAAGGATTCATTGAGAATATCCGTCACACGTTCGCGCTCGAAAATCTTAATGCGAGCCTGTTCGAGCGTTTCTGTTTTGAGTGATGCAAGGAGGGGTAAAATTCCCGCAACAGATTTGGCCTGTTCGGTCAGAAGCGTTTTGAAGACGTCTGGGTGGTGTGCTTGAAACACGCTGCGTGATTTATTTTTTGTGACATCAACTACGCCTTTCTTTACGAGGCGCTGCATTGTGGACTGGATTGTAGTGACAGGCAGGGAGAGTTTTCGAGAAAGGGGAGTGAGTGTCGTGGAACCCATCTCGAGGAGCGCAAGGTAAACATACTCATCTTTTGGATTGAATCCAAAGCTGGTAAGAACCTCGGTGATTTCTTGTTTTTGTTTGGAAGTGAATGTGTTTGGCATATGAAAATACTAATTACGAAAAAAATCGTAACAAATTTTTGCATCTTCGTCAACCAATTTAGCAAAATTTTGTTGAATACAAAATAAAACTGCGAATTTTTATCGCGTAAAGCGTTCACCTCGATTATTCTGTCGTTGTGAGTGATCGAACGCGGTCGCCCACACGGAATTGTTCCTTACAACAGAGGTGAATCATGAAAGTTTTGCGAAAGGGCCGGCCGCAAAGCGGTTGGGCTTCGGAGTTCGAGTGTACGGGCAAGGGCAATGGTGGCGGCGGGTGCCGTGCGAAGCTGCTTGTTGAGTTCTCGGATCTCTACAAGACATATCATGAGTCTTATGACGGCAGTCGTGAAACATACGTGACATTTCAATGTCCCGAATGCCATATTCAAACGGATATTGATTACCGTGGACCGGGTTACAGCCTGATTCCAGATCGTCGGAGGGTGTCGTGAAGTTGCTCAAGAAAGGCTCCAAGTTATGGAAGTCTGAATGTGTTTGTAAGGGGTGTGGCTCAAGACTCCTGGTCGAGTTTTCCGATCTGAAGCGTTTGACGTATGTCGGTGAGGATGAAGATTTTGTGAGTTGTTCCCAAACGTTTACCGAAATCTTTTTCATCTGTTCTGAATGTTCGCACAGGAATCTCATCAAGGTTGATCTGAATCCTTCGGACATTCCGCGCGTAAAAGGATCTTTATGATTCTCACCGTCGACATTCTGGTCACGATCGCACAAAAAGACGTTCTTCTCATTCGCCGTGCAAAGCACCCATTCGAAGACAGACTTGTGATGCCGGGCGGACACGTTGAAGACGGAGAAGAACTCTGTGAGGCGGCGGCGCGGGAGCTTGAAGAAGAAACACGACTGACCGTTTCTTCGAAAGACCTCTCGCCGCTCCTCGTCCTTAATGCGATCGATCGCGATCCTCGTCCTGGCCGTCGCGTTTCCTATGTGTTCTGGATCGACCTTGTTGATCGGACATTGGTTGAGACGTGTCGCGCCGAGAGTGATGCGAGAGAGATTGTGATTCGATCAATCGATTCGCTTGTCGAGTCGGAGATCGGGTTCGATCACTGGCTCGCGCTCGAAAAAATGAAAGAGGAGATTGCGCATGAAAGTGCTCGAGTATCCTGACATGACTTGGACAGAAGAAGTGGTATGCAAAAAATGCACTTCGCGGCTTCTCGTAGAGATACCAGACATTCTGCGTGAGAAATACCAACCTTTTCGATTCTACGCGAACTGTCCTGTCTGTCATGAATCCGTCTTCGCCGTGAAACCACTTCCTTGGTACGTCGAGGCACACGCGCGAGGAAATCATGTTGGTTGGCCACCAGGAAAACACCCAAAACCACGAAACTAAACCCGAGAGGTTCACTCTCGGGTTCTTTTTTTTGACGGCTCATGCGCTTCATGATACAGTCGCACGTACGGAGGTTCCTATGAACGCACCTTTGACGAGCGAAACGTTTCGAACAATTCTTCGAACGTTCAGTGAAGACTGTTCGTTCATGAGTCTCTCGCACATGTGGCGAAAAAAACCAGAGTTTGCCGAATTGCTTGCATGGGCTCAGAAAAATAAACCATCGAGTCTTACGATCTTGTTTGAAGAAATCGAAGCCTGTGGATGGCAAGCACTCGATTTGATTCATGCTTTGCTTGGTGAAAAGCATGAAGTCTTGTCGGAAACGTTTAGCATGCAGAATAATTACGATCAGAAAGTTTTGCGTTTATATCGTTTCGCCATGCGACAAGGATACAACACACCAAAGATTTTTACCGCGTATAGTATTCTTCATCAGAAGTTGAAGGTTGAACGTGAAATGGAACGAGTGATTGCGGATTTGGATTATCGTCGAGCAAATCGCACGTGGAAAAATTTGGATTGGATTCGTGTGCGTAAAAAATTCATGCGCATCGCCAAAAAATACCCCGCTCGATTTTTTGACTGCGCGTTGAATCACCACTTGCTTTTGAGAGGATTCCGTTCAGTAGAACCGGATGCGGAATTGGTTCAACTTCTTTCTGATGTGATGGCGACGATCATTCCTGCGCCACCGAAACTTGCGCGGGCAAAAACCCCCGCAGAAATCTACTACGCGTGGTTTCGACGAAACAGTCATGACGACGAAGGAAATTACACCGGCTTCACCAAGAACTGAACACATCAGTTCTTTTTTCATTTCAAAACCTCGAGATTACCCCGAGGTTTTTAAATGGCGAATTTGAGGAATTTTTTGTCTGACGCGCGAATTCCTGCAATGATGTCGTGCTTCAGGTCTAAGAATTTGGCGTCCAGTCGATCTGTAAAATGTATAAACTGATCTTTGGTCGCCATTTCACAGCGAATGTCGTGGATGGTTTGATCAAATTCTGTTTTTGTAACCGCGGTTTCAACCATGAATTCAAATCGTTCTTGTATTTCACTGAATTGTTCATTTGTTTCTGATCGAAAATCATTGAATTCAGAACGAAAATCAGTCATTTCTGATTTGATACCAGTGATCTCCGACTTCATTCCGGTCATTTCAGTTTTCATGGATTGCAAAACATCCAAAATTTGGACATTAGTTTGTTCGAGTCGATCAAGTTTTGTATTGAGGATGTTGTCCATAAATTTTATGTCGAAATGTTTTTCTTCACCTCTTCATTTCAACAAAAAAATTTGCGTTTGTCAATGCCTGCCTGCCGGCAGGCAGGGATATCTTGTGGATTATTTTATCGAATATCGTCTCAGCCATTCGTACATGGGACCGATCGTAAATCCGACGACACCGGCCCATAAAATTTCTTCAAGCGGGATGCCACCAAGGATAAACTTTGAGAGGGTTTCCCATTCCCAATAGTTTGTAGCGATGTTTGGGAACAATCGAATAAAAAATAATTGTTCGACGATGAAAATAAGGGCAGCGGTCATGAGTCCAGAAAGCAGCGCATCAACAAGAAGATCGTTTCGACTTGCAATGATGTACACGCCTATCATTGCACCTCCAAAGAGGATGGCTTGAATCGGAGCGATTGAAAATAAAACGATTGCTCCAAGTGACAGACAGATCCAAGCGCCGAGCGCAAGAATCAGATGCGCCATCCAATGGGCGACCGGATTTTTTAAGCGCAGACGATCGCCTTTAAATGTGTGAACATGCTTTCCGAGAAGCACATGATAAATAATGGACGCGATTCCAAAAAGGGAAAAACTAAACAACAAATCTTCAATGCCAAACGTGAGCGGCTGATCGGGAACAATCGCACGATAACTTGAACCTGCAATGAGCAAAAGGGCAGGGGCGAGCACGAGTCCAACGATACTCATGATCGTTTGTTCTTTGCGTGTTTCTTTTGAGACGAATAAAAATAGGAGCCAGACAAGAAACAAAATAAGAGAAGAAAAAAAGAATGGGGTCATAGATGATTATAGTATAGAGGAGATGGCGACTTTTTCCAATGTGTTTTTTAACAAAAAAACAGGACAAGAGCAAAATCTGCTTCTTCGTTGAATTACGAAGTGAGAGGGAGTCATGCCGCTTGTTATGCATGTGAATCCAGAAGCATTTCCGATCACATGGGATCAGTTTTGCGAGAGCACTCCGCCATACTCCATCGCTCTTGATGGATATGTGAGCGACGTCTCTTTGTTTGATGCCTCTGCACCTCGCGCAAACTTCGATCATCACAGTTTGAACAAGAATGATTCAACGAAACGGGATTTTCCCGGAAAACGAATCGATCGGCTCATCACGCGCGCGACGTGCGGACAGCTGCTCATCGCGATTCGGACAGGATTGCTTCAATGTTTTCGCGATGAAAGCGGAGTGCGTGCGGAATTGTATGTGCTTGATGGAGATCAAGATGTTTGTACCTCTTGGCACCTTGTGAAACATTCTGAGCAAATCGAACGGGAATACAATCCTCGTCTCAATCGACTTGTGTCGCTTGAGGACACGCTCGATTGTTTCGGTGGTGCCTATCCACTCCCGATCGATCTTCCGGATCTGCAAGAGCTCGCATGGGTTTTTGAACCGTATACGAATTTTCGATTGTCTGGAGGGGTTGATCGAAAGAATGGAAATGAATTTGTTTCCATGATTCAAGAAACCGAACAGCGCATTTGTTTGTACGTGAAGGAAGAAGGATCTTCGATTCCGCTTCAGACCAAGTACGACATTATTTCCAGTGGAATTGGTTGGTACATGGTGCATGAAGAAGGAGCTCAGGCCCGTACGGCGATGGTGGCAGACGGTATTCGGGCGTTCATTTCTGTGCGAGAGCGTGGAGATGGACGTTATACATATACGGTTGCACGCACCGCTCCATTTGTTCGATTCTCTGTTCCTACCATCCTGGACGCGCTCAATGCGGCCGAAGGGTGCACGCTCGATCGTTGGGGTGGATCCGACACGATCGGTGGAAGCCCGCACGTTGCGGGGAGCAAGCTGAATCCGGAAGAAGTCAAAGACATCGTCGATCACGTCCTTTCGCTTTGCAGATATCCTTAGACCCGAACCTCGGGTCTTTTTTCTTTTTCGGTTTTCTGCTTTACTACCTTTACTATGTTCACCGGAATCATCAAAGGCAAATTTCCCGTTGTTTCGATTGCGGATCGCGAAGGATTGCGATCGTTTATTGTTCAATTATCGCCTGAGCTTGTCGAAGGCCTTTCGACAGGCGCATCTGTTGCGATCGACGGCGTTTGTTTTACGGTGACGCAGATCGATGGCACACGCGTCTCGTTCGATGCGATGGAAGAGACGTTGCGAAAAACGACGATCGGTTCGCTCAAAGAAAACGATCACGTAAACATCGAACGCTCGGCGCGCATAGGAGATGAAATTGGTGGACATGTGATGTCGGGGCATGTCTCGACCATGGCGGAGATTGTTGCGGTGAACGAAACAGAAAATAATAAAGCGGTGACGTTCAAGGTGTCACCCGAGTGGATGCGATTTATTTTCTCGAAAGGATTTATTTCTCTCGACGGTGCATCACTCACGGTTGTCGATGCAGACAAGATAAACGGAACATTTCAAGTCTGGTTTATTCCCGAGACATTACGAATCACAAAATTTGGAGAGAAGGGAATTGGAGATCGTGTAAATCTCGAAATCGATCCACAGACGCAAGTCATCGTCGAGACCGTTGAGAATTACTTGAGACAACAGCGATAAAAATAAAAAAAGATCCCCCTTCACTCACTCTTCCACTCCATCACTCTTTCACTTTTCCCTTATGTCCCACCGCATCGCTCTCGTCCTCGGATCATTTCACAAAAAAGAAGCAGACGACATGTTGGTCGTGGCTCATGAAACAGCGCTCGAGAATCATCTCGAAATTGTCGAGATCGTTTGGGTTCCAGGTTCCATGGAAGCGCCGCTCGCACTCAAGCGCTTGCTGATGCGCGACGACATCGACGCAGCTGTCGCGCTCGGCATTATCGAGCGCGGAGAAACCAAGCACGGGCTCGTGATGGGAGAAGTTGTGTATGACGCAATCATTCGCCTTCAACTCGAGTTCATGAAACCAATCGGCTTCGGAATTCTCGGACCGGAAATTTTGCCGGAGCAGATCGAGAAGCGTGTAAAACCGTACGCACGCGCTGCGGTTGAGGCGGCGGCGAAAATGCTTGCATAACTATTGACAAAATCACAAAAAGCCGATACGCTCGCGGAAGTTCTTTTTCGCGGGTGTTTTGTTTTCGATGGTCGAAAATGAATTACGCGCATTGTGTGTGAGGCGAACATGTCTTCTTCATATCCGAGACTCATGAGCGTTGATGGTCTGTCGATTGGTGTCAATCTTCCGTACAGGCAGATGCATGGCGGACGGGGACTTGCCGCGTTTGCACCGCACATGGTTCACAACGTGGCAGACTTCAAGGAGTCGCCGCAAGGGTGGCCGCGCGCAGTCGGAGAAAAAGAAGCTTCGTACTTTACGGGCGTGATGGATGACCGCGAGATGTGGTTTGACTTCAAAGCCATGAATCAGCATCCGCATTTCGTTGCGATCGCCGTGATTGTGCAGCGCGTGAATGCGGTGAGCGGTCGCAAGGCGGAGCATGTCTACCTTGAACAGTACAAGACCACGTGTCCGAATCACGACATCGCGTTTGAGTCGGAACGCTACTGCCCGGAATGCAAATTCAAGTGGCCGGCTCAGAACTACGTGACGAATGTGGTTGGAGGTGGTGAGTTCTGGCTCGACGGTTGGCGCAGCCAGGATGGCGAGATTCGTCAGTTCGTGTTTGCGGATGTCGAGGCTGGTCTCGGTGTCGCACAGCAACTGATCGGCGAGGAACGCACGGCAGACATTCGATTCGCAGTCTTCCTTTCGAAGAACCCGAAGCCGGTTTCGCCGCGTATGGATGTGTTGCGTCGAGGGATCGGGAGTCCGATCGTCACCGCACATCAGCAGCACTATGGCACTCTTGGCGGACACGATCTCGAATCGTTTGGTTCACAAACGAAGGGTGGTTTCGAAGTTCACACCATGCTTTACAACAGTCCCGCTGTTGCCATGGGAACGCGTTCCATGGATCCCGCATCGGTGACCCTTGGTGGTGGTGAGGAGAGGGGGATCCCGTTTTGCGACGATCTCGCAGAATCGGTCGGTACCATGCGTCGCATTGGCGCTCCGGTGAAGCAAGAGGTTTCGTTCGGTCGCGCGGTGGATCAGAAGATTCACGCGGATCCGAACGACATCGACTTCTGGCAGTCGGAACCTGCCGCGGTCATCATGCTCACGCCCGCACCTGCGGATTGGGTGGCAACGGTCACGCGCAACGGCGCTACCGTTGATCGCACGAAAGGCGGCATGGGTCCGCTTGCGGGAATCAAAGGCGTTGGCTAAGACACGACTTCTTGAAAGCTGAAAGGCTTTCTTTTTTTGTTCTTGACAATTCTGTAGTATGTGTACATACTACACTATGTGACAGGTGTTGCCTGGAAAATAGACAAGAAACCCTTGACGAATTCCAAATACGCGGCTAGTCTGCTGTATTGGTGAGCGGCTTTTAGGAGATTCACTCGAGTCTCTTGAAAGCCGTTCGTCAACAAACGCTGTGTTTGCCTCGTCGTTCGGTGTTTCAGCTAGGAGAAGTTCCATGGCAAAGCCCAAGGCGCCCGTCGCCCCCGAAGTCGCTGTTTCCGGCGAAATCCCCGCTCCCGCAAGTGCGAAGTGGACCGACAAGGTCAAGGCGTTCGCCGAGACCTGCGAACTCGAAGCAGCGGATGTCGAAGCGAAGTTCGTCGGTCTCGTCGGAAAAGCGTCCGACAAGGCCGCGGATCGTCTCGGTAACGAGAAGTTGTCGCCCTACGAAGATCTGAGCGCGCTGTTCCCCGATGTCCCGAAGGCTGTGCTGCGTGAAGCAGTGAACGGTCTGCGTGACATCCAGGTGACGGCGGCTCCGGTTGCAACCCATGAGGGTGCCAGTGATGGTGCGGAAGAAGCTCCGTTCGTTTCTCTGCTCCCCACGGTTCCTGACGATACCAATCTGCTCGCCTCCCTCGGAACGTTCCAGGGTGCGCAGATCGATCCGATCGACGTGATTGCGGCCATGCGCGTGAAGCTCATGCAGCAGTTGTCTCTTTCGGACATCGAGTCGCGTATCGCCGACGCCATCGAAGAGCGTGCGGTCAACGCGGGCGAACAGTGCCCGCCGATCTGGGATGAAATCGAGATGCAACGCAAGCGGTTTGCGCATGCGGAAGTCCTGAAGGCGCTCGGCAAGCCGGGCGATCTCATCTCGGCAGCTCGCAAGAAAGAATTGCTCGCTCGCGTGAGCGACATCTTCGAACGTGTGCATGACTACAAGCTCGTGCTCGACGCCTACCGTGAAGAGTACGATCGTCGTACCAACAATCCTGCGCACATGATGACAGCGATCACGCAAGCGCTCGGTCGTGCGAGCTCGGGTCGTGGTCGGCGTTTGAGCGAAGCTCCGAGCCCCAACAACGTGGTGGCGGCAACGGAAGCACTCATCCAGTCTTTCAACGCGATGTTTGCTGGTAATGGCCGCGCGGTTGCGCGTGGCATGGCTGCAGACGCGATCGCGACGAAGGCCATCCTCGATCGTACGGATTTGCCCGCCGCGCTCGGTGCGGCGAGTCGAGTTCAGATGATCAAGGATCTCAAGCTCGGTGTCGAATCGGATCTCATCAATGCCGAGAAGGACATCCAGCAGTTCATTTTGGGCGCGATGCAGCTCCTGCAGGTTCCGACGAACCAGTTGCCGGACTACATCGTTGACCTGAGCGAACTCGGCTGCGTCATCCCGTGGCCTCGCCTCGGTGTTCGCGGTACGGTTCCCGGCAACGGCGCCGCTCGTCCGCTTCCCGGCGCTGGCAATCGCTCTTTCGGCTAGTCCGAACTTTCCGTCTCAGAACGTCCCAAAAAGACGTTCTTTTTTATTACTTGACAGTTTGTAAGTATGTGTATAATCTACACTATGTAAGACAGATCGCTCAGGAATCATTGACTCCTGACGCATTTTGTCTTACTGTTCGCCCTCGTTCTTTCAAAACGAGAAGGAGATCCTGAACATGCAAACGTTGCCGGATATTCGTACGCTTCCACTTCCGTCCAAGTTCACCACGGCGCTTCTCAAACTCGCGATTCGCACGCTTGAAATGGCCGAATCGAACGAGACGGGGAATCTCCTCGTCGCTGCTCGACTCTGCACTGCGACGGTTGGATCACGTACAACCTTTGGTCAGCTCTCGATTCCGTCCATCTCGGACTGGAACAATGCGATCATGATTGAAGGGATTGCGGCTCCTAGTGTTCGCATTCACGAACTTGTGGATCTTTTGAAGATGATCGATCCGACAACGCCTGTGTGCGATGCATGCGGCGAATTCGCGATCAATCAGATCGGCGGAAAGTTCATGTCGCTCGCACCGAGCGAAGTCTGTCCGTTCTGTCTCACGGGACATGTGCACATCGTGCCGATGATTCTGCGCACCGTGAACTGGGTAACCGGTGAACTGGTCGCGCCGAACATTGAGTACGATTCGCGCTCGCATGTCGGTGTCGGCATTCCACTGACCGACGAAGCGATCATGGATTGGGCGAAAGAGATTCATCCATCACTCACGAAATCTCTTGAGAAGTACGGCGTGTCGATTCACGGATTTCTTGCATATGCTTTTTTGTATGCGCATGCATTTTCTTCGATCGAAGAAGCACCCGAGTTCCTCGCGCACGCGCCGTTTCATAGCACAGTGAATGCAACAGACCTTGCTGTAAAAGCAGCTTGGTTCATGGATGATCGCGAGATCACGAATCTTCCGCACAAGAAGTTTCTCTCCGACGGTCGTCGTCGCGATGAGTTTCAACCTGTCGTGATTGGCGGTCGATTGTATTTGATTGATCGACACATCGGCACGGGTGATAAGAGCGATGTGTTTCTTGCACGCACCGATGATGAAACGCCCGAGCGTCTCGTGCTCAAGCGTTTGCGTGAAACGGCCGACGGCGATTTGCACGATCATGAAATTGACGTGCTGAATCGATTGGCGAAAAGTGTTGTGCGCGGTTCCGTGCACTTCAGTCAGTTCGTTCCGCAAATCGCGTTTTCGCAGAACAGCAAAACGGAAAAGCCGGTGATCGCCTTTCGTGAACGTGGAACATTCCATTTCACGGTTGCGGACGTTATGCGTGAATATCCAGAAGGAGCGGATTTCAAAACCGCGGTCTGGATTTGGAAGCGCATGCTCATGATTCTTGATTGGGTGCACGCGAACCGTTTGGTTCACGGCGCAATCCTTCCGGATCATATCTTGCTCGACGTGCCGAATCACAACGCACGACTCTTGGATTGGGGATACGCCGAATTGTTTGGTGGATCTCTTAAAGCCTTCAGTGAATCAAATCGTGCATTCTATCCCGCAGAAGTTTTGGGTGGTTCGCCACTTGATCCACGTCTGGACATTGCGATGATGACACGATGTGTCATCGCCCTTCTTGGCGGAGATCCCGTCCGGAAAATCCTTCCTTCTTCTGTGCCGGATGCGTTCCGTGTGTGGATGTTGGAAGAAGCAGGATACGACTCGTTGCGGACGGTCTGCGACAATGCGTATGCACTGCACGAGCGTGTGAGTGCGACGGCCAAACAAGTGTATGGTCCGCCGTCATTTCACGCGCTTTCCATGCCGCGCTAACAGCGGCGATTCAGGAGTTCCCCATGGGGTACGGTCGTAGTGATCACGACGCGCATGTGGCGCGTTCGGCAGTTCGGGCATCTCTTCCGCGTGAAGAGGTGTTCAAGCAACGTGTCCTCAATCCGGAAATGGATCCGCGCGGACTCACGGTTCGCGAAAGTCGCGACAGTGCGGAACATCCGAACTCGCTCGGCGTCATGTTCTGGATCGATGAGACGGGTTCCATGTGCGAAATTCCGGAAAACCTCGCGAAGCACACACTCCCGCATTTCGTTGGCGACCTCATGAAGGTCGAGCCGGATGCGCAAGTGTTCTTCGGAGCGATCGGCGACGCAACGACGGGTGAAGCGTCTCCGCTTCAAGTGGGCCAGTTCGAAAGTTCGGACGAACTCATGGACAAGTGGCTGACCGCGGTTCACCTCGTCCGTGGCGGTGGTGGCAACGCGGGTGAGAGTTACGATCTCGCCATGTACGTCGCCGCGCGCCATACGGCCATGGACTGCTTCGAGAAGCGTGGTCGCAAGGGCTACTTCTTCTTGTGCGGTGACGAACCGCATCTCGGCAGCGTGAAGAAGCGCGAGATCAAGCAGTTGATCGGCACGGACATCCCGAAGGATATCCCGATTGTGGAGATTGTTCGGGAACTGAAGCGCACGTTCCATCCGTTCTTCTTGATTCCGGATCCGGATCGGGCGCACCGTGTGGAGCGCATCTGGCGCGAGTTGTTTGGCGACAACGTCATCACGCTCGCGGTGCCGGAAGATACTGGTGTCGTCTCCGCGATTCTCATCGGTCTCACCGAAGGGCATCTTGCGGACATGCAGTCGGTGAAGGCCAAGCTTGAAAGCGACTTCGGCCGCAAAGGTCAGGAACGCGATCGCGTCTTGCGCGCAGTCGAAGCCTATGCGGTTTCGATCGGTCGTGCGGGACAAGGCGAACGTCCGTCGAGCACAAACTCGCGTCCGTACGGCAACTCGCGTCCGTAAGTTCTTTCCATCTTGAGGTTCAACGCGAACCTCTTTTTTTACAAGCAATGATCAACAGGATGATTGCTGGTAGAAAAACAAACGGAGGTTTCATGAATCAACATGCTCACATTGTCATCGACCTTGGATTCGGTGATTGTGGAAAAGGCACGATCGTTGATGCACTCGTGCGTAAACACAAAGCCCATTCCGTGTTTCGTTTCAATGGTGGTGCGCAAGCCGCACACAATGTTGTGACGTCGGACGGAAGGCATCACACATTTCAACAGTTTGGTTCTGGAACATTTGTTCCGGGCGTACGAACGATTCTTTCTGAATTCATGCTCGTACAGCCATGGATCTTGTCTTCAGAAGAAGCACTGCTTCAGCAAGTTGGTGTGACTGATGCGTTTGATCGACTGTTCATTCATGAGCGCGCACTCATTACGACTCCTTTTCATCGTGCGGCAAACCAAATGCGCGAACGCGCTCGAGGGGACGGTCGCCACGGGAGTTGTGGAATAGGCGTTGGTGAAACAGCGAAGGATGCGACGGAGTGCGGAGAAGAGTTGATTCTTCGTATGGGCGACCTTTGCGATCGCGAAACGTTTGTGACGAAAATGCATCGTGTACGCAAGTACAAGCATAATCAAATGCGTTTGTTCATTGCGGCGCAACGTCGTGATCCAGATGCGGAAGCAAATATTCTTGCATTCGAGGATCCGGATGAAGTGATGTACTGGGTTGATCAACTCTACACATCGATCGAACGATTTCATATTGTTGACGACGCGTTTGTTGCATCGATCTTGGAAGAAGATGGTCACGTTGTTTTCGAAGGCGCACAAGGCGTGCTCATCGACGAATGGCGCGGATTCCATCCGTACACCACATGGTCCACATGCACATTCAAAAACGCGCTCGAACTGCTCGAGCGCGCAAATTATGCAGGTGAAGTTCATCGGATCGGGGTTGTACGTGCGTACGCAACGCGGCATGGCGCGGGACCGTTTCCAACGGAAGATGCAGGACTCACGGAACGCATTCCAGACACGCACAACCAAATGGAAACATGGCAACGCGAATTTCGCGTTGGCCACTTCGATTGTGTCTCCACGCGTTACGCGATCAATGCCTGTGGCGGCATCGACTCGCTTGCGATCACGTGTCTCGATCGCTTGCGCGATGAACATGTATGGAATGTCTGCACGCATTACGAGCTCGCGGCGGAAGATCAAGATTCCGCGTTGTTCGACCAAGACGATGTTTCGGAACATCTCGTGACGGACATAAGACTCGGAACCTTTCAAGATCTCGCACATCAAGAGCGACTCACGAACGCACTTCTTCGCGCAAAGCCTGTGTTGCGCATTACGGCATCATCCGGCACGTTCAGCGAAAGTGTCGAAGATCACGTCCATCGAATCTCGCGCGAACTCGACGTTCCGGTCTCGATCCTCTCATTTGGTCCCACGGCCGAAGACAAGAAATTTCTCTGATGCGATTCACTTCGCATCTTTTTTGTTTCCTAACCTTGACATAAGCGAGTTCATTTGATAGGCTTTCGCTCGTTGTGTACAGATGGTCTGCACGCAATTTGTTCCTCAAACACAAAGGAAAGCCATGTCGAAGAAGATCGGTGCAGAACTCGCGGCGGCCATTTTGGCCATGTTCAAGGATCCCTCCAAGCTCGCGGTTGAGCTCAAGGTTCACATCTTTCCGTGTCCGCACGGCGATGAAAAATCCCATTCGCATTTCAAGGTGACGTCCCCGTTCGTTGGGGAAAACGCGCCCAGTCCGAAGCTCGAAAGTGATCTGATGATCCAAGCGTCCATGCAGCCTTTCACGCCCGTCAACGGCAATTACATCTTCCGTCAGAGTCTGCTCGAGGGCACCAAGTGCACGAATGCGGAAGGGGCGGATGAGGCAACGGTCGAGTTCTTGCTCCAAAACGGCGTGACCAAGGCCCTGTTCGATCTGAGTTGTTTCCTGAACGAAGCGCTCGCCGAGTGGCCGACCGAAGTTGTGACTGAGCACGCGCTCGCACGTGCGTATTCGGAAAACCTGCGCCGCAAGGTCTGGCATGGCAGTGATACGAATCCGATCGATGTCGAGGTGATCGGTGCGGTGGAAGATGCCCATCAGGCAACTCTCATCAAGCTCAACTCCGTACTCTCCGGCCTGTTCGGTCGCCCTCCGCGGCCGCCACAGAATGACAAGATCGTTCTCGTTGCGTTCAGTGACAACAATCCGTGTGCACCCGTGGTCCGCAAGGTCTATGCTGCGTACGCAACCGAGATCCTGAACACGAAGATCGAACCCGAGATCGCTCCCAAGATCGTGGAGCGCGTGCAGCTCGCTCTCGACACGCTCGCAACGCGCCTCGCAAAGCAGCAGGCTCCGAAGACGGAAGCAATCACCAACGCTCCGACAGCAACGTCCGGCGCGGTCGAGGGTGACTCGACCAAGAACAACAGTTCGTCGATCGGCGAAACCTCGGAAGACACCGAAGGCCACAGTTCCTCGATCGGCGCCACGGCGTAGGTCGATCCAGTCTCACACTCTCCCTCGCGAGAGTGTTTTTTTATTTTGTTCGACAAAATAATCCCTCGAAGCCTTCTGCTTACTGGAGGATATTATCGAAGATGACGGCGAAGTGGGATGTGTTATGTAAAGATTTCGTCGTATACAAAATAAAAAGAGGATCAAGATTGATCCTCAAGCCGCGATCGCTTCCGGAATGAGACCGATCGCCATGCGTCCGGCCTGATGTTGCGCGAGTGTGTCCTGCATAGCCTTCTCTCCGGCCATGATGGAAAACGCGTGTTCGTGGAATTCCTCTTGGGGAAGAATGCGGCCGAAGACGGCGCGCACGTCTGCGGGGGCGGACGTGTCTGCGACGATCGCGCGAATGCGCTCGAGGCGCATGTGCTCCGCGTGCGCCGCAACCGCCGCGCCCGTCTCGAACGACTCGATGCCACCGAGCGTCTTGTCCCAGTAGCGTTCTTCTTTGGCGAGAACTTCCGGCGTGATGCCTCGCGCGGTCAGCAGTTCGCCAACCCACGCAGCGTGCGTGCGCTCTTGGTCTGCAATCGTGAGCAGTACGCGCTCTGCACGGCTGTCTTGCTGCACATACCGTTTTGCGAATGCTTCGATCCGCTCAGCTGCGGTGACTTCGCCATGATACTGCTTCATGAGCCAGTCCGTGAACCGCGCCTCGTCGATCTTGATTGCGTTCCACCACGCACTCGAACTTCGTTCAAGGTTACGCATGACACACTCCTTGGGTTGTGATTCTCTCTCTCCCTGGTGACAGACTAACGCGCAGAGCGGAATGTGTGAATACGTGTTTATAATCGTTATTGACAACGCCTGCTTTTCTTCTAAAATAAGCGTATCGTGTTTTTCAAATTCATTTTAAAACCTTTATGAAAAATCCCGAATCATTTTTGCAAAGTCTCGGACTCACCCAGACAGAATCCACGGTGTATCTCGCAGGACTTTCACACAACGGAACAAACGCGCAGGCGCTCGCAAAACAAACGGGCATCAAACGCCCGACCGTTTATTATGCGCTTGAGACGCTTATGCAAAAAGGATTGGTAACAAAAAAGGGCGTGGGGAATCGCCGTGTGTATTCCATGACGTCGCCCGAGAATCTGAAGACATTTGTGGATGCGCAGATTTCGGAAATGCAAACCAAAAAACAATCCCTCGACGGATTTGTCGAAACACTTTTGAAACAACAGGGTGTGGTCACGCCAACATCGAGTGTCTCGCACTATGAGGGGATCGAAGGCGTGAAGCTTGTTGTCGAAGAAGCGCTGTACTGCAAGTCGCGTCACTGGGATATTCTCGCACCAAAGAAAAATTTCTTTTCCGAGTTTGATGCCGAATACGCAAAGTACTACCTCGATGCACGCAAGCGTCGACGTATCACATCACGTTCGCTTTGGGAGAAAGTAGGAGGGAAGTCGTCTGTGTCTCGTGAAGTGATCGCCGAGCGCCAGCCAAGATACTTGCCAGAGGTGATGTCTGGTCGATTTCAGTCTGTGATGATTCTGTTTGACGATAGGGTTCTGTTTATCTCGTCGTACAAGTCATTGTCCGCGATTCTCATCCAGTCCGACGAAATGCATCAGTTTCTCCTCGCGATGTTCGATGGTTTGTGGGCGGGGGCGGAGAAGATTGGATAAACCTTTGATTTTTCTTAAAAGATCGATCTTGACGTTTCGAAGGAAATTGCTTATTATACCGCCACTGAAACAGGCGCTTATTCGCCCATTTCTGCGGCTACGGCCCCATCGTCTAATGGTTAGGACATCAGGTTTTCATCCTGGTAACAGGGGTTCAATTCCCCTTGGGGTCACCACAAAACTTCCAAAAACAAAAAGAATTTTGCACAAACAAAAATACGTATCCGAGTGACTTTTTCGCTACCGGTCACAGAAGATGCGTATTTTTGTTTGGTTTTGAGCGTCATGTTAAACTATCCCCACTATGAAACACCAAACACACGTCTCGTTTATTGGGGCAGGGGAGATCGGTTCGGCTTTGGTGACACTTGTTTCACGATCCGACGCACATATTGAACAGTGGGATGTTGACGCATCGAAAGTCCCGAAGCAAAAGCCTCTTGAGGACGTCGTGTCCTCAGCCGACATCCTTTTTTTCTGCGTGCCGTCTTGGATTTTGCGGGTCGCGGTAAAACCAATCATTCCACACCTCAAAAAGAAAACGATTTGCGTGTTTGTTTCAAAGGGAATCGAAGCAAAGACGAAATTGTGCATCGACGGCCTCGCAAAAGACATTTTGCCAAAAGGTCAGCCGATTGTGTTACTATCTGGACCCATGCTTGCAGAGGAGCTGATCGACGGACATGGAGGCGCGGCGTGTGTGGGAACAAAATCGCTTGCCGATTTTAAGCGCATCGACGCAATTTTTTCTGAACAAGATTTGCACCTGACATTTGCATCAGACGTAAAGAGTGTTGCGATCGCCGGCGTGCTCAAAAACGTGTACGCGATTGCGTTTGGAATCGCGGCCGGTCTTGAGTGGGGCGATAACCGAAAAGGTTGGCTCATTGCGCAATCGGTTCAAGAAATGATTACGATCATGGTCGCGCTGAAGGCTGACCCATCATACGCGCTGAGCCTTGCCGGACTCGGAGATTTTATGGCGACCGGAATGAGCAAACACTCATCGAATCATTCCGTTGGTCGCGCGCTTGCAACGTCATCAACCTGTGACATAAAAAGCGAAGGGTGCGAAACGCTTCCATCGCTCGTAAAAATGCTCGGGGCAAAAACGGTGAAGACGCTGCCAATCATTCAGGCGCTTCGAGCCGTTCTCGAAAATCACGCAAACACAAAAGATACGTTTGAAGAATTATTTCACTGTTAAGTATGCGCATTTTAGGAATCGAATCAAGCTGTGACGAAACCGCGATGGCGCTTGTTTCGGAAAACGAAGGCGGCATTGTGATTGAAAAAAGTTTGGTCGCATCACAAATCGATCTTCACAAAATTTACGGTGGCGTTGTGCCAGAAGTTGCGGCGCGTGAACACGTGAGTGCTATTTTTCCAATGCTCCTCGAGATGGGTATTTCACGCGATGGTCATGAGATCGACGCTATTGCCGTGACGGCGGGCCCCGGACTTGTTGCTGCGCTCCGCATCGGCGTCGAACTCGCAAAAACACTTGCATGGATGTGGAACAAGCCGCTTGTTGCGGCGAATCACCTTGAGGGGCACGTGTATTCGGTGTGGGGGCAGGGGAGCAAGAGTGAAAGAGTGATGGAGTGTAAGAGTGAAGGTAAGGGGAAATTCTTTGATTTTATTAACAAACAAAAAAAGGTTTTTCTTCCATCACTCAACCACTCCATCACTCAACCACTCTGTCTCCCTCCCCAATTTCCCGCCCTGTGTCTCCTCGTCTCCGGTGGTCATACGGAACTTTTTCTCATGCGTGATCATGGACAATACGAACTCATTGGTATGACGCGTGATGATGCGGCGGGGGAAGCGTTTGATAAAGTTGCGAAGCTTCTTGGACTTGGATATCCAGGCGGACCCGCTATCTCGAAGATCGCGCTCGAAGGGAACCCAAACGCGATTGCGTTTCCGCGTCCAATGATTGAAAGCGGAGATTCTGATTTTAGTTTTTCAGGATTAAAGACGGCTGTGCGAGTGTATCTCGAAGCGCATCCGGAAGCATCCGTCGCAGATGTTGCCGCGTCATTCCAACAAGCTGTCGTCGAGATTCTTACGATCAAAACGCTTGCGGCCGTCAATCAATTTTCACCTAAATCTGTTATTTTATCCGGTGGCGTCTCTGCAAATCGCGCGCTGCGAGATTTACTCTCGAGCGAACTCACGAAACAATTTCCGGATGTGACGTTTCATGCTCCAGATCTTTCACTCTCTGGCGATAACGCCGCAATGATCGCGATTGCAGGACTCTTCCGCGCAAAGCAAAAAGATTTTACAGACCCGCTTTCACTCGAAGCCCAGCCGAATCTTCGGCTGGTATAGGTCCTATTGGTCCTATACGACTTATATGATTTCAAATTCCCTTGAACAAACAAAAAAACTTGCCCATGACTTTGCCGCCACACTTCGTGGTGGCGATGTTGTGTTCCTTGAAGGCGACCTTGGAGCGGGGAAGACGAGTTTTGTGCAGGGCGTTCTTGAAGCGCTCGGTTATACAGAACCCGTTCGTTCCCCCACATTTTCGATTTTGAACACCTATCCAATTGCGAATCATCCAACAATGGCTCGTGTGATCCACTTAGATTTTTATCGCTTCGAAACACCAAAAGAAGTTCAATCGCTTGGACTCGAAGAAATGATGCAAGACACAAAAAATATTTTTTTGATCGAGTGGCCCGAAAAAGGAATTGAAAGCGCGTCGCCGATTCGGTATACTAAACGTATTCAGTTTCGCACGATGGATGAACAGACGCGAGACATAACCATTTCCTGATATGACATTTGCAGAAGTTGGAGGCTATCGAGCGGGTGGTGCGCCCCCTCGAGCGACCGTGTCAAAGTTTGACGTCATCTACCCCGCAAGTGGAGATTCCGAGGCTGCTGCGTTGTATTTGCGCGAGGTGTATCGCGGACTTGATGGTCAGCCAAAGATCGATGAATTTACAAGAGTCCCGCTCTCAAAGCGTGAGGCAGATAAAAAGTTGGAGCGCGAGCTTGGAAAGGAATATCGTGGATCCGGAACAGAAGAAGGGGTTGTGCTCGAGCAATTTTTGATTCAGGAAGTGGATCGCAATGACTGGCTCGGAGGTGCGGCGTTTCGTACAACCAGGTTTGATGATTTGAAGGGGATTGATACGGTCCTCGAATGGGATGAAGCGGGTCGATTCGGTCGATATCCTCGATTGCTTGTTGATTACACAACTTCACAACTTCCAGAACGCGTAGCGGAGAAAAAAGAAAAACTGGTGAGGGGAGGAGATGTTATTTATTATCGTTCGCCGTTTGAAACGGATGAAGCAGGAGAAGAAAAACAGCTGTCTTTGTATGGCATGCCGGTTGTGATTTTAGGGATTGATAAGTCGTTCATGCCGCGCATTGCCGGAATGGCAAAACAAAATGAAAAACCTCGCACGATGCGTGATGGCATGCTGAGTAAAAACATTAGCCCTATCACGTATAAGGATCATCCGTTGCAGGTTTTATTGCTCGAACAAGCGCTCGCGCAAGTGGATGTACAAGTGCGTGCGGCTGCAGCGCGATTGTTGAACTTGGAGAAAACCATCGGAGATCGAGGTGCGGCAGATACGCTGGATGCCCTGCGATTCAAAATTGGAAGTGGCCGCATCACGCCCGAGGAAATGATTAAAATGCTGAAAGGAATTGAACCTGCCTTGCGTGTGTATCAAGAAAAAAATAAAGGGAACACGGCTGTTATAAGTAATGTCCTTGCGATTCCGAAATGGGAAAATCTTGCGGCGGTGTATCAGTTGCTTTCAGAAAAAATGGCGGAAGTTCAAGCAAATAAAAATGCCGACCAATTGATGGCGGCACGAGCTTGGAAGACGGCATCCACAACCCATAAACTTCTTATGAAGGCTGCGTAGATGATTTGATTGTATCTCCAAAGTACTGATCGAACAGTTCTCCAAGCGAGGGGATTTCTGTTGCGCCATTTCGAACGAGTTCTGTCTGCCGTTCGAGAAGCGCACGTTGAACTTCCATCGCATCGATCACATTTGGATCGGTTCCCTCAAGACGTATACGCAAGTTTGGAGGGAGCCGTTTGATGAGAAGCAGGTATTGCTTCCGAGTCATGGTTCCTCCATCCTCACGTGTTGCGAGGGAGGACAGAATCTACCATGTCGGTTGCGGTGCGTCAAGAAATTTATCGAGAAACAAGAAAAAAACAAGGCTTTTAAGCCTTGTTTTTCGATTATGCACTTTCTCCCGCAACACGGAGAATCTCGTCGACGGTTGTAAGGCCGTCGAGAACTTTGAGAATTCCATCTTGTTGCATGGTGGTCATGCCTTGTTTTTTGGCGAGTTCGCGAACTTGATATTCCGAAATTTGTTCAGACATGCTTGCTTTGATTTCGTCACTCATCGTGAGGATTTCGTAAATTCCGAGTCGCCCTTTGTAACCAGATTTGTTGCACGCATCGCATCCTTTTCCTTTAAAAAATTTCCATTCAGTTTCTGCTGCAACAACCTCGCCGGATTCAGGAGGAATTGTGCTCGCAACTTTTTTTACAAATTCAAGTTGCTCAGGAGTGAGTTGAACTTGTTCTTTACAGTTCGTACAAATTTTTCGGGTAAGGCGCTGTCCAATGATCGCGTTTAAGGCTGGGGCGAGGAGGAAGGGTTTGACACCCATCGAGATAAAGCGGGGGATCGCTCCTGCAGCGTCATTCGTGTGGAGTGTCGAGAGAAGCAAGTGTCCCGTAAGCGCGGCGTTGATCGCGACATCAGCGGTCTCGAGATCGCGGATTTCCCCGACCATCACAACGTCTGGATCTTGGCGCAAGATGGATCGAAGTCCTCCGGCGAACGTATAATTCTTTGCGTGATCAATTTGGGACTGGTTGATTCCTTCGAGCTTGTACTCGACTGGATCTTCGAGCGTAATGATTTTCACGCCTGGTGTATTCAGTTTACGAAGAATGGCGTACAGCGTCGTTGTTTTTCCGGAACCGGTTGGTCCCGTTGTCATGACCATACCGTGAGGCTTTTCGATCTCTTTGAGCAATCGTTTTTCTGCGAGTGGGCGATATCCGAGCTGTGAAAACTCCACGTTAATGGCACTCGGTTTCAAAATACGCATAACGACAGACTCTCCGTACGCTGTTGGGATCGTTGAGACACGCACGTCCGTGTCGCCTGATTTCAGAAAAATTGTGAAGCGTCCGTCTTGTGGGCGATCGATGACGTTAATCTTCAATCCAGAAATAAGTTTGATGCGCGCAATGATTTTTTTCCAAAGGTCGGCGTCCAGTGATGCGACCTCTTGGAGAATGCCGTCGATACGCAAGCGGATAATAATTTTCTTTTCCTCTGCTTCAACGTGAATGTCAGATGTTCCAAATTGGAGAGCGGCTGCGATAACAATGGTGATGATGTCTGTAATGGACGCCGCGCCGATTACGCCCTGAACGTCGCCGTAGGATTTCATTTTGGATTGGAAGATTTGGAGTTCTTCATCGGTGATTTTTACTCCTTTGATAATGGCTTTAATGATGGGGAGCGTGTCATACGCCTTAATGGCAATACGCAAGCTTTCTTCTGAAATTTGATACACCCCTCCGTTTGCTTTTGTGCGCTCACCAATTTGGTACACCAATTCTTTTACGGCCGGACTTTTTGGATCAACCGCTGCGAGCCGCACTTCTGTTCCGGTGTACAAAAAACAGATCGCTTTCAGCGTTTCAGCTTGTTCTTTTGGAACCTGTCGCAAGGCATCTGGTGAGATGGGAAATCCTTTTATGTTCACATACGGAATTCCTGCTTTTTTGGCAAGCTCTGCGGTTTCCGCTTCTTTTTCTTTGAGGCGAACATCATGCATTTTATCGGTGAGGGCATTGATGGCAGAAGGGGATCCCGCGGGAGCAGCCGCACTTTTTGCCCCTACATGTTGCAACAGGTCTTCGATGCTTTGGGTATCGTTCGACATAAACAAAAAACTGAAGATAATTCTTCTTCAGTTTACTTGTTTTTTTGGATCGCCGCAATTAGGCGCGTTTGAACATTCGGAGGATTTTTGCGATGGGGAGTTTTGAGTGTGAACGGTGTTCTGTACGCTTATAAAAAAGGTACCATGCGCTGTATTGGAAGGTCACCATCGCCCCACCAAAGGCAAAGACAATCAGAAGCGCAAATATTCCGTAAAGGACGTTTGTGAGGACAAAAATGACAAAGGATCCCGTGAGAAGGGAGGCTGTATAAAGAAGGCCGTAAGGAATACTGAGGGCGATGACGAGTCCGAGTAAGACAAAACAAGCAAGACTCATGAGACAAAAAAGGATGAAGGCGTATTCAAGTGTTGCGAGCCAGTGAGTTTTGAAAATAGTCCAAGCGGTTGTAATCGCTTCCGAAACCGTTGATTCCGTTTCAATGACGTGAATGACAGACAAGATGGAAAGAATGCTTACGATCAATACCGCTGGGAAAAAGACAAGGGTTTGAACAAAGGCGATGGTAAAACTGTAAGAGGAGTGTTGGACGTAGTACCAAAGCATCGGAAGGGTTGTGAGAGAAACAAGGATTGCACCAAGGATTTTTGTAAGGGCATCAATGGTGAAGATGCGAAAAAGGTGGTCGTGCGCACGCTTGCGAACAATGTTTGGGTGTTCATGCGTTGGGGCTTTGATGCCATGAATGAGCGCGGTTTGCGAGAGGACAGCAAGAAATAACAAGCCGATAAAGATAAGGGTCATGCAAATAATCATGGCACCGAGTCTGAAGGAGCCGAATGCTTGCATTTGGCCTATGTATTTTCCCATGAGTGCGTACCCAGAAAAGGACGTATCAAGTAACTGATGCATGAACGAACCCCCGCGTTGAACGCGGCGCATGCTGGTTGTTGCAATGTCCATGACACCTCCCGTTGAGATAAATGCCGCGAAGATACCAAAAATCCACAGCGTTTTACGTTGCCAGGTGAGGCGAAAGGCCTCACGCAAAAGCGTACGATAAATCGCTGTGGAATTTTTGATGTTCATATCTCCGATAAGTTATGCGGTGTACGTATTAGGTTGTACCGCATTGCTGCCTGCAAAGAGTGCATCGAATTCTTCTTTTTCAAGAACTTCTTTTTCAAGAAGCGCTTTTGCAATCTTATCCAGGTGCATTTTTTCTTTTCGGATTATACCACGAGTTGTTTCAAGGGCGCCATTGACGAGCTTTTCAACTTCAAGGTCAATGAGCTCTGCGGTTTTTTCAGAATAGTTACGTTGTTCATGGATGTCTCGTCCAAGAAAGACCATTTCTTGATGCTCTCCAAACACACGAGGTCCAAGCGTTTCGCTCATTCCGTAACGTGTGACGAGTTCACGCGCAAGACGTGTGCACTTTCGAAGGTCATCGGACGCTCCGGTTGTTACATCTCCAAATGTTTCTTTTTCCGCAACGAATCCTCCAAGCATAACTGCGAGGTCTGCAAGGAATTCTCCGCGCTTGTGAAGACGCTTGTCTTCACCGGGAACTTTCATGGTGTAACCACCAGCGCTCCCGCGAGGAATAATGGAAACTTTGTGAACAGGGTCTGAATTTGGAAGGATATGCGCAATGATCGCGTGTCCCGCTTCATGATACGCCGTCACCTTCTTTTCTTCTTTGCTCATGACAGAACTTCGGCGCTCAGGTCCAAGCATGACTTTTTCAATCGAATCAAGAACGTCTTCTTGAGTAATTTTTGTATCATTGCGACGAGCCGCGCGAATGGCAGCTTCGTTTAAAAGATTCATGAGATCCGCTCCGGCCATTCCGGCTGTGCGTTCTGCCACGCGACGCAAATTGATTTCGGGGACGAGCGGTTTGTTTTTTGCATAGATCGTGAGAATGGCCTCACGTTCGTTGATGTCTGGAAGATCAAGGATTACGCGGCGGTCGAATCGACCTGGGCGCAAAAGCGCTGGGTCGAGAACATCCGGACGGTTTGTGGCCGCAATGACGATGACGCCAAGGTTTGCTTCAAATCCATCCATCTCAACCAAGATTTGGTTGAGTGTCTGTTCACGTTCGTCATGAGATCCGCCCATTCCGGAACCGCGTTGGCGACCAACGGCGTCAATTTCATCAATGAAGATGATACATGGTGCGGATTTTTTTGCGCGGGCAAAGAGGTCGCGCACACGTGATGCTCCGACCCCCACAAACATTTCTACAAACTCCGATCCGCTCATGTGGAAGAAGGGAACACCGGCTTCTCCTGCAACCGCACGCGCAAGCAAGGTTTTTCCGGTTCCAGGACGTCCCATGAGGAGAACTCCTTTTGGAATTTTTGCGCCAAGATCGGAAAACTTTTTTGGATTCTTTAAGAATTCAACCACTTCCTGTAATTCTTCCTTAGACTCTTTTGCCCCTGCAACGTCTGCAAAGGTGACTTTTAGTTTTTGTTCTTTGTTGAATTCTTTGGCGTTTGAATTACCAAATTGCATCGCTTTGCTGTTTGCCCCTTGCATTTGGCGAAGCATGAACCAAAACACAAGCATGAGAAGAAGGAGCGGAAGTAACGACGGCAGAATCACGCCAAGAATATACGAGCGCGTTGAACGATCTTTGACCGTGATGTTTGCGCCACGTAATTGTTCTGCGGTCACACCATAATCGATAAAGACTTCCGGAAGCGACACGCTTGATTCTTTGCGTGTGGTTTGTTTGGTCCCATCTTTAAGGGTGATCGCAATATCTGTTCCTTCAATATCTATTGCTTGCACGCTTCCATTTTGGATTTCTTCAACCACTTTCGCGATGTTCACGTCAATCGGTTTCTCTTTTTTGAAGGTGTAGTTTGAGAAGATGATCGCAATAACCAAAACGGTTAAAATGGCGACAATCACGTTTTTTGAAAGTGGTTTCATAGATTATTCAACTGCTTGTTCTACAGTTGCTGGTTCACTTTTGGTTTTAAGTGAAAGGCCAAGGCGGTGTTCTTTTGGTTCAATGGAAACAATCTTAAAGCTCATGACGTCTCCTGGTTTTGCAATTTGGGTTACGTCTGTTACAGGCTTGTCAGACAATTCAGAGACGTGGGCAAGACCATGGATTTCTGCATCCAATTCCACAAACAATCCAAATGGATTTACTTTGAGCACGGTTCCTTCAACCATTTCTCCAATTCTGTATTTTTCCGCAACGCCTGCCCATGGGTCTTGAATGAGTTTCTTCATGGACAAGAAGATCTTGCTTCCTTCAATGCCAATAATTTCGGCTTTGACGGTTTGGCCGATCTTAAGTAAATCGCGTGGATGATCAATTCGTTGCCATGCGATCTCGGAAATGTGCACAAGACCCTCGAGTGAATCAAATTTTACGAACGCTCCGAAGTCGGCAACCGCCGTTACTTCTCCTTCAATCACATCACCAACACCAAACTTTGAGATGACATTCTTTTGTGTGTCTTCCCAAACTGTTTTTTCGGAAACAATCATTTTTTCTTCGCCTTCTGATACGTCAATGACACGTACGTTCATTTTTGAACCAACGTAAGAGCGAAGTTTCTCGAGAATTTTATTTTTGTCTCCACCGCTTACGCGTGGGTAGTGTTCTGGAGAGAGTTGAGAAACAGGCAAGAATCCTGTGATGTTCTGAACCGCCACAATAAGACCACCTTTGTTTGCTTCCAAAATTTTGACGTCGAATGTTTCGCCTGTGGTGAACAAACGGCGCAATTCTTCCCAAGCTTTCTTTTGACCCGCAAAGCGGAACGAAAGTTCCATTTCTCCGTTTTCGTTTTCAAGTTCAATCACGGTTGCTTCAACGTCGCTTCCGGCCTTCATGTCTCCTACTTCTGTGCCGCCCGTGAAAAGCTCACGGCCACGCACAACTCCTGTGGCGATTCCGTTCAAGTCGATACGGATTTCACGGCGTCCGGATCCAACGATTTTTCCGGTTACAACGTCGCCCACCTTTGGGATATTTAAATATTGTCCTTCCTCCATCAGTTTCTGAAATTCTGTTTGTGTGTCTTTCATACAAAAATATTCCGCCAGACGGTTCGCTCGAAAAAGCTCGAGAACGGTCCAACGGGGCTAGGATTAATAAGTGGTGAAAGCTTAATAGATCTGGGGATTTTTGGCAAGGGCGATGATCGTACATAGAAAAAACTCGACCTTGTGGTCGAGCTAGAGAACAATCTTCATGATGAAAGCGAACACGGCGGTGTTCAGAATGAGAAGACCGATGGTTGAGTTGAGGGTGATTAAGGTGTTTTGTGCGCGCCATCCTGTGTTTTCCGGCGTTGGATCGTATGGGCCTGTAGCGAGGGTGATGATTGCCGCTACGGCAAGGCAAGACCATCCATCCCAGGAAATAGGTTCGAAGACGAGTGCGCCTTCTAAGTTTTCAAGGAAGCTATAGAGGAATATCGCCGAAAACATGAAGATAAGTCCGAGAAGAAAGACAAGCTCTGTAAAAAACACGCAAAAAATACAGCTCATGAATCGAACGTCTGTGCGCACGAATCCAAGCGAGGCGAGTGTGGCGACGAATGCAGTGAGTTGGCCCGCATAGACGGCCGCTGCCGGTACGTTTTTTGACCCAAGCAGGATCAAGGCGAAGAGCGCGAACCCGAGAATGGACATGCCACAGCGAAAGGTCAGGTACCTCGTGATGGGCGAAAGATTCTTGTGCCAGTTGAGCACATTCGAAAGTGCATCGACCATTCGTTCCTCCTCAACTACCGCGCGGGCAGTCGTTCCTGAAGGGTTTGATTCAATCGGTTGATCGCTTCTGTTTGCGCTTGAACCGCAGCGGACAGTTTTTGTGTTTCGCCAAGTTTTTGGTTCATTTCCGTTCTCGTGTCATCGATCTTGCGTTCGAGGGAGTCGTTGGATGTATTGCACATCATCGAACAAAATAGAAAGAAAACCATGAACCAAATGAGATCAATATCTTGCTTCATCGAAGTTCCTCCTTTTTTCCGTCGGCCTGTTTTGTTGGTCGACACATGAGAATAGGCAGATTTCCACGAATTGTCAATATGACGGGGGTCTTGTACCATGAGGGGAGAAAATTGGATTAATCTTAAGAAGTGAATGAGTGACTGAGTGAAAGAGTGTTGGACGGTGCGATTTATTTATTTCAAATAAATAAAAAGTTGTCTCTTTTCCTTCACTTTACCACTCCATCACTCAACCACTTTGCCGCCCTCTCCTATGTCCCATCCACAAAAAGCTCTTCTTGATGAGTTTCAGTACGCCATTCATCATTTCGTCCCAACGCTTCCAGATGAAATCAAAGTTGAGGCACAGAAGGTGCACGATGATTTGCTCGCCGACAAAACTGTTGACGAGGCGATTATTCGTCGTACGTTTCATGATGTTGGGGTGAAAGAGTATCCGTATCGCCATGCATATGACGAACTCATCCATACAAAGGAAGAAGGGAAGATGAATCAGTTAGTTCTCGAACATGTGGATGATGCGGTTCGCAAAGTGATCGAACCACATTTGAATGCTGGAGTGCACCTCGACGAACTTGTGCGCAGCGATTTGCTTACGGAATCTCTGACGCCAGAACAAATCTATCAAGTGGTTGATGGAATTGCGGTTGCAAAGTCGAAATTGGGTGAAGCAATCAAGTCGCATGTAAGTGCAGATACGGCTGCGTATGATGCTTTGCTTCAAAAATGGAATGATCACGTCAAAATGATTGAAGGCAAACTCGCAGAACTTCTTGAACTTGCAAAACAAGGCGATGAAGGACAAGCGTCTGAAATTAAAGGCAAAGTGCAAATGTACAAAGAAGGATTTTTGGTCACAGAACCAGATCCAGATGTAAAAGAAATCGACGAAGAAATTGCCTACTGGAAAGAAGCGTTTGCCGAGGAAGCTTAGGATGAATGTGCTATAATCTCCCACGTATGCAAATTATCTGGAACGGACTTTCGTGTTTTGAGATCATTACGAATACTTCAGAAGGGGAGGTCACACTTGTTGTGGATCCTTATGATAATGCAACTGGACTGCGTTTTCCTCGTACGCTTGAGGCGAACGTTGTTTTGGTTTCGCATGATGAAGAGGACGCAAATAATCTCGCGGCCATTGCAGGAACACCACAAGTCATTGATATGCCTGGCGAGTTTGAGGTGCGACAAGTGTTCATGTATGGCGTGGATGCTCCGCTTAAGCGCGAAGTAAAAGGGGTGCATGTGGCAAACAATTTGTTTCGCATTGAGTGCGAGGGAATGCATATTGCGCATTTGGGATCCCTCGACCGCGCGCTTTCTGATAAAGAACTCCAAGAACTTGAGAACATCGACATCTTAATGGTACCTGTTGGAGGTGGACGCGTGCTTACACCAAAACTTGCCGCAGAAGTCATTGCACAAATTGAACCACGCGTTGTTATTCCAATGACATATGAGCTTCCGAACCTGAAAGAATCTCTGCAGCCATTAAGTGCGTTTATGAAAGAAATGGCCGGTGCAAAGAAAGAAGAAATGAACAAGTATAAAGTGGCACGCAAAGATTTGCCGGAAGAAGATTTGTTGATCGTTACCCTCTCGAAGTAAACCTTCGACTATGCCACGTACCAAACCTCGTTCTCTTCGACCCATGACGAAAGAGCAGAAGCTTTGGCTCGTGCTCACCATCCTTTTGTTTGTGGTGTTTATGGCGGTCGGTTGGTATTTCACGGTTGCGCAAGCACTAAAGCGATCCATTCAGGATTCCAAGCAGACAATCTCTCTTGAACTTGGCGAGACGAAACAACAAGTGATTGGAGATGAAGATGTTGGAAAGAAAACACAAGAAACAATTGATAAAATGAAGGACTTTTTTGGAAACATCAAACAGTATTTAGAAAATAAACAACAAGCCGAACAAGCGATTTTAGAAAATGTGAAAGAGGAATTGAAACAATCTTCCACGCAATGATATGGCACAAAAAAAACAACATTCTGAACCGGAAGAACCCGTTCAAGATATCACGACAAATGGGATTGGACGCATTGAGCGCCGAAACATTGCCGATGAAATGCAAACCGCATATCTCGACTACGCCATGTCCGTCATTGTTGGTCGTGCGCTTCCGGATATTCGCGATGGACTGAAACCAGTTCACCGCCGCATTTTGTATTCCATGTGGCAGACGGGACTCCGATCAAGTGCAAAGTTCAAAAAGTGTGCGTCTGTGGTTGGAGATGTACTCGGAAAGTATCACCCACACGGAGATTCCGCTGTGTATGACTCGCTCGTGCGTATGGCGCAAGATTTTTCGATGCGCTATCCACTGATCCGCGGACAAGGGAACTTTGGATCTCTCGATGGCGACCCGGCTGCGGCGTATCGATATACAGAAGCAAAGCTTGAAACCATTTCGGAAGAATTGCTTGTTGATATCGAGAAGGAGACGGTCGACTTCATTCCAAACTTTGATGGCACACACAAAGAACCAAAAGTGTTGCCTGCAAAACTTCCAAACTTGCTCATCAACGGAACAGTTGGAATCGCGGTTGGAATGGCGTCGAATATCCCTCCGCACAACCTCGGAGAAGTTTGTGATGCGGTACTCGCATTGATTCGCGACAAGGATACATCGATCGAGGATCTGTCAGAGATCGTTAAGGGTCCAGATTTTCCAACGGGTGGAATTGCGTACAGTAATGCGGACATCAAAACCGCCCTCGCAACCGGTCGTGGGGGGGTGGTCGTTCGAGGCAAAACGGATATTGTGGAAGATAAGAAAGGCAATTTCGCCATTATCATCACAGAAATTCCGTACCAAGTGAACAAAGCAAACTTGCTTATTCGCATTGCACAGAATGTTCGCGATAAGAAGATCGAAGGGATTAAAGATTTGCGCGACGAATCAACATCCGCCGGTGTTCGTGTTGTTGTTGAGTTAAAAAAAGATGCGTATCCAAAGAAAGTGTTGAATCGTTTGTATCAAACAACACAACTTCAGGAATCCACACACTACAACATGCTCGCACTTGTGGAGGGTGGAATTTTGCCGCGCGTACTCAACCTCAAGATGATTCTTGAGGAGTATCTCAAACATCGCCAAGAAGTGGTGAAGCGCCGCACACAGTTTGAACTTACGCGCGCGCTTGATCGTGCACATATCCTCGAAGGATTGCGCATTGCGCTCGCGCAGATCGACAAGATTATTGCGTGTATCAAGAAATCAAAAGACAAAGAAGAAGCGCGATTGAACTTGATCAAACAATTTAAACTTTCCGAGAGACAAGCGGTCGCGATTCTCGACATGCGTTTGCAACAGCTTGCGAACCTAGAGACGTTGCGCATCGAACAAGAATATGCGGAAAAGATGGCGCTCATCAAAGAGCTTGAGTCTATTCTTGCAAGCGCAAAAAAGATGATGATGGTGATTGCGGAAGAAGTGGAAGGATTGAAACTCAAGTACGCGTCCCCTCGAAGAACTCAAATCATCAAGTCGGGAATTAAAGAATTCTCGATCGAAGACGTCGTTCCAGACACGGAAACGGTCGTAATGATCACAAAAGCCGGATACATCAAGCGCATCGACCCAGACACATTCCGCACACAAAAGCGTGGAGGGAAGGGGGTCGTCGGCATGGCGTCCAAAGATGAGGATGAGGTCGAGCAAGTATTCTCGACAACCACACACAAAGATCTTCTGTTCTTCACGAGTAGAGGTCGTGTGTTCCAACTTAAAGCTTACGATGTTCCAGAGGCGTCGCGCATTGCGAAAGGCCAAGCGCTCGTAAACTTCCTCCAACTCGCGCCAGGTGAATCGGTATCCGCGTCGTTGTCGATGGACGAGCTCGCGGACTCGAAATATCTTCTCATGGTGACAAACAAGGGAACGATCAAGAAAACAGATTTGTCCGAGTATGATTCCGTTCGCAAGTCGGGGTTGATCTCGATCAAACTCCGAGACGGCGACAACCTCCAATGGGTTCGTCCAACGTCCGGAAAAGATCAGATCATGCTCGTGACATCCGGTGGACAAGCGGTTCGCTTCGAAGAAAAAGGCGTGCGCCCAATGGGTCGTGTCGCCTCTGGTGTTCGAGGAATCAAGCTCAAGGGTGATGATTCTGTGGTTGGAATGGGAATCATTCCAGGCTCCTCATCGAAGAAACCGGGAGAGAAAGAGATTTTGGTTGTGATGGAAAACGGATACGGAAAACGCTCGGACCTTATCGAGTATAAGGTCCAAGGACGTGGCGGATCCGGAATTAAAACCGCAAATATCAGCAAAAAGACAGGAAAAATCGTCGCGGCGCATATCGTCGATACGAAAGACGAGCGTGATATGTTCATTATTTCCGGCGCGGGTCAGGTGATCCGATCTGAACTGAAGTCCGTCTCTGTCCTCGGTCGCGCAACCCAAGGAGTTCGCATTATGCGATTCAAGAAGCCAGATGACACGGTCGCGAGTGCTGCCCTCATTTAGCCAAAAAGACTGTGGTTTTTGCCACAGTCTTTTGATTTTTCTAACAAATCATTGACATTTTTGGGATTTTATGTTATTATCTTCCGTCATTTGAATTTCGCACAAGGTGATTTTCGGTGACATGCAGTGTCTACTTTTTGTTCGCTCCGAGCCTCGCGACGGAATTTCCGTCACAACCGCTTGATCGGAACAAAATGCGGAGGAAGATATGGCAAAGCAGTCTTGGAGAATCAAGCTCGAGCAATGGCTCGCGGCAAATGGTGATGAAGGCATGTCCGGAGTAGTGGATCATCTTGCGATTTTGACTCGCGCGACGAGTCTTGTTCGTAAGCCCGGATTCAAAAAAGCTCTGGAGAAATTTTTGGACGAATGGGCCGGTCTTCCCGAACAAAAGGCCGATCCGATCCTCCGTCGCCTCTTTGAAGACGAAACGATCACCATCGCTCCGTGCGACGGTTCCCGGTACGTCGCCAAAGAAAAAGGCGTGTTCAAAGCGTACATCGAAGGTCTCTTCGCAAGTTGGGGTCTCGACAAGCCTGGACAGTCCACGGTTGCCGCGAATGTCTCCGTCTACGAGATGATCCGGGACGCGACCTTCGCTCAGATGTTCGGCTCTCTCGGGCCAGATCTCGACAAACTGTGTCTCTCACAGCATCAGATCGTCGAGTTCTGCGAAACGCATTCGGCACGTCTTCGGCAAGAAGGCTACGCCACATTCTTTCTTTTTAAGGAAGGCGATCAGTTCTACGTTGCGGGCGTGCGTGTCCACGCGGGCGGCCTGAGCGTGTACGTCCGCCGTCTCGAGCGCGACGATGTCTGGTATGGCGAGTTTCGTCATCGTCTCGTAGTCCCGCAACTGACCGTTTGAAACTTATTCGGATGACACTTTGTTTCTTTGTCCCTTTGACTCTTTTGAGTCCGGGGGATTTTTTTGTATAATGCATTTGCAATCGTGCGATATCTTGTGGCCAAGGCTACAAGGTCACGATTGTTTGGAATCGTTGTTGAGAATTTTGTTGGCTACGGCTTGCAAAAGAGTGATAATGATTCTGACAAACAAAAACTTTTCAGTTGGTGCGGTGCGCTTGTGGACTTCTTCGTCCCAAATAAAATTCAGCCGAATTTCTCGTGCACGATAAATCGGCAGTGATCTGGATGGCCCATCGTACAATTCTACGTTGCGAACGTGAATGTCAACGCGGACGGCCTGAACGTGAACGTCAACCGTCTCGAGAACGACAATGTCTGGAATGGCGAGTATCGTCATCGTCTCGTAGTCCCGAAAATGAAATGTTCTCCTCCCTATTGTTTGGGAGGAGTTTTCTTTTCAATATCTTTTTTCCATCCGCCAAGCATTCTTCCAATTTCATCTAAATCAACGGAAAGCGCAGTATATTTATCATTCGGCAGGCATTTGTTTTCCCACGCAATTTGTAAAAAGAATTTCACTCCGTCCAGTTTTGAAATACAGATGGTGAGTCGATTCATTTTTTGCTCACCGGAAAGATATTGCGAAACAAAAATTTGCTCAAGCATTTCGAGAAAGTATCCCTCAATCTTTCCACCAAGATTATGACGCGATGTTTTTGGAAAATCTGTAAGCAATTTAAACCAATTTGTATAGGCACTCCTCGTTTTTGTCATGACCGAAGGAGTTCGGGGGGGGGGTGAGAATATTAGACATATTCATTGAGCGTTTATGAAAAAATTTAACCGCCGTTACGATGATATTATAACACTCGATAATTTACTTCGTGCATGGGAACAGTTTTTATCGGGGAAGAAAAATCGTACGGATGTTGTGGAATTTCAAAATCATCTCATGGATAATATTTGTGATCTACAGCGATCACTCGAAGATAAAACGTATGTGCATGGTGCATATCACGCATTTAATATTTCCGATCCAAAACCAAGGAGTATTCATAAGGCAACCGTCCGCGATCGGTTGCTTCACCATCTGATACATTCAGAGTTGTATGAATACTTCGATCAGAAATTTATTTACGATTCTTATTCGTGCCGAATGGAGAAGGGGACGCATAAGGCTATGAATCGATTCAGAGACTTTGGCAGAATTGTTTCAAAAAATAATACACGCACCTGTTGGGTATTGAAATGCGATATTCGAAAGTTCTTTGCAAATATCGATCACACAATCTTGAAAGATATTTTGGCAAAGCATATTGAGGATCGTGATGTGTTGAATCTTCTCGGTAACATCATCGATAGTTTTTCGACGCTCGGAAGAAAAGAGGTTGGTCTCCCGCTTGGAAATCTCACTTCGCAACTTCTCGTAAACATCTACATGAACGAGTTTGATCAGTTTATGAAGCGAACGGTCAAAGCGGAATATTACATTCGGTATGCAGATGATTTTGTGATTTTGCATGAGGATGAGGAATATCTAAAACAGCTCATTCCAAAGATTTCAAATTTCCTCCAGGATCAGCTGGGACTTTGTTTGCACCCGGATAAGTTGTTTCTGAAGACGCTTGTGTCCGGCGTTGATTTTCTAGGATGGGTACACTTTCCGCATCATCGGACGTTACGTACGGCCACAAAACGACGGATGTTCATACGGATTCAGGATCACTCGACACAAGAAACAATTCAATCGTATTTGGGGCTTATGAGACATGGGAATACCCATCAGCTTCAAAAGAATCCTTTATTTCTTGACGTAAAGATCAAAGATCGATAAAGTAGAAAAGTAAGAATGTAAGAAATAACTCCTATGATCAATATTGTAAAAACGACGAGCAAAGGACAAGTCACATTGCCCATGCACTGGCGTAAAAAATTTCACACAAATCGCTATACAATGAAAGAGGTTAATGACACGCTTGTTATTTCTCCACTTGAGGTTGAGTCGCTCGAAGAAGAGAATTGGACAACAATTTTTGATGCGAAACGTGACAATGAAGGGAAGGGAATCCCGATCGATCAGCTTATTGATACATTGAAGCGCACACTCTAGCTTTCTATGGATAAAATCGAAAAGCTTTTACGTAAAGCAAAGAAAGCAGATCGTGAGCGGTTATTGGCAGTATTGGAGGCTGTTCGAGAGGGGAAACTCGAGGGATTGCACGTAAAACGACTGACAAATTCCGCTTTTTATCGGGTTCGTGTTGGAGATTTCAGGATTATTTTCTCAATCGATCACGCAAATAAACGTATTTTGATCGAATCTGTCTCATCTCGAGACGAGAATACATACAAATAGCCAAAAAGACTGTGGTTTTTGCCACAGTCTTTTGATTTCTTGACGCGAGGGCTGAAAAATGATAGTATTTGTGTATTAAATTCTGTTTATTTCCTATGCCAGTACCAGCCCGTAAGAAATCCAATCCGTCCGGCAAACGCCGACGTTCCCATGACCATCTTACAAAGAAAGTCATTCCAGCCTGCCCACAGTGTGCCGCTCCTATAAAACCACATAACGCCTGCCTCACATGCGGTTTTTATGCTGGTCGTCAAGTTATTACGGTTGGAAAAGCCATTGCGAAAGCGGTAAAAAAAGTAGCAAAAAAGAAAGCTTAATGCTTTCTTTTTTTTAAACGACCCCACCCAACCTCCCCTTCATAAAGGGGAGGGGCTATAAATTCCGTTCTTTTTTATGTCGAACCGTCACCTTTCACGAACCATCGCTATGCAATCCCTGTATCAATGGGATTTTCTTGGAATGGAGGATGAAAAAATTGAAGAGATCATTGCGTTTAATCGCCAAGAGTTTGCGCCGAAGTTTGATGATCAGAAATTCGTGGAGGATTTAGTCCATGGCGTCATGGAGAAACGTGATGTCATTGATGAATTCATCACACGCTTCGCCCCAGACTGGCCACTCGAGTCGCTCACACTCATCGATCGAAATATTCTCCGCCTCGGAGTGTATGAATTGAAGTTTGCCGATGCGATTCCCGCAAAGGTCGCCATCAATGAAGCAATCGAACTCGCCAAAGGATTCGGTGGACAGTCGAGCGGAAGATTTGTGAACGGAGTTCTTGGAGCGGTGTATAAAGATATGGTGGCGAAGGGAGAAGTGAAGAAGGTGGATTTGGAGGTGAAGGAGGAAAAAGTAACTAATATTGGCTGAGCTTGTCGAAGCCTCGAAAAACGCATCTGGGCCTTCGACAGGCTCAGGCAATAACTTTTGTATGCCTAAAACCGAACTAGCTGATCTCGAACAAACTCTTGGTGTTACGTTTCAGAATAAAGACACGTTACAACAAGCGCTTGTTCATCGATCGTATTTAAATGAACACCCAGACTTTCGTTTGGGTCATAATGAACGTCTCGAGTTTCTCGGTGACGCAGTTCTCGAACTGGTCGTTACAGAACACTTGTACTCGCATTTTGAAAATCCAGAAGGGGAACTCACAAACTGGCGCGCGGCTCTTGTGAATGCGGAAATGCTCGCGGAGCTTTGTAATAAATTGGAAATTGAACCGTACTTACATTTGTCGCGAGGGGAATCAAAGGATACGGGATCAAAGGCGCGCAAATATATTCTCGCCAATGCCTTCGAAGCCATCATCGGATCGATTTACCTCGACCAAGGTTGGGTCGGCGCCAAAAAGTTTATCGATGAGCGCGTGCTCTCTCAGCTTGATCGTATTTTGAAAGACCAATTACACATCGATCCAAAAAGCCGTTTTCAAGAAGCGGCACAAGAACATGAGGGTGTGACGCCTTCGTATAAAGTCTTGTCGGAAACGGGTCCAGATCATGCAAAAGAATTTATTGTTGGCGTGTTTATCGGTAAGGAACAGATCGCGACAGGAACCGGAATGTCCAAGCAAGAGGCACAAGTTTCAGCTGCGCAGGCGGGGATTGCGGCGAAGGAGTGGTAATTTTTGCGTCATCCTGAAGGAGTCAGACGACTGAAGGATCTCTCATGAAAATCAAAATCGGCTCGTGTGAGCCGATTTTAAATTTGTCATTGCGAGGAGTTCGACGACGCGACAAGCTTGAGTACTGCCTCAAGCGCACTCGGCAATTCTTTTGTCCCTCCGTCTTCGGTGAAGTGTCCCATTGCGTGTTCAACGACAATTTTTGATCCAAGTTCGTCTCTAAATCGATCTTGATTATCCATTGGCACGAACGGATCATTGTCGGAGAAAATCGCGACAGAGTTTGGAAGGTGTGATTTTATTTTTTCGAGATTGAGGGGAGTTTCGAGCCAGTGTTTTTCGATGTCTTGTGATTCTTCTCCCTCCTCCGCAATATTTGTGAGTCTCGTTAAGAATCCAGCGACAAACACCGCACCACCAACGCGAACGTTCTCGGGCAATGTCTCGAGATAGCGTACAATCGCCTGACATCCCATTGAGTGCCCGACAAAGAATGTTTGTTCGTCAGCGGTTCCAACAATCTCGGAAATTTTTGGAATCCAATTAAAAATGCGAGGACGAGCCGCATCCGGCATGTGAGGAGTGACGACTTCGAATCCTTGTTTCTTGAGTTCAGTTTTCAACCAAGGGAGCCAACCTTCCTCCGGTGTACCATCCCAACCATGAATAATGAAAGCGCGTTTGTGCATATGGAAACAGAATAACAGATTGTGTCATTCGTTTGTAGGGGAGGGTCGTGACCCTCCCACACAAATGCATAGCATAAAAAAACTCCGAACAGGTTAGTCGGAGTTGACGCAAATAGATGATTCGACCAGATCATGGAATTTCATGTGGTGTGAGAATCGATGACCTTCGAAATGAACTTCGATAACATTGCTTGTTTTTCCGTTTGCGTATGGTCGATGAATCTTGATGACGATTCCGCGTGCGCCCTCTTCGGCGCCAAACTTTCCGTTTGCAATCACCATCTGACCGCGTTCGGCGCGCGCACGATTGTTTCGAATCGAATAATAAACCCCACCAGTTTCTCGTTCAAGAAAAAAACCATTGACTTCTTCTGTGGCGATCCCAAACTCAGGTCGAATCGGAACCGGATCTTCATGAGCGTTTACGGTCGGTTTTATCATTGTGGTTTGCCTTTTTGGTTGGGGGGAAAGAGCGAAACGTAAAGGAAACGTATCAGAAGAATTGGTTTACGTCAACTGTCCGAATCAAAAAAAATACACCACGAAAAGTGATGTATTTTTGGTGCACCGGGCGGGGATCGAACCCGCGACCAAGAGATTAAGAGTCTCCTGCTCTACCGCTGAGCTACCGATGCATGTGCGTCGAAATAATACTGAATTGATTGACGGACGTCAATATTTGCATTATGATTCCGCTGTTCGAGGAATATGCGAGCGTAGCTCAGCTGGATAGAGCGCGTGGCTTCGAACCACGAGGTCGGGGGTTCGAGCCCCTCCGCTCGCACCACAAAAGCACCACGATTAGTGGCGCTTTTTTGTTTCCTGGAATCTTGACATTTTTGGAAAAATTTGATAGTTTCCATTCATCGTTCCTTTTGATTTCCACATGAAGGGAGGTTGTGATGGCCGCAGATAGAGATTGGAATCTCCAGTTTGTTCTTCCTCGAATCGTGTTTTTGGTCTTGTGTCTTGTTGGTGGATTCGGATTGTTTCACGCAAGTCGAGTGATCAAAATCCCTTCTTCGTTCATGGAACCAACAGGTGATCCGATTTCACCACCTTCTTCCAATCCTCAACCGTCCGCTCTGCTCTCTATGCCCGTGCTTACGGAAGCGCAGATGAGGCAAGCGATTGCATCTGATTTGAAGATTCAAGCTGGTCCTTGCAGAGGGTACCCTGGAACCGAACAAATCATTGCGAACATTTGCGATGACGGAAACGGATCGTTCTTTGTCATGCTGAATCCAAACGCCCCACCAACGCTTCGGATCGCGCATCTCATGGAACGCGTTCGTTCCTACAAGCGCGATTTTCCTGATCGACGTATCCTTGGTGTGACACCGGTGACAGACACACTTTGCGAAGAGAATAATTGCGCGCATATCATGTACGGCGCGTACGGTCGGTACGAAGTTGTTCAAAAGTGATTTCTCAACAGTCTCCGCGTGAGGCTGTTTTTTATTTTTTGGACAAAGAAAAAAACGCACCGGGGTGCGTTAGAAGGTGGAAGGCCGAGGCGTCATGGAAGAGTTTGGAGCGGTGTATCCCGCTGCGGGTTCGTTCATGCGGCGTTCGGTGTACTTGACCGCGGAAGAACCTGACACGGCGCGATACGAACCGGACGGGCGACCAGAGCTCACGAACTTCGTGTTCGTGTCGAGCGTACGGGTTTCGATCTTGATGGTCGGGAAGCGACCCTTGAGCTTGTCATAGGCGCGTCGATGGCACGCAGGAATGAGATCTGCGCGTGCGGTCGACGGCGTCTTGTGGACGTGGCCGATCGGACGCGTACCGCCCAGGGCGAAAATCGGAACGATGTTTTCTTCGTACGCGTATTTTTCGCACCCGAGACACTTTTCAGCTTGACCCTGACTTGGCATGAGGATTTCCTTGTGGAAGTCCACCAAAAGCAATTAATCTGCCACATGACAGATGTCCGCCTTTGGCGGGGTGAGGGTTGAAAGAACCAGGCACTAGGGATTTCGATAGAATACGTGCGCTAGATTATTTTGTCAAAGCTTCCGGTGTGAATAAAAAAAGACCCGGGCAGGGTCGAAGGGTCAGGAGGGTTTTGTGATGCGCGAATCGATAGATCGCTCCGGCTTGCCGACCCGTTGCCAGGTCGGGAACGGAACGCGCACGCGGCAGGACTGATTCTTGAGCGGGCATTTCATGTTGTTGTGCGTCCCTGTTTTTTCAAACGGGCATACACAAGTCGCCTTATGCGTTTTCTTCGGCAGCGACGCGTACGAAATCATCTGCATGCCATGACGCATGCCAAGATGAATGGCGGCGAGGTTCGTCGTGGTCGCAAGAATGTTCTTGCTTTGGTTCTCTGAGAGGATGCGACGATAAAGCGCGTCTGCAATCGGCATATGACGACTGCCATGATAGCGATAGTCAGGATGAACCCAGAGCGTGCCGAGTTCGAACCAGTCGCGATCCTGTTCGTCTCGACCAAGGTGCCAAAGCGCGATGCATCCGACGACGAGGTAGTTGAGTCGTGTATCAACAGCGATGATGATGTGATGCTGGTCCGCAACGGTCCGAAGTTCGAGACTCGTCTTTGTGAGCAGGTGTTCTTCATTTTGCGTTGCGTCAACGACTTGCGGAATCCACCAAGCAAAACGCTTGAGAGCTGATCCAGAGAGGTATTGAATTCCCGGTGTGCGAAACGTGTCGAACAGATTTGCGGGCGTGGTGCCAAGCGAGCTTGTTTGGAACACCGCGAGCAAATCTTTGCGTGTTTGCGGATTAAACAACGATGGGATCATGATTCCTCCGTGCATGAGCCAAAGGAGAATATCGGAATCATTGGAAAGTTGCAAGACGCGTACCACTTCTTTATGATACAGAACATATGATCGAAGCCATCTCAGAATCCATTGCAAAAGTTGTTGGGGCGCAAAAAGGTCCAACGATTGTGGTGATGGGCGGAATTCACGGAAATGAACGTACAGGTGTTGAGGTCGTAAAAAAACTTGCGTATCAGTTTGAACATAGCGAAATCAATCTTGCGTCAGGAGTGTTGTATTTGATTTTAGGAAATCCAAAAGCGATTGAGCGTGATACCCGGGGGAGTGAAGACCATGCGGATTTGAATCGTTGTTTTAAACGCGACGTTCTCGAATGCATTCCCGAAACGTACGAACAGACGCGCGCTCAAGAGATCGCAAAGATTCTCGCCACAGCCGACATCTCAATCGACCTTCACGCCACAAACAAACCTTCCGTCCCGTTTCTTTGCTGCGCCGTCGACGAGGCACACGAAAAAATTTACCAATGGTTTGACTGCGACCGCGTCCTCGCTGATCCACGCTACATCCTCGGCGGCGAGCCTGTGACGACGGACGAGTTTATCGATCTCAACGGTGGAGTCGGAATTTGTTATGAGACTGGACAGTCGAAGGATTTGAGTCGCATTGACGAGGTGTTGAGTGATGTGAGGGATGTGTTGAGGGATCAGAACATGATCGCGGCTATGGCCCCCTCTCCCTTCGAGGGAGAGGGCGGGGGGAGAGGGGTCACACGATCTGTTTATGAACTCGTCTCCGTCATCAATCTCACCGAAGCTGGATTTCGATACGAAGGAACTCTCGGTGGCGGGTCGTTCGAGGAATTCACTTCTGGCCAAACGATCGGCTACATCGGTGATAAACCCGTGGTTGCCGAGTTTGATGGCGTGATCGTGTTCCCAAAGATTCCGGAATTGCAGACCTTTGGGAAGCCGGTGGTGTATCTCGCAAAGAAAATCAAGTAATGTTACTATCTGTCTGTTATGAAATATTCAAATTGTTTTGCGAAAACGTCTAAAATGGCGCCGGCGGATGCGGATTCGGCGAATGCCAAATTCCTTGTTCAAGCCGGGTTTGTGGATCAGACCATGGCCGGGGTTTATACCTGGTTGCCGTTCGGATTGTCTGTGCTTCGTAAAGTTGAACAGATTGTCCGCGAAGAAATGAATGCGCTCGGAGCTCTTGAGATTTTTATGCCGTCCCTTCATCCAAAAGAATTTTGGGAGGCAACCAATCGTTGGGACAATGTAGGCTTTCATTTTAAAACTCATTCGCAAACAGACAAAGATTACGCGCTCGGCGCAAGTCATGAAGAAGTTGTGACGCCACTCGTGAAGAAATTTATTGAGTCGTATAAGAGTTTGCCGTTTGCAACATACCAGATCAACACAAAGTTTCGTGACGAGCTTCGAGCGAAGTCCGGCGTGCTTCGTGGTCGAGAATTCCGCATGAAAGACATGTACAGCTTTCACACGAACCAAGAAGATCTTTCCGCATTTTATCAGAAGACTCTCGAGGCATACGTTCGTGCGTACAACCGATGTGGTCTCAACGTAAAAGTTGCTGAAGCAAGTGGAGGCGTTTTTACAAAGAACATGTCGCACGAGTTTCAAGCATTGACGGATGCGGGTGAAGATACGATTCTTGCATGTTCGAAGTGTGAATTCGGACAGAACGTCGAAGTTGCAACGGTAAAGGATGGAGACGCGTGTCCAAAATGTGGAAGTTCGATTGTGACCGTGAAGGGAATTGAGATCGGAAATATTTTTGATCTTGGAACAAAATACTCGGACGCCTTCGACCTGAACTTCACGGATGAAAATGGCGAGCGCAAAAAAGTTTTGATGGGATGTTATGGAATCGGAACTTCGAGATTGGTCGGCGCAATCGTTGAGGCGTGTCATGATGAAAAGGGAATGATCTGGCCAAAGTCTGTTGCGCCATTCCAGGTTCATCTTGTGACACTCAACAGCAAAGACGATGCGGTTCGCGAGAACATCATGGGAACGGCTGATGACCTTGTGCGAGATCTCGAAGCACAAGGTGTTGAGGTTCTCTGGGATGATCGCGAGGATGTGTCTCCGGGCGCCAAGTTCGCGGACGCAGATTTGATCGGCGCGCCACTTCGTGTGATTGTTTCCGAGAAGTCATTGAAAGAAGAATCGGTTGAATGGAAAGAACGCGCAGGAACAGAAAGCCGATTGGTGAAATTGGCGGATGTATTGGAAGAAATAAAAGAATTCGTGAAATAAACGGATAATAGGCGGGGTCTCTGACCCCGCTTTTTGTATTGACAAAATGCCGAAAATCGGGTAGTATTCGACCTCGTCTAAAAACGATTTGGCGAGCGGGAGGAAGGAATATGTACGACGTCATCGTAGTCGGCGGTGGAGTTTCTGGAACGGCTTTGCTCTGGGTTTTGTCTCATTACTCGAGCGCAAAGCGTATTTTGTTCATTGAACGACGCAAGGGCGTTGGAATGGTGAACTCGAACGTCACGAACAATTCGCAGACGCTTCACAAGGGCGACATCGAAAGCAACTATGCGCTCGACAAAGCGCTCCAAGTGAAGTGGGGTGCGGATCTGCTCAGCGCGTTTGTGGACGAGCATTTGCCGCACGGCAAGCTCGTGATTCCAAAGCAATTGATCGCCGTCGATCATGAAATCGACGAACTTACGACTCGGTTCCACGCGTTCAAGTCGCACTATCCGGACATCCAACTCCTTGATCGAGAAGGCATTGCCGCGCTCGAGCCGAAGGTGATGGAAGGTCGTGATCCGAATCAAAAGATCGCGTCGCTCTACAGTCCTCGCGGTCACGCCGTGAACTATCATCTGCTCGCGGAGAAGTTTCTCGAGCTCGCGCGCCAAGGCGGTGCCGAGATCGATGTGCTTTACAACACGTCCGTTCAAAGCATCGATCGCGCTGCGCATGGATTCAATGTGAAAGCGGACGGCGTCATTCATTCGGCGAAGTTTGTGAACGTATCGGCAGGATCGGCGAGCCTCTTGTTCGCTCATGCTCTCGGTTACGAACAGGATCTCGCACTTCTTCCCGTTGCCGGCAGTTTTTACACCAACAAGCGTGTTGGTGGATTGCTGCAAGGCAAGGTGTACACCATGCAGAATCCGAAGCTGCCGTTTGCGGCTGTGCACGGAGATCCAGCGGTGTACAACACGGACGAAACACGTTTCGGTCCGACCGCTCGGCCGCTTCCGCTCCTCGAGCGCGACTCGTGGCGGACGCTCGCCGAGTTTCTCGACATCGGCACCATAACGCCGCGCGGAATCTGGAGTCTTCTGAAGATCGTCTGCGATCCAACCATCGGCAAGTTCGCCGCCTGGAATATGGTGTTCGACCTCCCGTGGATCGGCACGCATGCATTCCTGCGCGACGCGCGCAAGATCGTGCCAAGCCTCGGTATCGACGACATCATGCTCGACAAAGGCGCAGGCGGTGTGCGCGGTCAGCCGTTCAGTCTCGTCACCGGTCAGATCGTGAAAGGTCGCGATCGCTTCATTCCAAAGGACGCGCCCATCGCGTTCACGCTCGCTCCTTCGCCAGGTGCATCGTACTGCCTCGGCAACGCGGTCGAACTCTCGCGCGCGATCGCAGAGCGCACGTCGATCCAGTTCGACGAACGGCGTCTCCTTGCAGATCTCCATCCTGCGATGTAATTCTCTTCTAAGAGTCTCTGATGAGACTCTTTTTTCTTTACGTTTGTGGTGCATGGACGGCTCGCGAACCGCCCCTACGTTGACAAACCTCTTTTTTTCTGCTTTACTAGAATTAGTATGAACTTATTTTTTGCTCACATCACAGGGAAACCAATGTTCGCCGATTACTCCGTCGAACGTACTTTTATTTTCCCGGTTTGTGATGCATTGATTTAAGGTATTTTCCTAGAATCAGTCCAAGATCAACCCGGGAAACCGGGTTGTTTTGTTTGTAGTGCATCGATGAACTGGTGAAAACTGGTTCTATCGATCGCGTTACTTTTTCGAAGAAAACGGGTGCAGATGTCCTGCAAACGGTTGCTTCGTGCTGCTCTTTGGAGGAATTCGTGCGCACTGAACACAAATATTATTTGTATGACGCGGTTGTTGATTTCGGACTCGCGATGACCGTTACGGCTTACGCGCCGTTTCTTATTTCGATCGGACTCACACTCGGCGAAGTCTCGCTCATCAACGCGTTCTTCTGGCTCACAATCGTCCTTGCGGAAATTCCAACCGGGATGCTCGCGGACGGGAAGAGTCGGGCGTGGTCGCTCAAAATGGGATGTGTATTTTTCACTCTCGGTGCATTTGCTTATCTGTTTGCGAACGGATTTTGGAGCGCACTCGTTTGCGAGTGTGTAATCGGAATCGGCATGGCGTTTTTCTCGGGAGCCGAGCAGGCGTGGGTCACAGACGCGCTTCATCGCGAAGGTCGCGATCATGAACGTCGCAAGGTCTTTGCGACCGCGGGTGTGATCCGTGGATTCGTGATGGTTGTTGGTGGATTTCTCGGATCGATCTTCGCCCTCTCGAACGCACGACTCATCTGGCTTCCGATGATCATCACCTCGCCGCTTGCATGGCTCGTGGTTCACAAACTCATGAATGGACAAGGAGAGCCGATTCACAAGATGACCGAAGTCGAAGCGTTGCGCGCGAGTGTGTCGCTTCTGAAATCGAATCGATCGCTCAAGTGGGTGATTGGAATGATGTTCGTGTTTGGTGCCGTCATATCGTTCAATCACTTTTGGTCGCCGTATTTCCAACCGCTCGTTGGAACGATGGGGCTTTCCTGGGTGTGGGCGATCATGTATATCGGTCTCGCGCTTTCCGCCGTTATCGTTCGTCGTCTCTCGATTCCTCAAGGGCAAGAAGCGGCATGGATTGCGGCATCGGTTGTTGTGACCGGTATTGGTCTTGGGGGTGTAGGTCTTTCCTCCGGCCTTCTTCTTCCGCTCTTTATGGCGACCATGCATGAATGCGGCCGTGGAATGCTCGGTCCGCTCGTCGATTCGTTTGTGCAACATCGCGTTGAAAGCGGATACCGCGCAACGTTCGGCTCGCTTCAATCTCTTCTCGGAAAGATCAGCCTCGCGATTGTGCCGGCTCTCATCTGGCTCACAATTCGTCATGATCCAAACACGCCCGAGACGATCCGCTTCGTCTGGTTTGTGTGCGGACTCGTTCTGATCATTGGATCGCTCATGTTGTTTCTTGTGCGTCCACGAAACGCATAACTTAAAACCACCCGTCGCTAAAGCTTTGGGTGGTCTTTTTTTCTTGCTAAACCGTTCGCTTGCCTTTCAACGTATCCTTCAGCGCTTTTCCTGCTTTAAACTTTGGTACAACAACGCTTGGAATAGTGATCGGCTCGGATGGTTTTTGTGGATTCACACCAATGCGTCCTTTGCGTTCGCGTGCAGAGAAGGTTCCGAATCCTGCGATGGTAACCTCGCCGCCGTTTGCGAGTTCGCGTGTAACGATCTCTTCAAACAAGGCGATGAAATCATCGGCGAGTTTTTTGGAGATCTGTAATTTTTCCGCGATCCGAGTCGCGAGATCAGCTTTATTCATATTGGTCTTATTCTACACGAATTACCTTGCGTATTCAATCACGCGTGTCTCGCGGATGATGGTGACTTTAATTTCTCCAGGATAGCTGAGTTCGGATTCAATCTTATTCGCAATATCTTTTGCAAGTTGGTAACTCGCCAAATCTGAGATTTTTTCTGGGTGGATGAAGATACGAACCTCGCGTCCCGCTTGAATCGCATAAACTTTCTCAACGCCTTCGAAGGATCCCGCCGTGCGTTCCAATTCTTCCATGCGTTGAATGAAGTTCTCGAGAGACTGCTTGCGTGCTCCTGGGCGTGCTCCGCTAATCGCATCCGCCGCTTTTACGATCGCACCTTCAATCGTTCGAGGTCGGTCTTCATGGTGCGCGATCGATTGATAACAAATCTCTTCCGGGAATCCGAACTTCTTCATGATGTTGTATCCAATTTCTGGATGCGCACCTTGCATGTCGTGGTCTACTGCCTTGCCGATATCGTGGAAGAGTCCACCTTTTTTACAGATGAACACATCTGCACCAAGTTCTTCTGCCATCATTCCGGCGAGTGTTCCAACTTCAATCGAGTGTTGAAGCGCGTTTTGTCCGTAGCTGGTACGGAAGCGCATACGGCCAAGGATTGAAACAAGTTTTGGATCGATCGAAGAAACAGGAATTCCAAGTTGGTACAGTGCATCTTCTCCGTTCTTTTTCAATTCTTGCGCAAGAGATTTCTTTGCTTCCATGATGGATTCTTCGATACGTGCTGGTTGAATGCGTCCGTCTTTGATGAGCGCATCGAGCGCGCGCTTTGCGACTTGGCGACGAATAGGGGAGAATCCGCTGATCGTAATCATGTTTGGCGTGTCGTCGACAATGATTTCTGTTCCGGTTTGAAGTTCAATCGCTTTGATGTTGCGTCCTTCTTTTCCAATGATACGTCCTTTCATTTCGTCATTTGGAAGTTCGACGGCGGTGGTTGTTCCGTCAACAGAGACAGAGGATGCAAATCGGGTGATGGCGAGTGAAAGAAGTTTGCGAGATTTGATTTCGACTTCTTCTTCCGTAATCTCATCCATTTTGCGCAAACGACTCTGCAATGCTTCTTGTGAGTCGACCTCGATCTGCTTCAACAAACGCTCTTCTGCTTGTTCTTTTGTGAGTTTTGCAATCTCTTGCAGCTTTTCGTTTTGTTCAAGTTTGATGAGTTCAATACTCACCTTCACATCTTCGATCTGTTTTTTCTGATCTTCAAGTTTCGTTTTCTTGTCTTCGATCTCGATCAATTTCTGATCAAACAATTCTTCACGTTTTTCCAAACGCTTTTGTTGTTCTTGGAGTTCGCGTCGGCGTGTTTGTTCTTCTTGCTTGGCTTCTTCAATCATCTTGATCGATTTTTCTTTTGCTTCGATCAGGTACTCTTGTTGTTTTGTCTTTGCCTCGTTTAACAGTTCTTGGTGTTTTGCTTTTGCCTCTGTAATAATTTTTTCTGCGCGATTTTCCGCATCATCGGCAAGGCGTGCAGCTTGGGCTTTGCGATAGGCATATCCCGCAGCTGCTCCGCCACCGAGTCCGATGAGGAGTAGAAGGATTGAAATAAACATATAATAAAACTTCTCAAATCTTGAGAAGTTCAAACCAGGCTCCGAGGATTCTCGAAGTGGAGTATTCAATGATTCTTGGAATTATCGCAAAAACAATCTCGTTAGGTGTTGAGAGTCGGAAAAGAGAAGACGAAAATTGTTTGTGATAGAAAAACCCATAATCTGTTGAACAGCTTGAACTTCTGAAGAACTTTTTTCTCAAGAATTACACAAAAAGAGTACCAAAAAGCCGTTCCTACGTCAAACGGCTCAAAAACGATTCGATTTTTATGAGATGACTCTCGATGTTTGCGGAATCGAGCTGGTCGAAGGTCATGGCGTCCGCAATAACGAAGAGTCCAATGGATGTTCGACGAAGTTCCGAAACATATCCACCCACACTAAGTTTGGCGCCAAGATCCCGGGCGATCGATCGAATGTATGTTCCAGAAGAGCAATGAATCCGGAGGGAAATGTTTGAAAAGTCTGAAAGGTCGGAAAGGTTTGAAAGGCATTCGATCGAATAGATTTTAACCTTTCGAGGTTCCACAAGCGTTGGTGTTCCGGCCCGAGCTAGTTCGTACAGCTTTTTCCCTTGCACTTTAATAGCTGCATACGTAGGCGGAACCTGGTCGATTGTCCCTGTAACTGTTTTGAGAGCTTCTTCGATTACGGAAGGGGTTAGGGGCGAGGGGTTGGGGGTTAGGGTGATTTCCCCCTTTATATCATCTGTTGTCGAGGTTGCCCCCAAAATAAATGTCGCTTCATAACGTTTATCAAGTCCGACGAACTTCTGGAGTTCGCGTGTGGCCTCTCGAGAAACAGCAATCAAAAGCAAACCGGTTGCAAACGGATCGAGGGTTCCAGCGTGGCCGATGCGTTTTTCGCCCGTTAAACGACGAAGTCGCGCGACGACATCAAACGAGGTGATTCCTTCTGGTTTGTCGATGAGGATGAAACCTTTCATAATATTCGAATCATACTCGACCGATTGGGCTTTGACAAAAGTTCGGGTGCACTTGATTTCATTGACCATTCCCCCCTTTTCTTATACACTCGTCGACAACTGCCAGATTTATTTTTATTTCATGCATGGGTACTCATAAAGGGCACCCCTACGATCGTTTCGGCCCCATTTGCCTATGAACATTACCGAACTTGCCCGTCGTCTTCGTGTCCGTCCGGATGAACTCTTGCAGAAATTGCCAGAGCTTGGTTTTGCGGTTGGTGCACGCGCCATCAAAGTGGATGACCGCCAAGCGCAGAAAATTATGGAGGCGTGGGCGGAAATGTCTCGTAAAGAGCGTTTGGCGCGCAAAGTGGAAATGCAAAAGGCACATTCGGGCACGCGTCTTGAAATGCCGGAAGAAGATCGTAAGCCGGTAAAGATTCCGGCGATTACGACGGTGCGTGATTTCGCATCGTTGTTGGATTTGTCTGTGCCACGCATCATGCAAGAGCTCATGAAGAACGGAATTCTTGCGAGTATCAACGAACGCATCGACTTCGACACAGCTTCGATCATCGCGGAAGATCTTGGATTCCGCGCGGAGCTTGATACGGATACAAAAAATAATAACGAAGACACATCGGGAATTGATAAAATTCGCGAACGTTCGGATAGCGAAAAGAAAGAAGACTTGGTTACGCGTCCGCCGGTTGTGGTTGTCATGGGACACGTTGACCATGGAAAAACAAAATTGTTGGATGCCATCCGCACCACAAACGTGATGGCAACAGAAGCGGGTGGAATTACGCAGCACATTGGTGCATATCAAGTGGAACGCAACGGTCGTCATCTGACATTTATCGACACGCCAGGTCACGAAGCGTTTACGGTTATGCGTTCGCGTGGTGCAAAGGTTGCGGACATTGCCATTCTTGTGGTCGCAGCTGATGATGGAGTGCAACCACAAACAAAAGAAGCGATTAACATTATCAAATCCGCAAACCTTCCATTCATTGTTGCGCTCAACAAGATCGATAAAGAAGGAGCAAACATTGATCGCGTGAAAGGTGAGCTTGCAGAATTGAACATCACCGCAGAAGATTGGGGTGGTTCGAGTATTATCGTTCCTGTGTCTGCGCGAGAAGGAAAAAACATCGATCAACTCCTCGACATGTTGCTCCTCGTTACAGACATGGAGAAAGATCGTATTGTTGCAAATCCAAATGCACGCGCGATTGGAACCGTTGTCGAGTCTCATGTTGATACAGGAACGGGTCCTGTTGCAACCGTGCTCGTTCAAAGCGGAACCCTCAGTGTTGGCGACACATTGTCGATTCGCGACACACTTTATGGCCGCGTTCGCGCCATGAAAGATTGGAATGGAAAAACACTTTTGAAAGCAACGCCATCCACACCGGTTGAGATTGTTGGATTTAAAGTGGCGCCGGCTGTTGGGGATGTTATGGATGTTCCAAATCCATCCAAAGAATTGAAAAAAATGAAAGCCACAGACAGCTCGATGAAAGCCACGGAAGAAATGGCGTCTATTCATCGCACACAAGCGCAGTCCGAAGAATCAAAAACAGAAGAAGGGAAAAAGCATGTTTTGCCACTCATCATTCGTTCAGACGTTCTCGGGTCTCTCGAAGCGATTCTTGGAATGATCGACAAAATTAAACATGAAGATGTTTCTGTCAAAGTGATTAAGAAAGGTCTTGGAAACATTACCGACACGGACGTTCAAGATGCAGAAGCGGGTGGAGCCATCATCATGGCGTTTAACACACGTCCAAGTGGAACGGCAGAAATCCTTGCGCGCGACAAACACGTCTCTATTCGCAAGTACGACATTATCTACAGACTATTTGATGATGTGATTGAAGAGTTGAAGAAGCTGCTTCCAGCAGAACTCATCATCACAGAACTTGGTGGATTTGAAGTGGTGAAAGTCTTCCGCAAAACAGATCATGGATTTATTGTGGGAGGAAAAGTAAAGAAATCAAAAATCTTGCCAAAAACAAAATTGCGTATTTCACGTAATGGAGAGTATGTTGGTGAAGGAGAAATTCTCGTGCTCCAACTTGGCCCCGGTGAAATCAAAGAAGGACAACCCGGACAAGAAATTGGATTGTCGTTCAAAGGAAAAGTAAAACCAGAAGAAGGGGATATCTTTGAAACGTACACAGAAGAGAAGATCACAAAATTATTTAAAATTGAAGGCATTGACGCGCGTTAACCCTAACCCCTTTCTTTATGTCCGAGCTTGTCCTCACAGAAGAAAATTTTGATCAATCCATTTTGCAGGCAGAAAAATTAGTGCTCGTGGATTTTTGGGCACCGTGGTGTGGTCCGTGCCGCATGATGGCTCCTGTCCTTGAAGAACTCGCGGCTGAAATGGATTCGGTGACGATCGGAAAGATTAACGTCGACGAACAATCCGCCCTCGCGCAACGGTTCAACATTCTCTCCATTCCAACATTCATCTTGTTCAAGAAGGGAGAAGTGATCGATCAGTTCTCCGGAGCGATGACGAAACAAGCGTTTAAGAGTCACATCGAAAAACATTTAGTATGACGCACAATCTCATCATCATTGGTTCAGGGCCCGCTGGATATACGGCGGCTATTTATGCCGCACGTGCAGAATTGAAACCAATTTTGTTCGAGGGGCAAGTCGCGGGCGGACAACCTGGAGGACAACTCATGCTTACAACGGATGTTGAGAATTTTCCGGGATTCCCAACGGGAATCATGGGGCCTGACCTTATGGTGGAAATGAAAAAACAAGCAGAACGATTTGGAACCGAGATCGTCTCGAAGGATGTGACGTTTGTCGATTTTTCCTCTCGTCCATTCCTCGTAAAATCCGGAGACGATGAGTATCGCGCGAACAGTGTGATCATTTGCACAGGCGCGCAAGCAAAGTGGCTCGGGGTTCCAGGCGAACAACAATTTCAAGGTCATGGAGTTTCTGCATGTGCAACATGCGACGGATTTTTTTTCAAAGAAAAACACGTCGTGGTGGTTGGCGGGGGAGATGCGGCTATGGAAGAAGCAAACTTCCTCACACGCTTTGCGTCGAAGCTCACGCTTCTTGTTCGATCGGATGCGCTTCGTGCAAGTAAGATTATGCAAGAGCGCGTCAAGGCGAATCCGAAGATTACGATCATGTGGAATACAGAAGTTGTGGAAGTTGTTGGTGATTCCAAGATGACGGGTCTCAAATTAAAAAACAACAAGACAAACGAGATGATTGAAATACAAGCTGACGGACTCTTCGTCGCAATTGGTCACAAGCCGAACACAGAATTGTTTCAAGGCAAGCTCGAGCTCGACGAGGTTGGATATATCGTGACAAAGGCACACTCGACCGCAACAAGCGTCGACGGCGTTTATGCGGGAGGAGATGTTGCGGATCATGTGTACCGTCAAGCGATTTCGGCTGCGGGAACTGGGTGTATGGCCGCACTTGATGCCGAACGATTCTTGAGCAAAAACCATTGACATTTCAATGGTTTTTTGATACCTTATTTGCTTCGTGTGCAGCTCGTGCACGCGATGTGGAGGTGTGATGGAACCCGTTTTCGAAGCTCCTTCGCGCACGTCGCGTGTTTGGAAGTGGGTTGTTGGTCGGCCGCGGAGTCTCGCGGACAATCAGATTTTTCATCAGCTGTCCCTGATTCCGTTTCTCGCTTGGGTCGGACTCGGTGCGGACGGACTTTCGTCCTCCGCGTACGGCCCACCCGAATCATTCGCTGCGCTCGGGACACATCGGTGGCTCGCGCTTGCGATGGCCGCGATGACCGCGATCACGGTTCTCATCATCTCGTTTGCCTACATGCGGATCATCGCTTCGTTCCCGAACGGAGGGGGCGGATACGTTGTCGCAACACGGTCGCTCGGCGCTGTTCCCGGACTCGTTTCCGGTTCCGCCCTTCTTGTCGACTATGTTCTCACGGTCACGGTTTCGATCGCGGCTGCGGGTGACGCGCTCTTCAGCTTCATGCCAGAGACCGCCGTTCCATTCAAATTCGGGTTCGAGGTTTTCCTGCTTGCTGGAATGACCCTCCTCAACTTTCGCGGCGTCAAAGAAGCGATTCTTCCGCTCGTGCCGGTTTTTCTCCTGTTTATTCTGACACACATCATTTTGGTGGTGGCGGGGTTGATGGGATCTGAAACCGCCGTGCCAATCGCAACGCAGGTTCGTGAAGGTTGGCGCGCGAGTTCCTCACAACTTGGACTCATAGGCGTTCTCTTGCTTGCCGCACGCGCATGGTCGCTTGGCGGTGGTACGTACACCGGGATTGAAGCGGTTTCAAACGCGATGCCGATCTTGCGTGAACCGCGCGTGAAAACCGCGCGCGTGACCATGATCTACATGGCGCTCTCACTTGCGATCATGGCATCCGGTTTGCTCATGGGGTACTTGCTTGTCGATATCCATCCGGTTTCTGGTCAAACGTTGAACGCGGTTCTCGCGTCGCGTGTGTCAGAGAATTGGATGGGTGGAAAGACCTTCATGATGATCACCCTTCTTGCAGAAGGCGCCCTCCTTGTGGTGGCCGCGCAAGCTGGCTTTCTTGGAGGCCCACGCGTTCTTGCTAACATGGCACTTGATGGATGGGTGCCGCGTCGTTTTGCCGCATTGTCCCAACAGCTTACGGAGCGGAACGGCATTGTGCTTATCGGCGGAACCGCCCTCATCGCCCTTTGGTACACGAAGGGAGATGTGAGTCACTTGGTCGTCATGTACTCCATCAATGTGTTTCTCACGTTTTCGCTTTCCATGCTTGGCATGCTCAGAAAGTCGTGGGAGAAACGTTCGGCTTCGGACTTGTTCCTTTTCGCGATCGCGTTTCTATTGTGCGCGTCCATTCTGTGTGTCACCGCCATCGAAAAGTTTTCGCACGGCGGATGGGTCACACTTCTTGTGACCACGCTCCTTGTGGTTCTCTGTTACGTCATCCGTGCCCATTATCGTGCGGTGGCAAAACGACTGCCTTCGCTCGATGTGGATTTGCCACAGATTGAAATTCCAGAGGAACCGCATTCCTCCACTCTCAAACCGAATGCCCCGACCGCCGTGATTTTGGTGGGTGGATATAACGGTGTTGGTCATCAGACCCTGAATGTGGTTTTGCGGGCGTTCCCGGGCCACTACAAAAATGTCATCTTTGTTGCGGCAGGCGCCGTCGACTCTGCCACCATCAAAGACGAACACGAGCTCGAAGTGCTTCGTTCGCGCACAAAGGAATCGGTTCATCGATACGTTCTGCTTGGGCAATCGCTCGGTTTGAACGCCGATGGAATGGATTGTGTTGGAACGGATGTCGTTCAAGAGCTCGAGTCGCTTTGTCTCATTGCGGCAACGGTTCACCCAAACATCACCTTCTTTGCCGGCAAGATCATGTTCGGCCGCGAAAAGTGGTGGCACAACATTCTCCACAACCAAACCGCGTTCGCCTTGCAAAAGCGCCTCCAATGGGACGGCCACACCATGGTGATCCTCCCCGTCCGTCTTCACTGAACTCTCGTATGAGAGTTCTTTTTTTGTTCGATCCATTGACACACCCCGCATTTTTTGGTTCACTTCCGGCATCGAGAGCGGTTTCTCGACGTACATTGCATGGAGGTTTCCGTGTCTGACTATCCAATCGAACGTGAGCGTCGATGGCTTGTGAAGGATTTCGATCGCGGCGTTCTCGAGAGCTTCGGCGTCATCCGCAAATACATTCGCCAAGGATACTTTGATGTTTTGGGCGAACGCAGTTTCCGTGTGCGTATTATCGATGGCAAGAAAGCTGTCGTGACGCTGAAAACTGGTTCGGGTGAATATCGCACAGAGCGTGAGCATGAGATCAATCTTGAAGCAGCGAACGTGATGTTTGACGCGACAACGTACGTCGTCGGAAAGACTCGTTACGTGATCGACGGATGGGAACTCGATCTTTTCGATGGCTCTTTGCAAGGGATTGTCGTGCTTGAGTACGAAGCGCATGGCGATGAACCGATTCCTGAATTGCCGTCGTGGATTCACGACGCGATCGATGTGACGGACTCGCTCACAAACCTGCATCTCGCACGCATGGCAAAGGAGATCAGCGGCGATGTGAATGAACACGTCTCGCGTTACCTGGAACCAAAGCTGCCGAAGATTGTGCTCACCGGCGGGCCATGTTCGGGCAAGAGCACGCTCATGCGTGAGATCATGGAAAAGTATGGCGATCGCGTGCACTGCGTGCCCGAGGTCGCGACGATTCTCATCGCGCAAGTCGGCATTCTGCCGGATGCGAAAGACGAGGCGCACAACGCACGCTTTCAGAAAATCTTGTACCGCGTGCAACGGTCGTTCGAAGAAGCGGCGGAGTTGCAAGCGATCAAAGACGGGAAGCAGGTGATTATTCTGGATCGCGGCACGCTCGATGCGGTCGCGTATTTCGAGGGTGAAATCAACGAACAGCGACAGGCGTTGTTCAGTATCGCAACAGGTGTCAACGTGCGTGATGAGCTGAAGAGGTATGATCAGGTCATCTATCTTGCGCCGCCTTCGCGCGAGGTGTACGAAGCACAACGGACAAACAACGCCGCGCGTCTTGAGACGTTCGAACAGGCAATGAAACTCGCTGATCGCACGTGTGAGGCGTGGCTTGTCCGAGAAATTCCCGAGTGGTCGTATTTTCGTTTCAAGCATGTCGGTGGAAATACCTGGGAAGAAAAGCGCGACACTGCCTTCGATGCACTCAGAATGTTCTTTCTTTAGAACCCCAACGGGTTCTTTTTTTGTCCGAGAAAATAAAAAGACACCTTCTTAAGGTGTCAGATTTGCTTCAAGCCGCTTGCGCGTCTGTGTTTGCGGCACGTTGCGGCTTAAAGAGAAAAAAATTTCGGACTTGTTTCACCTCGTCATCGATCCGAAAGTCGAATGTGTAGGGAATCGTCATTTGACAAGGGTGAAACACATATCCCGGATACTGCTCATGGATGCGGGCCATGCCTTCCTGAAGACGCCGTGTCCAATCATCTGCAGAATCTTGGGTGCTGACATTTTCCTGATGGCGAACACGTTCGATCTGAAACGTTTTGTCTGTTGGATTTGCTTGTTTCACTTGGAGACAAGTCACTGCTTCGTTTTTTTCGCTGAAGACGAACAGATCAATTCCAAGCATATATGATTCATAGACGCTTGGTAAATACATCCAGCACTCGTCGAGTTCTGAAATGATTTCGATGGTCTGTGCGCATGCGTGCGCGTAGTCGCAGCTCATGTTCCAGATGTTCGATCGGATCCCGGGCAGGGCGCCGATTTTGAGCACGCTCGGAATATCTTTCGGATCAAGATCCAAAAAGAGTTCAACGAGTTTCTGCTTACACATGGCAACAAGAACGCTGTGAGATCTACGTTCATTGTCCGAGAATTGCGGGTGCATGAAGTGGAACGTCATGCGGTGCAAGATGATCGCTTCAAACAGACATTTTTCCACTTCCGACAGCTGCTTTCTGAACGCGATGTATGTGGAGTCGAGCACGCGCTGAAAGAATGCGTTGTGTGTTTGCACATGTCGTGTTTTCGAAAGCTCGGGCGCTTCCGGGAGATAGACAGGTTTGTTTTGCAAAAAGTCTTCCACACGACGCAAAATATCTGGCGTGAACATTTTGCTTCCGCGCACAAGACAGATTTCGTGATGAGTACGCAAGAATGTGTCGAGCATCACCTACCTCATGGAGATGGATATCCCATCTCATCTAAAAAGGACGATATGGAAGACTACCAACAGAATCCGGTTGCGTCAAGCCTTTTTGTTCGATATGATCCTTTTACTATGAGCTATAACCATCAGGAAATTGAAAAGAAATGGCAGGCCAAATGGGCGGCCAATCGAGCGGGTCATGTTGACGAGGCCGCGTCGAGAGACAACGCGCTCTATTATTTGATCATGTTTCCGTACCCATCTGGATCTGGTTTGCACGTGGGACACGTGGAATCGCAAGCCGCGATCGATATTTTGGCTCGCATGGAACGCATGCGTGGAAAAAATGTGTTGTGTCCGATCGGATACGATGCCTTCGGTTTGCCCGCCGAGAATTATGCGATCAAGACGGGAGTACACCCTGCCGAGACCACAAAAAAAGCGATCGAGAATTTTCATAACCAAATGCAATCGCTTGGTCTTTCGTTTGATTGGTCACGCGAAATTTCGACGGCTGATCCGGAATATTACAAATGGACGCAATGGTTATTTTTGTTGTTCTACAAAAACGGATTGGCGTACAGAAAAAAATCTCCCGTGAACTGGTGCGAAGGATGCCATACGGTTCTTGCAAACGAGCAGGTTGTCGCGGGAGCTTGTGAGCGTTGCGGGACGGTTGTTGTGCAAAAAGAGTTGGAGCAATGGTTTTTTCATATCACAAAATATGCAGATCGACTTCTTGCGGGATTGGATTCGATCGACTGGCCAGAGAAGATTAAGTCGATGCAACGCAACTGGATTGGGAAGAGTGTGGGGGCAGAGATAAACTTTTTAGTGATGAGTGATGAGGGATCAGGGATCAGTGATCAGGCGAAAGATTCCCTCAAGTTTACACCGGAGCTAACCGAGTTAATTTATTCAGGAAAAAAGACCAACACGATTCGTTTGGAGAAAAAGAATTTGCAAGTTGGTGACACGGTTCGACTCATGACTCGATTGAGTGCAACAGAAACGCATTCATTCGCGTTTGCGAAAATTACGGGTGTTGATTTGATAAAGCTGAACGACATCTCACTTGATCTCAAAGGACACGAAAGATATGAATCACGAGAAGCCATGTTAAAAAGTTATCAAGATTTTTATGGTGCAACTGTTTCGTTAGAAACAGAATTTGTTCTTTATCACTTTGCGAACGTTACGCCGCTCATTACCGTCTTCACCACACGCCCAGACACACTCTTCGGCGCAACCTATCTCGTTCTCGCGCCCGAACACGCACTCGTCGATCAGATCGTCACAGACGAACATCGATCCGAGATCGACACGTATCGAATCGCTGCATCAAAAAAGTCTGTGCTTGAACGAACGGAATTACAAAAAGAAAAGACGGGAGTCTTCACAGGTGCCTATGCAATCAATCCGGCAAATGGAGAACAGATTCCAGTCTGGATCGCGGATTATGTGATCACAACTTACGGAACAGGAGCGATTATGGCGGTACCCGCACACGATGCGCGCGATTTTGAGTTTGCAAAGAAATATGAGTTGCCAATCAAAGTTGTCGTGAAGCCGGCCGTGCTGCAAACGCTCATGTCCGAGACTCTCGCAGTCTCTCACGGTGCACAGTCTTCCGTCGAGATCGTCTCGGATTGTTTTACAGAACAAGGAATTGCGATCAACTCCGCGTTTCTCGATGGCCTCTCGACTGCGGACGCAAAACAAAAGATGATTGCTTGGCTCGAAGAAAAACATATTGGAAATGCAAAAACGACTTTTCGTCTCCGTGACTGGCTTGTTTCTCGCCAGCGATACTGGGGAGCGCCGATCCCGATTATTTGGTGTGAAAATTGCGGTGCGCAGCCGGTTGAGGAAGCACAGCTTCCTGTCGAACTTCCAACCGACGTCGATTTCTCCGCCATAGGCGGATCCGCCTCCGGCGGAAAACCAACAGGTGAATCACCGCTCGTCGATTCAAACACATTTCACAATGTGAAATGTCCGACGTGCGGAAAAGCCGCGCGTCGCGAATCCGACACGATGGACACGTTCGTCGATTCGTCCTGGTACTATCTTCGCTACACAGATCCGCACAATACGAATGCGTTCGCGGACAAATCAAAAATTGATTATTGGTGCCCGGTCGACCTGTATCTCGGCGGTGCAGAACATGCTGTGATGCATTTGTTGTACGCGCGATTTTTTGCGTACGCGCTTCACGATCTGGGCTATCTTGGCTTCGAAGAGCCATTCTTGAAACTCAAAAATCAAGGTCTCATTCTTGGTCCGGACGGCGACAAGATGTCAAAATCAAAAGGGAACGTGGTGAACCCGGACGAGATGGTTTCCGAATATGGCGCGGACGCACTTCGTTTGTATGAAATGTTCATGGGCCCACTCGAAGACGCAAAGCCGTGGGATACGAAAGGCGTAGTCGGCGTTCGTCGTTTTCTCGATAAGGTTCACAATTTGTGCATTCGCGTTATAGGCGGGGTCCCCAGACCCCGCGACGATGCGCATACGAAATTGATTCATAAATCCATCAAAAAAATCACGTCCGATCTCGAAGAATTAAAATTCAACACAGCCATCTCTCAGCTCATGATTGTTGTGAATGAATTCTCGAGCGCGTCTTCGATCAACAAAGAAACGTTCGAAACGTTTTTGAAACTCCTCGCGCCTCTCGCACCACACCTCGCCGAGGAACTGTGGGAGAAGCTTGGACACACGACGTCGATCTTTGCAGAGTCATGGCCTGTGTTCGATTCAACACTCATCGTCGACGATGTGGTCGACATGGGTGTTCAAGTAAATGGAAAAGTTCGCGGGACGATCTCGCTTGCACCAAGTGCGGACGAGGCCACGGCAAAAGAACTCGCGTTTGCAAATGTGAATGTGATGAAATGGATTGATGGCAAAGAGATTATGAAGATTGTGTATGTGCCAGGAAAGATTTTTAACATTGTTGTAAAGGAATAGGGTATGAACTTGGTGATCATCGGCACGGGCTATGTTGGCCTTACGTCTGCGCTCGGATATACACAACTCGGTCATCGTGTTGCGTGTGTTGATGTGAATGCGGAAAAAATTGCGCAATTGGATCTGGGACATGTTCCGTTTTTTGAATCGGGTTTATCGGATGTTCTTCATACAGCGCAAGAAGCCGGTTCGATTATTTTTACGACAGACCTCGCATCTGTTTTGTCCGAAGCGGAACTTGTGTTGTTTGCCGTTGGAACACCGTCGGCCTCTACGGGCGAAGCGAACTTGTCGTTTTTATTGCATGCAGCGCGTGATGTTGGTCGTCATTTGGATCACGAAGTATTGCTCGTCGTGAAGAGTACGGTTCCGGTCGGAACAAATCGTCGTGTTCTTGAGGTCGCGCGCGAGGCGATGACCGTTGCCGGTCGAGGAGATCTCACAAGTTTGATTCAAATCGCGTCGCTCCCAGAATTTTTGCGAGAGGGAAGTGCCATTGCGGATTTTATGGCGCCGGAGCGAATCGTTGTTGGCGCGGATGATGACGTTGCCTATCGACTTGTGGAAGAACTCCATCGCGGCATTCAAACCACATGGGTGAAGACAACGATCGAGACAGCAGAGCTTACGAAGTACGCGGCGAACGCAATGCTCGCAACAAAGATTTCGTTTATCAATGAGATCGCAAATATCGCAGAGCGCACCGGAGCGAATGTGGTCGACATTGCGCATGCGATCGGACTCGACTCGAGAATCGGGCCGCATTTTTTGAACGCAGGCATCGGCTACGGTGGTTCATGCTTCCCGAAGGACGTCTCGGCGCTGCGACAAATTGCGGGCGCGAATGGATATGATTTTAAATTGTTGTCTGCTGTGATTGAGGTGAACAATCATCAACGCGATCTTTTTTTGAAAAAAATTCAAGAGATGCTTGGAAACATGAAGGGCCGACGCATTGCGGTCTGGGGACTCGCGTTCAAACCGGGAACAGATGATGTGCGTGAATCGGCGGCGATTGATCTTGTACGAAGACTCTACGCGATCGGTGCGGAAGTTTGCGCGTTTGATCCGCAAGCGATCGAGACGGCGCGAAAAATTTTGCCGGATGGAATTCAGTTCGCGGGAACCGCGATCGATGCAGCCGAAGGGGCAGAAGCACTCATCGTTCTTACCGAGTGGCCAGAGTTCCGCGATGTTTCATTCTCGACCCTCAAAGCACGCATGCTCGATCCGATTGTTTTTGATGGACGCAACTGCCTGAAAGATGCACACCTCGAAAAATTTGGATTCACCTATGTTGGTGTCGGTATTTAAAAAGATCACAACATCGCCATCAAGAACATTCGCCCTTCTCGCGGCGATGTTTTGTTTCGGCATCCTCGTAGGTCCACTCGCGATCGGCATCTCGACGTCGGTCTTCGGCGTGCTCCTCGCGATCTGTCTCCTGAGCTTCTCATTCATAGCCCCCTCTCCCTTCGAGGGAGAGGGCGGGGGGAGAGGGGTCACAAGTGCATCTTCTCGAAACACATTCCGCATCTTATGCCTTGCTCTCTTCTTCCTCGTCTTGGGATTATTTTGCTACCAACAAAGTGAAATTCCAAAAAACATTCCCACGGTTCGTGACTTCACCGGTTCTCAGATCCGCATCGAAGGTGATGTGATCGCCGAGTCATCCATCAAAACAAAATCACAACAAGTGACAATTGGTCGCGTGAAAGTTGCTGACGTGCCCGTATTCGGAAACGTGCTCGTAACTGTCTTGAGGGAACAGTCGATCGCATACGGCGATCACCTCGTCTTCTCTTGCTCCATGCAAATTCCACGACCATTCAGTGGATTCGCGTATGATCGCTTCCTCCAAGCAAAGGGAACCTTTGCGCTTTGTCGCTTTCCGCACGATCTCGAACGCGCGCCCTCGAATGCGTTCTCGCTTGTTGCTTCGATCCTCACATTCAAACGAGACGTTGTCTCAACCATGAAACACGTCTTTCCCGAACCGCATGCTTCGTTCCTCTTTGGTCTCGTCTTCGGAGGAAATGTTGGTCTTGAGCGAACGATCCAAGACGAGTTTCGAGAAACCGGCATGTCACACATCCTCGCCGCCTCCGGTTTCAATGTCTCGCTTTTCACCTTCGTCTTCTTCGGCTGGATCGTTCAGCACCTCGGCCGTAAACGCGGCGCGATCGCAACCGCAATTTTGCTCGCTGTGTATGTGATCATGGCCGGCGCAACCGCCGCCGTGGTTCGCGCCGCAATCTTCGGAGGTGTTCTCCTTATCGGTTCCATGATCGGGCGACGCGCGTCGATCGTGAATACGCTTCTGCTCACCGCATCCGTCATGTTGTTTTACAATCCGCGTTGGCTCCTCGACGACGTTGGTTTTCAACTCTCGTTCGTCGCCTTCGCCGCAATCATTTTCATCGCGCCGCGTCTCGAAGAAAAACTCGAGTTCGTTCCCGAACACATCGGCATCCGCAACGCCCTCGCCGGTTCACTCTCTGCAATTTTTCTCACGCTTCCCATCATCCTCTGGCAGTTCGGCTCGATCTCGCTTGTCGCCCCATTCGCAAACGTTTTCGTGCTCCCACTCGTTCCATTCCTCATGTTCTACACAATCGCGATTCTGCCGATCGCCTGGCTTTCGACTTCCATCGGACAACTCATCGCTCTGCCGGCGCTCTTCGGATCGAAATACATTCTCGCGATAGTCTCGATATTCGCCTCGCCAACATTCGCCTCCGTTTCCGTTCCGTTCGCGCAGACAGCCGCGGTCATCGTTGTGATTGGGCTCGCCATCGGATCCGTTGTCTTTTTTCGACGGGCGTGATATCTTTGCGACAAATTCATGCGGGGTCAGGGGACCCCGCCTATAACATAAAATGTATGGCCGACATTCAACGCACCCTCGTTTTGCTTAAACCAGACGCGCTTCAGCGTGATTTGCTTGGGGAGATTCTTACGCGTTTTGAACGCAAAGGACTCAAAATCATCGGACTCAAGTTGTTCCAACTTTCAGACGAACAACTGAATGTGCACTACGCACACCTTGCGGAAAAATCCTTCTTCGCCGATTTGAAAAATTTTATGAAGCACACACCGGTTGTCGGAATCGTGCTTGAAGGCATGGAAGCGGTTTCCGAAGTGCGCAAAATGATTGGTTCCACAAACCCATTGCAAGCGGATGCAGGAACCGTGCGTGCAGATTTCTCGATGAACGTTTCATCGAACTTGGTGCATGCTTCCGACAGTCTCGAGAACGCCGCGGCAGAAGTTGCACGATTCTTTAAAGAAGAAGAATTGTTTACCTACGTAAAAATTACCGATCAATATATTTTCGGATAATGCCATAAACAGCTCTGACGTCACGTCGGGGCTTTTTTGTTTGACAAAGCCCGTTCGTTTCTTTAAGGTCAAGCTATCGTTCTTTTACCAGTCGAGGGTCGCATGATTGATTGGGCAACTCTGCAAGAATGGCAAACGGATTGGTTGCATGTGGATCCGAGTCAGATCCAAAAACGTCGCAGGTTTTTGATCGATGCGCTCAGCCGCGAGCAAACACATGTCACGCGCGCGATGAATACGCTCAGAAATGGTCGTCTGCGTTTGGTGCGTGAGTATGCGGATATTTTTACGGATCAGCTCGAGCTTGATTCGTCCGTTTCCACAACGCTCAATCCGCACCGATTACTCGAACTTGCCGAAAAGCCGTGGGCAGATCAAAAACCAGATGCGCAACGCTGGTTTGAGTCCATCAGTCGGTTTGATCAAGCGGTCGCGGTCGCAAAAATCGAAATGTCGGATTCGTACGAAATGCTCGCGCGCGACATCAACGATCTCATGGATTTTTTATGGGGACATTTGTTTGAACCTGTTTTTGAAAAGATCGAGGTCTATTGCTATCACGATCCGGCAACTGGGTACGCTGTTTCCGCCGAAGATGTCGGCATCGGTCATCATTTGTCACGACCGGGATTAAAACGCCGCAAATCGAATTTGACCTGTCGAAAAACCATGAAGGGTGAACTCGCGTTTTTTCGCCATCGCATCAAAGACGCGTTTGACGCGTGGCTGAAATCGCAACGACAGGTTCATGATCCGGAGAAAAAACATCCTTACACGGTGTATGATCGCTGCGGGCTCACATTCATTGTTCCGACCATGATGGAGTTGCATGACGTAGCTCTTCAAATCGTCGAGCTGTTGCTCGATCACGGAGGAACGGAGATTGAACCGCTCGATACGAATTTTGTTGCGGAACAGTCGATCGACGCAACGAATCGTCAATCTTCACCTGCCTACAAAGCCGCAAAGACCCTGATTCAATTTCGCGGACGCGTGTACGAATTTCAGTTCCTGACATTTCATGATTACTTCACAAGTAAGCGTTCCTTGAATGATTCAAATCATGATTTGTATCGTTTGCGACAAACGCTCAAATACTTCTTGCCACTTCTGTGGCCAAAAGAAATTTACGCGGTCGATTGGGGGAATCCTCACATCATCTCCTCGCTCCGCAAATGGAAAATCAATCAACTTGGTTTGCGTGTGAACGGAAAACACACATCCACACATGAGTCTTCTGAAGATCCTTGAACGGGGATCTTTTTTTGATCGGTTGACAGGTATCACTCCATCACGTATTCTTTTGCTCGCGTGCGTGCACGCTTGGGGGTTCTCATGATGACAGAATTCAAGCTCCGCTTCGGTCAGCTCACGAAAAAGGCCCGTGTGATGTTCATGGAAGGGAACATCACGTTCGGGCAGGCGCACCAGTTCTCGACGGCTCGGCATCGGTTTCGGAAGGTGCAACTGAACGACCTCACTCGTCGTCACATCGATCATCACACCGAGATTCTCAAGTCCCTGCCGTTCATCACGTACTCGATCCAGTCGGTCGATGATTTGATGCATGAGATCTCGCGTCTTCCGCGTGCGATCCAGCATGCGATCATGAGCGGACAACTGACTCTCGTGCAAGCGCGCTACGCTCGCGAGCGCTCGCTCGGACGCAAAGACATCGCGGCGCTCACGTCGCGCAACGCAACCGATCTCATCACCGCACCCGTCACGCGCCCGGTTCGCAAAGCCCCGCGTGACCTCGTCCCGCTCCGCCGCCCGTCCTCGCCGCGCATCCCCACGCGTCGATAGTCTCCTCGATCCTGATTCGTCAGGGTTTTTTTGTTGTGCATAACCAGTTCATAACAAGTGCATAAGTTTGGTTGATTTTCCTTGAGCCTTTTTCATTTTCGAGATACAGTTAAATTGCCTCCCGGGCTAGCGGGTGCCCTCAACTATGCCCTTCCAAGACGGTTTCGCGTTTTGCCTGCAAAACAAGAAACTCACGGATGTTTCTCATTTCGATGTTGGCGTCGTGGAGCGACCCCTCTACCTCAACCGCATCCAATGAGGAAGAGACGAATACTTCATCGCATTTTGTCTCTTCACCGATTTTCCTCATGGTCCTCGAGGAACACCCGTTTTCCCGCCAGGCGCCAAAAAATCCTCTTCCCTTCGGAGAGGATTTTTTGATTTTGATTGGATGATCCTTGGATTTTGGTAATCAACCAAGATTGTTTGACAAAAAGCCCAAAACGCGATAGTCTTTTCTCTCGCGTTTTTGTTTTGCGAGACGTATTGTCATAACCACGGAGGAGAGATGATCTACTGTCTCATGACGTCCATTGGTCTTACCGAGGAGATTCGTTGGTGCTTGTTTGATCAAGCACGTGAATTGATCAGTCTTGGTCGGGAGCGGTGCAACATCGCCTCAGATTTTTTGGAAGGATATGTCGCGACAACTGGTAAGACCTGTGCACTTGGTGGAGTGATCGGCGTTCAGTTCGAGGCGTATGTGGAATCCAATCGCGGCAAAGGCTTGGTGCGATACCTCGTCCGTACGGGCGATCTTCCGGATCGCGAAAAACTCGCTTGGGCCTCACTTGATCCCGAACAGGGTACAGCCAAACAGGACGTGAACTAACCTTACAGACGCATGAATGCGTCTGTTTTTCTTTTGTTTGACATATGGTTTTGTATCGCGTATGTTGAATGTAACAAGTTTATGTTGAAACAAGTATTTCTCAATTCCGTTCACCATATTCGCCCTTCCGCCTGAAGGTCTGTGTTTCTGTTGTTTAAAAAAACAAAAACACCCTTCCAGGTCGGAAGGGTGTTTTTGTTTTGGGCGTCCCAGCCCCCTCTTCTCATCGAGGAGAGGGCGGGGGGAGAGGTGTCCCATGCGTATTCGTCGATTGAATTTCAGTGATCTTCGGCAAGTGGTTCTGTTGTATTGCGGGTGTTTCACAGAAGCTCCGTGGTTCGAATGCTTCGATCCGGAAGAAGTGTGGCAAGAGTTCGTGTTGCTGTTTGCGCAAGCGCTTCCAAAAAAGGTTCGTGCAAAACACAAAGAACGCGCAGAGTTTCTCGTATGTGAAAATGAGGGTCAAATCGTGGGCGCTGCGATCGGATTTCCAATGGCTCAGAAACCAGATGTCGCCACCCTTGTGACGACAGACACGGAACACACATTTTATTTTTCCGAACTGTTCGTGAGTTCGATGTATCGCAAGCAAGGTGTCGCGAAAGCGCTGATTCGTGCGCGTATGAAAAAAGCTCGCGCGCGCGGGTTCACACACGGCGTGGTGCGCACCTCGATTGCGCAGTCCGTCATTCAACATCTCTATGTCGACGAGCTCGGGTTTTCGATCGTTGCGACACAAGAGGTCACATCGACAAAAGTGATCGATGGCGTGAAACAGGACGTCCCTGACACGCGTGTGATCATGGCCGGAAAAATCTAGGAGAGGGAGGGGCATGCCCCTCCCTTACGTAAACGTACAGGCGCACGACATGCGCCTGTTTTTTGTGTATGAAAAAACCATCTCGAGATTCGAGATGGTTAGAGGTTGACTTCTTCGATCCAAGCCGTGAGGACAACGTCCGCAGGAGCGCGCCAGTCACCGCGAGGCGAGAGCGACACGCTTGCGATCTTCGGGCAGTCCGGCAGGTTTTGCCGTTTGAATTGTGCGTTCGAGAATCGCTTCAGGAACGCGAGCAACCATTTCAGAATCGTGGCGCGATCGAATTCTCCCGCGAACGTGAGTTCGGCGAGCCAAGCAATTTTTCGCGGCGCGTATCCATTGCGGATCATGTGCCAGAGGAAAAAGTCGTGCAGGATGTACGGACCGATGATGTCTTCGGTTAGTTGCTCGATTTCGCCAGCCTTCTTTGCTTTCACAAGTTCTGGCGAAACGGGCGTCGCGAGAACGTCGAGGATCGACGTGCGGATTTCCTTGAAGAGCTCGATGTCCGCCGCGTGGCGAACAAGGTATTTCACGAGCGTTTTCGGGATGTCGCCGTTTGGATTGTACATCGACTGTTGATCGCCGTTGTACGTGCACCAACCTTGCGCGATTTCCGAGAGATCGCCCGTGCCAATCACGAACCCGAGGTCCATGAGAATGTGCGTGCGTTCACGCGCTTGCGCGTTCTCACACTGCAGGCACGTCCAGCACGGCTCGTGGCCAATGCTGCGAAGATGAGTCGTCACATTCTTCACAATCGAAATGTCTTTCCAGGTGACGCCGGTTTGCTGAATGAGCTTCAGCGCATTTTTCTTTGTGCGCTTCGAAGTGCCAGCGCCCGGCATCGTCACCGCAAGGATGCCCTTGCGATCCCAACCGAGTTCGTCAAACGCGCGAAGTGTGAAGAGAAATGCGAGAAGCGAATCGAGTCCGCCCGAGATGCCGATGACAACCTGACGTTTCGTCACGTTTTCGACACTCAAGAGTTTTCGCTTGAGCGCGGTCACGGCGTGGGCGAAGATGTCTTCGCACCGTTCGGCGCGTAGCTTGTCATCCGACGGAACAAACGGGAGTTTGTTCAGGGGGACGATCGGACGCACCGCGATCGCATCGTCGGACGATTTGATCGTGCACTCGATCCGATGGAACGTTTTCGGATCGACCATCGAGGTCTGACCGAAACTTCCGGACATGAATCGCTCGCGTTCGAGCTTCTCGACATCAATGTCTGTGATGAGGAGTTGCGATTCGAACTGAAACGGTTTGGAGCGAATCCGCAGATGGCCGTTTTCGGCAATCATCGCGTCGCCGTCAAAGATGACATCGCCGGACGATTCCCACGGACCAGACGAGACGTACAAGTACGCACTCATGCAGCGCGCCGACTGTTGCGTCACGAGGTCTTTGCGATACGCTCCCTTTCCAATCTCGCTGTTTGAAGCAGAGAGATTGGTGAGGATCGTCGCGCCCGCATTCGCCATGTGCGAACTCGGAGGAATCGGCATCCAGACGTCTTCACAGATTTCCGTGCCGAGACAAAAGATGCGGTGCTTGCTCGAACCCGTGCCCACGAACACATCTATCACGTGATTCGTTCCAAACGGAACACGCTGTCCGCAGAGTTCCACTTCCGAAATAGTCGCTTCATACGATGGTCGAAACCATCGGCTTTCGTAGAAGTGCTTGTAGTTCGGAATGAACGTCTTTGGCGTCACACACAAGATCTTGCCCTTGTGGCAGGTCACTGCAACATTGAACAACTTTTGGTTCACGAGCAGTGGCATGCCGACTTGGATGATCATGTCGATCGCGTCTGTTAGATTGAGAAACAACTGAAGTTCCTCGACGGCTTTCTTGTGGAGAAATGGTTGCAAGAACAAATCGCCGCAGGTGTAGCCGGTAAGCGAGAGTTCTGGAAACGTGAGCAACTGTACACGCTCATGTTCAGCATTCCCAACAAGTTTCATCATCTCAAACACATTCATACGTGGATTTGCAACGTGCACTCTCGGCACCGCAACCGCCACACGAACAAGACCAAACGTATTCTTGGGTTTCATGTTGTCTCCTTCCTGATTTTCGCATACCGACACGATTGTCAGTGGGCGAAGAAAAGGGGCGATGTAAACATCGCCAGATCGTATCGTGTCCGTAGGGGAGGGTCGCGACCCTCCCCTACGAATGCGCATCGCATCAATACAGAATATCGCCGTTGTGATCCCAGTTGCGGTAACCGTGACCGTCGGGCTTGTGCACGATCGACTTCATGACCGTACCGCCGTTTGCTTCTTCGCAGCGCGCAAACGTGACGTTCACGCCATGCGACTGCTCGTCGAAAATCCCGCCGACCAGGAACACAGGCGTGCCCCACGGAAGCGGATTGCCGATGCGGACGCCGTGTTCCTTGTTCATACCGAACTCGGTGAACGCGGTCTGGAGCGGCGCGATGTCGATCCAGTTCGTCGCATTCCAGTCGATCACTTCCTGCGTCGCGCGGCCAACCGATTCCGGTCGCCATACTTCGCGGATGACCACCATTTGCACGCCGAGGTTGCCGAGCACACGAATGTACTCGAGAATCCCAGCCGTATTTTTCACACCTGACTTGTTGATGACAAGCGACGCGCGAACCATGAGTCCAAAGCTTCGACAACGTTGAATCAACTCCGCCGGCGACTTCTTGATCAACATGAGTTCACGATTCTGTTTGAAGTCGTGACTCGCGATCGAGAGCGTGATCATGGTGAGACCAGCATTGACGAGATCCGGAAGTAGATATTCTCTTGAAATGGACGGTGGTAGATTGGGTTGGAACAAGTAACCGTTCGTATGCATGTCCACGAGCGGAAGATAACGACTGCATTCTTTCACAACACTCACGAGGTACTCAGCTTTTTCCTGACTTGGATCCGCACGCCCTGTGAGGATCGCGTGCGTTGCGCCCGTGCGTTCTGCAAATCGCAGACCGACACGAAGACGCTTCAAGCCACAGAGCTTCACAAGCTTCTCGTCTTCAACCTCCGTCCCGGGCGTTGTGCGACTGATGCAAAACTTGCAACCAGCTGTGCAACGCTCGCGGGTAGAGAGCTGAATCGAAATGCTTTGTGCGCGCATCTGTCCAGAACCGTGAGCGATTTGCTGATGGTCTGCCATTGAATGAACTCCTTCACCTTCACACGTCGACGAAATTGTCGGCGGGTGGAGAAAAGGATGATGCATGTGCATCATCAAGCCTGTTAATCCATTTCCACTCCATGTTCTTCGCCATCCATATCGTCATCACCGCGCTCATCTTCGAACGGATAGGCGGCATCGTCGCTAGAGACACCCTCGCAATCACAGGAGTGATCGATGACCTCGTTCAGACGAACGATCTTGCGTTCGAGGAGCTTCAAGCGAATGTATTGAATGAATGCGAGCACGCGCAGGTCGTCGCAGACGAACGTTTCGAGATCTTTTGTTGAGACCCAGTGACGGGTGATCCCTTCGTTCTCGCCTTCCGCGCTGCGAACGTCATCGTCCTTGCCCGTAAGTTGTTCGGGGCGTACCTCGGCATAGCAAAGGTATGCACGTTCGGTGAGGACACCAATCGATAGCACCATGCTTTGGCCGAAGTTCAACATCTCGATGTCATCCTCCGTGAGGTCAACTCCGACTTCTTCCATCGCTTCTTTGATGAGAAGTTGTTTGGGCGAAAGTTTTACATCGAATCGACCCGCAAACGGCGTGACGAGCGTGCCGTGCGGATTCTCGTCTGACATCGCCGCAACGTGATCTTGCCTGATGAGCAAAATGCGTTCGTTGACGACATCGTGGAGAACTCCCGCAACAGAATCCGTTGTCCGGATGAATTCATTCAAGAATCGATTGCCGGGTTTTAGCCAGCGCTCCAGTATGACAAACCCTTTGTGAGGGATGTCGACCAGAACGGGAAGCGGTTTGTTTGCCATCGTTGTTTCCTTCACCTTCACATGCCGACACAATTGTCAGCATGCGGAGAAAAGGGGTGATTGAATCACCCAGGTTATGGGCGGGGTCACCAGACCCCGCGACGAATCAGACCAAACACGTAACATTTACATGTTCGTATCGATCGTAATTCGTCAGTCGTTTCACACGCAGTACAGCAGATGTGCGGCCGGTCAGTTTCTTTCGGTTGTCCGAGAGTTTGACGGTTGCGCGTCCCGAGATGTGAGTGAGCTTGCAGACAATCGAGAGTGCTTTCAGTCCGCGATTGTTTTCGTAATTCTGGAAACCCATGTTGTTGCCAAGGTTCGTGCCCCAGCCAAACGCGAGTTTGATGCGACCGCGGAAGTGCGCGTTCAATTGCACGATGAGTCGTGCGTCGAGACCGTCCGAGAAGACAATGAGTTTCGTCTTTGGATCGATTCCGATCAACTCGTAAAACTTGATGATCTTTTCGCCGTATGCAAACGGGTCGCCGGAATCGTGACGTGTTCCGATCCACAGCTCGGCAAACGCCTTGAAGTGTTCGAGGAAGTAGTCCGAGCCGTACGTGTCCGAAAGCGCGATCGAAAGGATGGTGCCGTAGAGTGCAAACCATTGTTCGAGGAGCAGATCGTGCGAGTACATGTACCCGCGTGCGTCGTCCTCTTTGTGGTAAATGCCTTGATAGCCCATGTCCATTTCGTGGGCGATGGTGCCGATCGCTTCAATGCCGAGTTCAAGCGCGATCCAGATGTTGGATGTGCCCGCAAATTGTTTGCCCATTGTTGCAGCACAGGTTGCAACAACTTCGAACTGCCAATCATAGCTCCACCGACGACGCGTGCTGAAATCTGTGACGACGGCGTCCGATTCCATGACAATGTCGATGTTCTCGATGAGCTTGTCGCGGCCCGAGGCAATGACTTCTTCTTCCGTGAGCCCGAGCTCTTTGCACTTTGCGCGGAAGTAGATGCGATTGACCACGTTCATGATGAACGTTTCCCACATCGTGATTGCGGTCCACTTGCCCTGCGCGTAAATGGCGAGCTTGCCTTTCACCACGCCGACATGAATGTCCGAGAGCTTGTAGCTGCGAAGCCACGTAAGGAACGCAGGCTGCAGTTGTTTGCCAAGGGTTGGATGATTCCGAAGGCGTTCGATCATGCCCTGCGTCATCGTCATCTGCTTGATGTGGTCGAGTTCCGCTTGGACTTGTTCGACCGTCATGTAATTGAGCAGATTCACATCTGTCCGATTTTTGAACGTGAAGCGTCCCTTGCGTTTGCGCTGATGGAGCCAGATGAACTGGAGCATCATCAGTTTGTACTTGTCTGTATCGAGTAAGTTCTTGACGATGTCGAACATCGTGCCTCCTGTTTCAACGCTTACTCATGAACCCCGTGTTCATGAGAGAAATGTGCCCCCGAATGCGTTCCACGAAGCCCCTCCTGCGAAGGAGGGGTTGGGGGAGGTTGCGCTCAGGAAAACGTTTCTTGAAGGAAAAATGTTCCCGGGGCTGAATGATTCAACCCCGAGACGAGATGACTTACAATTCGCTGATGCGACGTTGCAAATCTGTTTCTGGAAAGAAGGCGAGTTCTGCGGTTGCGGTTGCGCTTCGACGAATATTCATCCAGTTTAGTTCGCCAAGCGCGACGCCGTCGCAGAAACCGCGCATAGGGCGCTTTTCTTGGTTCATGGCTTCGAATCGAATGCTTGTTTCGATCGGAAGCGGTTCGTTCTTCCAATGATGGGAGCACACGCAGCTTCCAACAAGTTGGAGCATTTGTGTGCCGGGGATGAGGCGTGATCCGCCCATGCGGTACGCATACCCCGTTGATCCAGCCGCCGTTGAGACGAGCATGATGTCTGACATGATGGGATCGAATTTCACTTCGCCGTTCATGAGGACACGTGTCCAAATTGTTTGCCCGCTGAGGCGATCCACCCATGCATCGTTGAATGCGAGCATGTTGGATTGTGTGCCGTCAACAGATTCCGCCTCTATGTATAACAGCGATTCTGTGTACGTCTTGAGTTCGAGGTGTGATTGCAGTTGATCAACAATCTTCGTTTCGTCGAAGTCGTTGAGCAAGAATCCTTTCGTGCCGCGATTGAGTCCGAGGAAGGGAACATGGTCACGCCACAGACGACGAATCGTATGAAGCATGAATCCATCGCCCCCAATCACGACAATGCAATTGTGTTCACCGATGGGTGTCTGAAACGCATCTGATAATCTCTTGCCGATCGCAACCGTACTTTCATTGCGGTCGTTTGCGACAACAAGCGGTCGAAGTGTTTCTTGAAATTCCGCAGGACCTCGCATGATGCGTCCCGTGAATAACTGATGTCGTGCGATGTATTGACCAATCGCTGGTGACACAAGATCGTCGATTGACTGATGCCTGAAGATCCGTTCGCGAATTTCCGAACTGGATCCACGGAGCGTCGGTTCGATGATCGTGTGGTGTGGCGGAAGATCTTCGGGCACGCATTCGATTCCATGGCGCATGTGCACGAGGAAGTGAAGTGTGTTCCAGACTTCCTGTCCGCAAAACCACGTTCGATGAATCTCGGACAATCCATGCGCGCCACCGGCAACGATGTCGGCGCCGATCACGTGACAGATTTCATGATTCGGATACAGCGCACGATAGCGCTGATCTATGTCGAACGAACGCGTAAACACAGATTGCTCGAGATCTGTGAGATCAATTTCGACACGCGGGATGCGGCCGAACGCGAGGTCACAGAGTGCTGCACGAGACGCAAGTGAAAGATCGTTCGTCGTCTCTTTGTCCGGTCGCGGCCCGCACGGAAGAACGATGAGACGATCATCCGGTCCGAGCTTACTCGCAAGTTTCTGAACAATCGCCTCATGATGCAATCCCGGAGGATTGAAACTGCCACCGTACAGAAAAATCTTTGGCATCTTGTACTCCTGTGTTCGAAGCCCCCTCTCCCTTCGAGGGAGAGGGCTGGGGAGAGGGTTTGTCCTTGCATTAAGCGTCTCACCTCTTGAGGCGCTTAAGAAAAGGGCAGAGCTTTGGAAAACTCTGCAAGTTGGAAAAAGTTCGTGCTACTCTTGGATGAATCTTTCCGCGATCAGGAGTTTACGGAGGATATGCGGGCTCGATTTGTCGACGACGTAGAGGTTCTCTCTTTTATCGGCGAACGTGCCAGCGACGAGTTCGGCGGCGATCTCGTCTGCCGCACGACCCGAGCCTTTCACCACAATGGTGGGCCAACCTTTCTTGATCGAGCGCATGACTTCATCGCGCGTGATCGCACCGCCGTTCCAGGCAATGACGCCGGCGCGGTGGAAGCCGCCGTATTGCGTGAGCTGATCCATGAGTCCGAACGCGGCATCCAAGTCGCCATCCCAACCGAGCTTGCCTTCCGCCCCGTCTTGAACGAGGAGGATTGCGTTCATGCTCGGGTTTGGCGCGGTGCCGTAGTCGTCGAGTACGAGGCGAGACTCTTCGACGAGACGCAGAACGTCCGTGCGAGGAGTCGAACCGAGTGCGACACACTTTGGATTGCCCGCGGCAACAACGCCAGGAACATCTGTGACCATCGGATCGAGGTTGCCGTCTTTGTCGAATTGGCGCGTGCCACCCGACCAGATCATGCCCTCGAAACCCTTGAATGCGATCTGGAAAAAATCCATCATCGCTTTCTTATCATCGGCATTCATCCCTTTGCATCCGCCGCTGATGCGAATGCAGACTTTACGCGCCGCACGCGTTGCCATGAGGGCGAACGTTGCGGGGAGTTGAGCTCCCTTGTCTTGAATGATCAGAACAGTCCTGCCGTCCTGACCAGTTACCGTTTTTGCGGACATGAACACCTTCGCACTTCCTAATTTTCCACACCCATGATTTCACGGACGCAGTTACTCCGGGGGAAGCATCCCGAAGGAAATGAGATGTTGGCGAATGTCGCGCGAATCTTTTTCGGCGACACGAACGTTTGGATGTGCTTCGAGAAACGCATTGTTGCTCGCGTACTCATCCGCCTTGCGACCACTTCTTCGTATGAGGAGGACGGGCCAACCACGTTTTGCGGTTGCGAGGATTTCGCGTTCCGTCACGCCACCGCCGTTGTAGACGATGAGCAATGATTTGAATTCCGCGAACTCGCGCAGGTCTTTCGTGATCTGCAAGCACTCTTCGAACTCCGCGTCCCAAATGGCCGGTTGATCCGGCGACACTTGAACGAGCAGGCACATATCTTGGTTCGGATGAATGATGGTGCGATAGGTATCCGCATCACTCTCCGAAACCACGAGTCCGTGTTCCGTGATTTTGATCTCCGACGTCCTCGGCACAACGCCGAGTGACACCATGTTTGGACACACGTCGCGAATGTGCGACGGAATCTCGGTGATCCCAGGCACAATCTGCGACACGTCTTGTTTCTGAATCATGCGCGTGCCACCAAAGAGCATGGCGCCTGCAAATCCAGCGAATGCATCTGCGAAGAGCGAAAGAAAATCCCGCGCATCCTCGGCGGACATGTATCCACATCCGCCCGTGAGTCGTACAACAACTCGATTGCGAGCGGTCGTGAGTCTCAGAGCGATCTTTACTGACCGGTCTCCTTGATTCTTCACGAACAAGGAGGGAATGATGTGTGACATCGTGTTCTCCTTGTGTTTGTGAACCTTCGATTTCAGAACCTCATGGTTGAGGTGCTGAAGAAAAGGGCTCTGTCATTTCTTTTTGCGGATCTGTATGTGCAAGCGGAAATGGAGAGCAGGGGAGAGTTGAGAAAGAGCGAAGAGACTTAGACGTGGATCTGATTCGAGTTGATGCACTCCACGCCGCGAGCGATGAGGCGCGCTTCCATGAAGGCAATCGAACCCGGGTAGTCGCCATCGGGAGGCAAGCCAACCGAACGCGTGCCGTCGCGGACGATGTAGGACTCGAAGCCTTCGAGTGCGGCGTCTTCGGCCGTGAAGCCAACGCAGAAGTCGAACGCGAGACCGACGATGAACACGCGCCTGATGCCGCGCTCCTTCAGAATGCGACCGAGTCCGGTCGGCATCCAAAGCGTATCGCGAAACGCGCTGTAGCTGTCGACACGCGGATCCGTTCCTTTCGGAAAGTGCAGAACGAACGCGCTCTCGAGATCACGCAAGCCATCGAAGAGACGAATCTCGTTCGTGGTCATTTCGGCATGTTCGTCCCAGAGGAGCGTTTCGTGCCGATTCAGGCGCATGAGGTAAGCGATCAAGTCTTCATTGGTGAAGAGTGCATGTTTCGCGATCTTGACCTTGTGACCCAAAACTTCCGTGATCGTGAGCGGACCGCGAGCCCGCTTCACGTAGGAGGTTCGATAGTTGATGTGTCCTTTCGGATGCGCGTCAAAGACGTTGTATCGCTGATTGCGCTTGAATTTCAGAACGAGCTCTCGGATGACATCGACGATTTCAAGGGCGCCAGGCACGGGCAGTCCGCCATTTGGACCGAATGCATTTGTGACATCGACCACGATGACAGCATCGCCTTTGCCGATCTGAATCAAACCATCAAGGTTCCGCATGACTTCTCCTCATTCCCCACATGGGGGAGTTTAATGAACAGCAGCTGCGGGAAACCCTGTGTTTTCCGCATGTGAATTCATTGAAAAACGTATTTTTAGAACCCGAGAGAATACCAGTTTTTGGCGAAAATGTCAATGGTTTTTGGCCTGTTTACACGAACGGATCCTCGGGCGCCTCTTTCATGGATTTTTCGGTTGGAACGAACGTTAAATTAAAGTAAGTGTAGTACATACACTTACTTGTGTCAAGACCCAATAAAAACGCACCAATCTTTCGATTTGGTGCGTTTTGTTCCGTTGACTTTTCGTTACATTATCTCTACATATTCCAGCTTCTTGTGCTTGAACTTATAGAGCTCCGCCGGGCGGTTTGCCTCGCCGCCTCGTTTCTTTCCAATCGGAACGATCAGATCAAGAGCCAAAATGCGCTTACGGAAGTTGCGTTTATCAACAGTTGTATCAAGAATAATCTCGTAAACACGCTGTAAATCTGTGAGGGTGAACTCTTCGGAAAGCAGGCTCCAGGCGATGTTTGTGTACTGGAGTCGGCTTTTGAGCCGTGTAATTGCTTCTTTTGCGATGTGCTTATGATCATAAGCCAATTCCGGGAGTTTTTTCACGGGCCACCACTTCACGTCTTGGTACTTATCGGTTGTTTTGAGCTCGACTTCCGATGAGGAAATAAGCGCAAACGACGCGACCGAGATCACACGCTCGAGTTGATCGCGTTCAATGGAATCAAACGTTTTGAGCTGTTCGAGGTAGACGTTCGAAACACCGGTTTGTTCTTTTAAGATCCGAACGGCCGTCTCTTCGGTTGTCTCTGTATTCTCGACGCGTCCGCCAGGGAAGGCCCAGAGTCCTGTATACGGCGACTTTTTCATTTGGATGAGAAGGGCGCAGAGTTCGCCGTCTTTGACGGTGAAGATGACGGTATCAACCGCGACGATGATCGATTGCTTTGGGGGATTGGGCATATTTGTTTGTGTAAATTACACACAAAGTACCAGAGAATGCGCGTTGCGTCAAGCGGGTGGAAAAAAGCGCGCGAGTCTCGTATACTATTCTCACTATGTTTGATCGAGAAAAATCACCATACATTCCACCCATGACCGGAGAAGAAGCGCTCGCCATGTTTGGCGATCGTTCACTCCTTACGCTTGAAGAGCAGCGTGATCGTCTTGGTTTGCTCACAAATGAAATGGCACAAGAACTTGCCGCACTTCGTGAAGATCCCGAAGCAGATTGGGAGGTTGTTTCAAGATTGGAATCTGATTTGGATGAGGTGCGTGAAACATTAAGCAGAACAAACAAAGAGATTCGAAAATTAGGACAAGATTTTGGAAAGAAGCGCGGTCCGCTTACGCTGCATTAACTTATGTCTGTTTTTCATGTCACCGGCGGGAAACCTCTCATTGGAGAAATTACTGTTTCTGGCGCAAAGAACGCTGCGTCCAAAATGTTGATCGCAACATTGCTCACTTCGGAATCCGTTGTACTCAAAAATGTTCCGCGTCAACAAGAAACACAAATCACGCAAGAGATTCTCGAAGCCGTTGGGGCGAAGATCGACTGGCGCGCGCAGAATGAAGTGTGTGTAACAACAGCGTCGATCGCATCCACAAACGCTACATCACTCTCGCGAAAAAATCGCATTAGTATTTTGGCACTCGCGCCACTCTTGCATCGTGCGGGCGAAGCATTTGTTCCTCGGGTGGGTGGCGACGCGATTGGGCCGCGCCCCGTGAATTTTCATATTGATATTTTGACGAAGATGGGTGCGGAAATTTCCGAAACAGAAAACGGATATCACGCAAAAATCTTGAAACGATTAAAAGGAACACTCATTGAGCTCGCGTATCCATCCGTCGGCGCAACGGAAACCGCTATTCTCGCCGGTGTACTTGCTGAAGGTCGCACCACGATCAGAAACGCGGCGGGAGAGCCGGAAGTAAAACAGTTGATCATGATGCTCCAAAACATGGGAGCGATTATTCAGATCAATTCTGGACGTTGGATTGAAATTTTCGGCGTTGAAAAATTACGAGGAACAGAAGTCACAGTGATGCCGGACCGCATCGAGGCCGCATCGTACGGATCGATGGCGATCGGAACGCGTGGCGAAATTCTCGTCCGCGGCGCAGAGCATGCGCATATGATGACGTTTCTCAATGCGGTGCGTAGAATCGGTGGGGAATATGAAGTGAAGCCGAACGGGATTTTGTTTCGCGGAACGCGGCCGCTGAAAGGTATTGAGCTCGAGACCGACACACATCCAGGCTTTATGACCGACTGGCAGCAACCGTTCGTCACTGTTCTTACACAGGCCGAAGGAACTTCGGTCGTGCACGAAACGGTTTACGAAGAACGCTTCGGCTACACAGACGCACTCAAAAAAATGGGGGCGGACATCACGCTCTTCTCGAATTGTCTTGGTGAAAGTCCGTGTCGATTTAAAGGCATGAATTACAAACACTCGGCGGTGATCAACGGACCATCGAAATTGCACGCCGCCGAAGTTGAAGTCCCAGACATTCGCGCCGGCCTCGCGTTCGTTGTTGCAGCACTCATTGCAGACGGCACATCGACCCTTACAGGAATCGAACATCTTGATCGTGGGTATGAGAACCTCGAAGAGAAACTGCGGGGAGTTGGCGCGGATATAAAAAGAGAGTGAATAAGTGATGGAGTGGAAGAGTGAAGGAAGAAAACAATTTTTGTTTTTGTAATGCCTCTTCTGCCGATTTACTAAATAGAAAAATTGCCCCCCTCGATCACTCCTCCACTCCATCACTCATTCACTTTGTCTCTATGTTTCTCACCCTCTTATTTTCCTCCCCACCTCTCGCCCTCGCCTGGATCCTCGCGATTCTTTTTTCGCTCACCATTCACGAATTTTCGCACGCTCTCGTCGGCAAGCTGAAGGGCGATCACACGGCCGAGCGCGAAGGTCGACTCACACTTAATCCAATGGCACACTTAGATTTATTTGGATTTATTCCGCTTTTGCTGTTTGGATTTGGTTGGGCAAAACCCGTTCCGTTTAATCCGTACAATTTAAAAAATCCAAAATGGGATTCTGTGCTCATTGCGCTTGCTGGACCTGGATCAAACTTGATCATCGCGGCTGTGTGCTCCGTCGCATTTCGTGTGCTTCTCGAAGGGGGATTGTCACCTTATAGTTTGCTCACTGCGTTTCTCTTTTTTCTCATCCTCCTCAATTTGTTTTTAGCGCTTTTCAATGTCATTCCAATCGCGCCACTCGATGGATCCAAATTATTTTTCGCGCTTTTCGATGCGCCAAAGTATGAACAGCTCAGGAACTTCGTCGCGTTTCGCGGCCCACAAATCTTGATGTTCGCTGTACTCATTTCGCTTTTTACAAATTTTAACATCTTCTTTTTTATCTCCACGCCAGCATACGCGATTTGTGACACACTTACCGGTGCAAGTTGTGCGGCGTATCAAGGGATGTTGTTTGGATCGTTGTAAAACGGTTCACGCTTTGACTTTTTTCCTCTTCGACTTTATGCTGCCTCCAGCTCTTTCCTGGAGGATTTCATGTTTTTAAGATTTGGGGAGCAGTTTTATCCCGTGATCCACGTTGTGGATGATGTACAAGCGCTCCGCAATGTCCGCATTGCGTTTGAAAACGGTGCGCATGGGGTGTTTCTCATCAATCACGAATGTTCTGCGCAAACCCTGCTCGGTGTTTACCAAGCTGTGCGTTCGGTGTTTCCGAATCGTTGGATCGGTCTCAATTTTCTTGATCTTGATCCGCTTCAAGCGCTGACAGTTGTACCACAAGACGCAAACGCTCTTTGGGTTGATTCCGTACGAATCAATCTTGCGGCAGAAGATCCGGTGCAACACGCGCGTCGTTACGATCTGTTTCGTCGCTCGACCGGTATACGCTGGCGCGGCGAGTTGTTTGGAGGCGTTGCTTTCAAGTACCAACCGCAAAACGGCGATCCTGCACGCGAAGCCGAACTCGCTGCTCCGTTTGTGGACGTGATTACCACAAGCGGTTCCGGAACGGGTTCCGCGCCGGACATCGAGAAAATCCATCTCATGAGGTTCGCCACACCCCTCAAACCACTCGCGATTGCAAGCGGCATGACCCCGGAAAACGTCCGTGATTTCATCCCGCTCGCAAGCAAGTTCCTGGTCGCAACCGGCATCAGCGATTCCCACACCGAACTGAATCCCGCCCGCGTCCGCGCCTTCGCAGACGCCGTCACCGCGTACACCCTCGAACTCTACGACCTTCAATCCTGAGACACCTCTCAGGTTTTTTGTTTGAAAAACCCACAAAAACCCCACAAACCATTGACAAAATCGCATTTTTGTGGTATATTTATCCGTCAAAAATTGGGCGAAGTGCGCCCTCTTTTTGCACGATTGTTCGCTAAAATCGAACCTTTATTGTTTCAGCCAAAGAGGTGACACGTGTCGAATCAAGAGAAAAAAGGTGCATTCGGGTTCATTGTGAATGAAGCGGTTGGAAAAGTGGAACCTGTTCTTGTCGTAGTTGATAAGAATGGGGATGCAGAAGTGTTCGATGTTCTGAGTGTTCGTCAACAAGCATCAAAAAGTCTTCCGTTCGACGATTACGAGGCTCAGTTCCTCGATCTTGTGCGACAGAATCAGGTCGTCATCCTCGCGGCCGAAACCGGCGCGGGGAAGTCGACCAAGGGTCCGCTCGCGCTCCTGCGTGCAGGGCTCGGTGGCAGCAAGTTGATCGGGGTTTCCGAACCTCGTCGACCGGCTGCAACCTTGCTTGCAAAGTGGGTGGCGGAACTTTACGGAACTAAACTTGGTGACGAGGTTGGTTATCAGATTGGTCAGGATCGCACGCTTGGATCCTCGACGAAGCTCGTGTATCTGACCGAAGGCGTCCTTCTGAACCAGCTCCACTCGGATCCGCTTCTCTCGCGCTACAGCGTCATCGTCCTCGACGAGGTGCATGAGCGTGGGGTGAATCAGGATTTGTTGATGGCGCTCGTGAAGAACGTGCTTCCGAAGCGGCCTGACCTCAAAGTTGTGGTCATGTCGGCCACGATCGATACGGACAAGTTTTCAAAGTACTTCGGCAATGCTCCTGTGCTCACGGTTCCCGGTCGGGTTTTCCCGGTTGAGATCCGTTATGCAAAGGAGACTCCGGAGAATGGCAACATGGTCAAGGCTGCGATCGAAAAGGTTCTCGAGATTTTGCATAGCAACGAGCCGGGCGACATCCTCGTTTTCCTCCCGGATCAGTCCACCATCATGCAAGTTGTGAGCGCGCTCGAAAAAGAAATGGAGCGCGAACTCTCGCGTTACCGGTTCCTGCCGCTTTACGGCTCGCAGGCACCGGATGATCAAGCCGAAGTCTTCGTGGTCGATCATCGTCGTCGCGTCATTGTGGCGACGAACATCGCGGAAACCTCGCTCACGATTGATCCTCTTGGACACACCGTCGATTCTGGGCTCATCAAGGCGACGGTCTACGTCGATGCCAACATGTCCGCGCTGCAAGTGACCGAGCATTCGAAAGCTGGTTGCAATCAACGCGCAGGACGAGTTGGTCGAACCAAAGGTGGTATCTGCCACCGTCTGTATACGAGAGAAGATTTCGAAAGCCGCGTGGAATTCACGAAGCCCGAGATCTTGCGCATGTCGCTCGATCAAGTGCTTCTGGACCTGCGTTGCATGAAGCATTCGCTTGCGGAAATCCTCGCTCTCGACCTCATGGATGCTCCGAAGCCCGAACAGTGGAAGGACGCCGAAACGCGTCTGAAGCTGCTTGGTGCGCTCGGCGCGGACGGGGAGGTCACGAAGGATGGGTTCAGGATGAAGAAGTTCCATGTGGAGCCGATGATCGGCCGCATGATCCTTGAGGGCGAAAAGCACGGATGTCTGGAAGAAGTGATCGTGATCGCTGCGTGCCTTGCAAGTACGCGCCCGATCTTCGTCGCTCCGAAAGACAAGCGTGAAGAAGCTCGCAGGGCAAAGAAGGCCTTCGACGATCCGAACTCGGACTTGCTCACCTTTCTCAAGGTGTGGAGGATCTGGGATCAGTCCGAAGGAGATCATCGTTGGGCGAGGGAAAATTTCCTCTCGTCTCGTGCGCTCAGTCAGGTGGATCGCATGCGCGACCAGCTGATCGATACGCTCGAGCGTGAAGGGGTTGAATACTCGTCTTCGAATAACGAGCTCGCGCTCCGTAAGGCGGTTGCCGCGGGACTCATCGTGAATATTGCGCAGAGGACAGGCGAATACAATTACGCATGGAACGGTCGCGGAACGTTCATCTCTCCAGGCTCCGCGCTGTTTGGAGATGATCCGCCGCGACTGCTCGTGTGCACCAAAGTCATGGAATCCACTTCGACCCGTACGAATAATCGAACGGGACGTCCGGAACAGGTGACACGTGCATACATGCACAACTGTCACGCGATTGAACTTGCGTGGCTGAATGAACTCGTGCCCGCGGAAGCGTGCGTGGTTGATGTGACTTTTGAGACGGATTATGAAACGAAGAAGGATCAGTTGGTGTATCGACGTTCGTGGAACGGAATCGAACTCGAGCGTAAAACCTTGGAGACGATTCCGGAATCACTCATTCCGTTCATTGCCGCTTGGGTGACCAAGCAGCTTGCAGACGGGTATGGATTTTTCTGTGATAGCGCGCCGCAGCTCGTGAAGATAAAGAAGCGGATCGCTCCAGCGATTCCGTTGTATGTCTTTGGTGACGAACGGCGTCAGCTCATGCAGCCGACCATGGAATTGTTTACGAAAGCGATTGCGAAGAAGATCGCGGGGAAGCCCACGATCGAACTCGTTCTCGCGGCAGTGAACGCAATCACCGCGGAAGACATTTTGATCGGTGACGCACTCAAGGTTTACCAAGCGCAACACGCGGCAGAGATGCAACGTGAGCGTGAGGAAACCGAGGCGCGTGCTCGTCGTGAACAAAACCTGCGCGAACAACAGGAACGCATGTTGGAACAGCAGCGAAAGTCTCGCGAAAAGGCCGCGCAAGAGCGAGCCGAACGTGAGCGGATTGAAGCTGAGCGGTGCGTGACGGTTCGTTCGAACGTGGTTCGTCTTCCGGAGTCGCTTGTGGATCAACGCGAGTTGATTCTCCTGTGGCTCTCGGAGCTCGAAGAGGCAAAGACCGCGCTTCAAGCCGAACTCGCATGGGTGGAAACACTCAAGCGTGGTGTGGTGAAAGGTGAGATCATTGCTCTCACGTTTCGTGATCGGGGTGACGGGTTCATGGTTGCGGATTGGAAACGTGAGTTGGTCATGGCTCCGGCAAACGACCTCGCTCATTATCCGAAAAGCAACGAATCTTGGTGGTGCCACGTGATTCCTAGGAACGGTCCGACGCAAATTTTGCTCTGCCGCAAGGTAGGCAAGAAGCGGGCAGACATCGAGAAAATCCTTCAAGATGGTCTCGAAATGTTCCCCGGCCTCCCGAGTCAGCTCCTTCAGTAGAAGGTTTCTTACCCCAGATGTTCACTGAACACCTGGGGTTTTTCTTTTCCCCAATATTCTTGACGCTTTTCCCCCTCCGTGATATCTTTTGGCCACATAAAACGCTGCTGAAATTCAGAAATTCGTCGACCTCAATTTATTTGAGTTTTATTTTTCTTATAACGTCTTTATTGGCCCAACGGGTCGTCTGGCTTTTCCGAGCCTTCCACAATTATGCCAACAGTCAATCAACTTATTCGTAAAGGCCGACATCCAAAAGGATCCAAGACAAAATCTCCAGCCATGCAATACACCTTCGATTCTTTGCACCGCAAAAAAACAACCCTCACAAAGGGAAGTCCATTTAAGCGCGGTGTTTGTGTAAAGGTTGCAACCATGACTCCAAAGAAGCCAAACTCTGCTATTCGTAAAATTGCGCGCGTGCGTCTTTCAAACGGAACAGAAGTAAACGCTTACATCCCAGGAGAAGGACACAACTTGCAAGAGCACTCAATCGTCATGATTCGTGGTGGTCGTGTAAAAGATCTTCCGGGTGTTCGTTATCACATCGTTCGCGGTGTGTATGACGCCCAAGGAGTAAAGGGTCGTATGCAAGGTCGTTCAAAATACGGCGCACAACGTCCTAAAGTCAAAAAAGCTTAACATTTATTCATGAGTGGAGTACCTGATTATTGAGTCAGGGAATAAATTCCATTCGATTATTTCATAACATTATGCGCGGAAAAAAAGCTACTCGACGTGAGATTACTCCAGACCCAAAGTTTGGAAATGTTGTTGTTGCAAAACTCATCAACACCATCATGCAAAACGGAAAGAAAACCGTTGCACAAGGAATTGTGTATGACGCGTTTGAACTCATGAACAAAAAAACAAACGAAGATCCTATTGAAACATTTGAAAAAGCTTTGAAGAACGTCATGCCTTCGCTTGAAGTGAAGTCAAAGCGTGTTGGTGGTGCTAACTATCAAGTTCCGATGTCTGTTCGTGGTGATCGTCGTTATCTTTTGACATTTCGCTGGATTATTACAGCCGCTCGCGCAAAGAAAGGTCGCCGTATGGCAGAAAAACTTTCAGACGAATTGCTCGCAGCTGCAGCAGGAGAAGGGGACGCCGTAAAAAAGAAATTGGATGTTCAACGCATGGCAGAGGCAAACCGCGCGTTTGCTCACTTTGCGAAATAATTTTTTCCATTCTTCTATTCTATTTCTGTACGGGCGACTCGTGAGTCGCCCCTACGATCATTTATGCCTCGTGAATACCCACTGCAGGACGTTCGTAACTTCGGAATTTTCGCTCACATCGATGCAGGAAAAACAACCGTTTCTGAACGCGTGCTTTTTTACACAGGAAAGAAACACAAAATTGGTGAAGTGCATGAAGGTGCTGCAACCATGGACTGGATGGAACAAGAAAAGGAACGTGGAATTACCATCACAGCCGCTGCAACAACGTGTTTTTGGAAAGATCACCAATTGAACTTGATTGATACTCCAGGACACATCGACTTTACCGTTGAGGTGAAGCGCTCGATGCGTGTTTTGGATGGAGGAGTTGCTGTGTTTGATGGTGTTGCCGGAGTGGAACCACAATCCGAAACTAACTGGCGCTATGCGGATGATTTTAAAGTGCCTCGTATTGTTTTTATTAACAAACTTGATCGCACAGGAGCAGATTTTTACAAGGATGTTGCGTCTGTTCACAACCGTCTCACAAAGCGCGCATACTGCATTCAACTTCCAATCGGAACAGAAGGTGGATTCAATGGAATCATCGATCTTTTGAAAATGCGTGCGTTCATGTACCGAGATGAAACCGGACGTGAAATTGAAGAGACGGATATTCCAGAAGATTACAAAGCGAAAGCAGATGTATATCGCACCATCCTCGTTGAAGCTGTTTGTGAAAATGACGAGAAGCTCATGGAAAAATATTTGGCCGGTGAATTTATTACCGAGGCTGAAATGAATCCTGTGATTCGTCGCACAACCATCTCAAACGAATTCATTCCAATCATGTGTGGTTCCGCGCTGAAAAACAAAGGTGTTCAACTTTTGTTGGATGCGGTTGTTGCGTATCTTCCAAGCCCACTCGATGTTCCAGCCTTTCACGGAACAGATCCAGATGATCATGAAATCATCATTGATCGTCACTCCTCTGATTCTGAACCATTTGCCGCCCTCGCGTTTAAGATCGCAGCGGATCCATTTGTTGGAAAGCTCGCCTTTTTCCGCGTGTACTCCGGTTCGGTAAAAGCAGGAACATACATTTTGAACTCTTCAAACGGGGCAAAGGAACGTGTCGGACGTATCGTCCGCTTGCACGCAAACACCCGTGAAGAAATTCAAGAAGTGTTTGCGGGAGAAATCGCCGCAATGGTAGGACTCAAAGAAACATTTACTGGTCACACACTTTGTGATCCTGAAAACCCAATTTTGCTCGAGGCGATTGTGTTCCCAGAACCAGTTATCTCGATTGCGATTGAACCAAAAACAAAAGGAGACCAAGAAAAAATGGGAGTTGCTCTTCAAAAATTGGCTGAAGAAGACCCAACCTTCCGCGTTCGTACGGACGAGGAAACAAACCAAGTCATTATTTCCGGAATGGGAGAACTTCACCTCGACATTATTGTCGATCGTATGAAGCGCGAGTTCTCCGTTGACTGTAACGTTGGAACTCCACAGGTTTCTTACCGCGAAACCATTAAAGGAAACGCGGAAGGAGAAGGAAAATACGTTCGTCAAACCGGTGGAAAGGGACAATACGGACACGCAGTTGTGCGTATCGAAAAATTGCCACCAGGATCTGGATTCGAGTTTGAAGAAGAAATTAAAGGTGGATCCGTTCCAAAAGAATTCTTTAATCCAATCGAAAAAGGTGCACACGAAGCCGCAGATCGCGGAGTTATCGCTGGATATCCTCTTCTCGACGTTAAGGTTATCTTGACTGATGGAAGTTTCCACGATGTCGACTCTTCCGAAGCCGCCTTTAAAATCGCAGGATCGATGGCGTTCCAAGACGCAGCAAAGAAAGCTGGCGTGGAACTCATGGAGCCAATCATGAAAGTTGAAACAGTTACACCAGAAGACTTCATGGGATCTGTTGTTGGAGACATGAACGCAAAGCGCGGACAAATTCAAAGCATGGAAGACCGCTCAGGAGCAAAAGTCATCCTCGCGTTTATTCCACTCGCAGAAATGTTCGGCTACGCAACAACGCTTCGCAGCATGACCCAGGGCCGCGCAAGTTACTCCATGGAATTTGATCACTACGATTCCGTTCCAAGTAACGTGTCAAAGGAAATTATTGAGAAACGTGGAGGACAGAACAGACGTGTTGGAGGTTAAACGATTAGAAAAAGAAAAAACCGAGCCTCACACGAGGCTCGGTTTTAGGTTTTGATATATAATCTCACATTCTCAATTGTCTTCTCCTCTTTCCATTTCGGAAACTTAAATCCATTTGCTACCACTCTCGCACCAACCGGCAATTCTTTTTGTAACTTTTCTTCAATTCCTTTCATGGCGTAAGAGATCTGGTAGAGCAACACGAGATTTGTGTTTGAAACATCAACATGCCAAAATGATTCAGGACGTATTTCGATTTTGTCGGAAAGATGTTCGTTCTCGACCAACTCGCGAGACTGCTTCACAAGCCAATGTTGAATTTCATACCCGATCGATTTTTTCGCTCCAGCTTTTGCGGCCGCAATGAGCAATCGACCATCGCCGCTTCCGAGATCCATGACGATATCGTTCGGCTGGATATTCGCAAGTTCAAGCATGGCAGGAATAGCTTCGACGGGAGTGCCAACATAAATTCCGCCGCCGGCGAATGTTGGAATCATGACGCAAATCAAATCGCGTGTGGCGAAGAAGAGGTAAAAAAGCGCACCAATTCCAATGATACCCAAGAGAAGATAAAGAAAAACCATATGATTCCAAAAAAAGTGTTAGTTGCGTTTGGGTTTACGAGAGTCACTTCGACAAAACAACTCGCAAGCGGACTCATTCACCAAACATATCGCATCAAGAATGATCGGAAGCAGTATATCATCCAACGTTTACACCCGGTACTTGCGTCGAAAGAAATCGCGAACGATTTTTTGGTTGTCACAAAATATTTGAAGGAAGAAAAGTTCCTCGCACCCGAGTGTCTTCTTTCAAAAAAGGGCGAAGTGCTCGTCGATGATGGGGAATGGAAGTGGCGCGTACAGACATTTGTTCCTGGAAAAACCGTCTCCTTATTAAAGGATGCGAAGATGGCGACGGAAGCGGGGAAGATTTATGCGCGGTTCCACGAAACAGTCGCATTGATGCCGTATAAATTTCAATCGAAGAAAATTTTGCATGATACAGAGGCGCTTTTCGAAAAGTTTCGCCACACGGTTGATGCGTATCGCGACTCTGAACTTATGCTCGATGTTATTCATGATGTTGTGTTTCTTCTCGAGCAAACACCAAGATTTTTTTTACCTAACACATTGCCACTTCGCGTGATTCACGGTGATCCAAAAATTTCGAACATTCTTTTCGATAAAGTTGGAAAAGCAAAAGCGCTTGTGGATCTCGACACAGTGAATCGCCGACCTGTGCTCGTTGAGCTTGGGGATGCGTTTCGTTCTTGGTGTGGTGGAAGGGAAGATGACCCGAAGAGTGTGTTTTCGATCCCAATGTTCCGCGCAGCTTGGAAGGGATATGCCTCGAACGCAACATTTTTAACGAAAACAGAGCGTAAATACGTCGGAAAAGCAATTGGAACGATCACGCTCGAGCTTGCTTGCCGATTCATGACGGATTACTTTGTTGACGATTACTTTGGTTGGGATGCGTCTCGATATGCATCTCGACGCGCTCATAATCTTGCTCGCGCGCGGGGACAAATTGTCGAATTCAAAGATTACCTAAAAAAGCGCGAAATCATTGAGAAAATCATTCAAAAATCTGCTTGACAGGGGGCTCGAATCGACTAAAATGCGGACATATGAAAGATCAGCTCAAACGCATCTTGAATCTGGTTCGTAAAACCGGTGACACTATGATTGTTACGGATCCGGATGGGGAAGATGTTTATGTTGTGATGGGGCTCGATCGGTATGAAGATCTTCGCAATGAGACGGGTTTTGATGAAGAAATGGCTGAAGATGAGTGGAATCGGTTTGAAGAAGAGCAAAAACGTCTGGGTGATTGGGATGCAAACAGTGACTTTTTGTCCAAGAATGAGGAGCCTGAGGAGTCCGTCGTTGAAAACACTCCAGACATCTGGAACACGATGAAGCCGGCGGGAGAGGTGGGTGAAACCTGGGATTTGGCTCAATTATCTGAGGAGGAGGCGGTAAATCTTGAGGAACAGTATAAAAAGTATACACAGGAGTTCGTCATGGGTTCCGTTCCTGAATCTATTTTAGAGACAAAAATTGAAGAAATTCCACCAAAATTAGCAGAAAATGAGGAGGATTTTGGTGAAGAACAGTTTTATCTCGAACCGATTGAGTAAGACTTGCGCGATTTAAAAGGGTTTGCTATACTTTCGCCTGTCTCGAAAGGTCAACTCTTTTCGATAAATAAGCAAAAATTAATTTTGGGCGTTAAGCCCTTTCTCATCTTTATGGCAGAAGTATTTGCGCGCACCAAGCCGCACGTTAACGTTGGAACCATTGGTCACGTTGACCACGGTAAGACAACAACAACAGCTGCCCTCCTCGCCGTTTTGGGTGCGAGAGGACTTGCTGCACAATCAAAGGGAATGGACGATTTGGACAAAGCTCCAGAGTCAAAAGCTCGTGGAATCACGATCGCAACCGCTCACTGTGAATATGAGTCTGAAAAGCGTCACTACGCTCATGTGGACTGTCCAGGACACGCTGACTACATCAAAAACATGATCACAGGTGCTGCTCAAATGGACGGCGCAATCTTGGTTGTTTCTGCTGCAGACGGCCCAATGCCACAAACACGTGAGCACATTTTGCTCGCGCACCAAGTTGGAGTTCCAGCCATGGTGGTCTTCTTGAACAAAGTAGACATGGTTGACGACCCAGAACTTATTGATCTTGTTGAAGAAGAAGTTCGTGATCTTTTGAAAAAATACAAATTCCCAGGCGACGAAGTACCTGTTATTCGCGGATCTGCATTGAAAGCCCTTCAAAACCCAACAGACGAAGCTGCTTCAAAATGCATCATGGATATCGTGAATGCGCTCGACACCTACATCCCAGAGCCAGTTCGTGAAACAGACAAGCCACTCCTCATGCCAATTGAAGACGTCTTCTCTATTGAAGGACGTGGAACAGTGGTAACAGGACGCATTGAGCGCGGAACTATCAACTTGAACGATGAAGTTCAATTGGTCGGAATCCACGAAGAACCACAAAAAACAATCGTTACTGGAATCGAAATGTTTAACAAGTCTTTGGCTCAAGGACTTGCTGGTGACAACGCTGGAATTTTGCTTCGCGGAATCAAGAAAGAAGATGTTGAGCGCGGAATGGTCCTTGCAAAACCAGGATCCATCACCCCTCACACAGAATTCGAAGCAGAAATTTACGCCCTCACAAAAGAAGAAGGTGGACGCCACAAACCATTCTTTAAAGGATACAAGCCTCAGTTCTACGTCCGTACAACAGACGTAACAGGTGAAGTTATTCTTCCAGAAGGAACAGAGATGGTTATGCCTGGAGACACTGTTAGCGCAACCGTTAAACTCATCCACCCAGTTGCTTTGGAAGAAAAGATGAACTTCGCTATTCGCGAAGGTGGAAAAACAGTTGGAGCCGGAATCGTTGTAAAAATTATCAAGTAATTTAACGTGTAAGGGGCGCTTCCCGCTCCTTACACATCGTTCTTTCTTTCATAATTGTGAGCAATACAACTACAAAAAAAGAACAAGAGGACAAGCCACGCTTGCGCATCAAAATTCGTGCATATGATAGCAAGATCATTGATCAAGCTACAGAAACGATTTTGAAAACAGTTGAGCGTTCCGGAGCAAAAGTGATTGGCCCAATTCCTCTTCCAACAGAGAAGAAGAAATATACCGTTAACCGCTCTACGTTCGTCCACAAAGATTCTCGTGATCAGTTTGAAATGCGTATTCATAAGCGCATTATTGACATCACAGAAACAACAGACAAAACTATTGATGCCTTGATGAGTTTAAACCTCCCAGCTGGTGTTGATGTCGAAATCAAAACATAACCCTGACTTCGGTCAGGTTTCAGAGAAAAGAACTTTTCTTTCTTCTGAAGCCTGACTGAATCAAGCAATCAATTAAACAAGGAAGAAAGATCTTACGCATCTGGTACGTACTTGCAAGAAAACCTTCCTGAGCTTTGAGCGATTGTCCCGGAGATTATTACATTGTAAGCAACAATTCCTTCGTACAAACGGTATTCCTCCAGAATTTTGGAGATCTTGTATTAGGGGCTAGAAGCCGAACGTTATTTGTAAAAATGACTTTCGACTTCTAGCTTTTGTGCTAGTAAGCATTTGAAAACACGTATGCCATTTATCATCGGACGCAAAGTCGAAATGACACAACAATTTAAGGATGACGGTACCGTCGTTCCGGTTACGCTTATTAAAGCCGAGCCAAATATTGTTACCCAAATCCGCGAAGAATCACGCGACGGTTACGTTGCGGTTCAAGTTGGATCTGAGGTTACAACCAAATCACTCGTTAAGAGTGAGGCGGGGCACCTCACAGACCTTCCGCAAGTGAAAACATTGCGTGAGTTTCGTGTGGCGCGTGTTCCAGAAAATTACGTTCGTGGAGCAAAGATTCGCGTAAGTGATTTTGTTCCTGGTACAAAAGTTGATATCGTCGGTGTTTCAAAAGGACGTGGATTTGCTGGTGTGATGAAACGCCATCACTTCTCAGGAAGTAAAGCAACACACGGTAACAAAGATCAACAACGTATGGGAGGTTCCATTGGTTCTCAACGCCAAGGAAAAGTTATCAAGGGTCAACGCATGGGTGGACATATGGGTGATGTGCGTGTGACCGTTAAAAATCTTGAAGTTGTCTCCTTTGATGCAGATAAAAACTTACTTGCAGTAAAAGGTGCGATTCCAGGTGCACGTGGAGGACTTATCTTGGTTCGTTCACATGAAAGAAAACAATTATGGCAGTAGTATCCCTCCTCAATACAAAAGGTGAACAAGTCGGATCGCTTACTTTGGAAGCGAGTTTGTTTGACGTAAAAATGAACCCCGCACTCATTCACGAAGCTGTTGTTGCTCAACAAGCAAACTCTCGTGAGGCAATTGCGCACACAAAAACACGTGGTGAAGTTGCTGGTTCAAGCAAAAAACCATGGAAACAAAAGGGAACAGGACGTGCTCGTCATGGTTCCACAAAGTCCCCAATTTGGGTTGGTGGTGGAATCACTTTTGGTCCACGTAATGAACGAAATTTTTCTCTGAAGATCAACAAACGTGCAAAGCGAAAAGCGCTTGCTATGATCTTGTCTGAAAAGGTTTCATCAGAACGTTTTGTTGCCGTTGATGTTTTGGATCTTAAAGATGGCAAAACAAAAGAATTGGCAATGATTCTTAAAAATTTGCCAATTTCAAAAAAGAAAACACTCATCGTTCTTCCGCCAGCACAAAAGGATGTTGCGATTGCCGCAAAGAACATGAAGGGTATTGAGACAATGCCGTCAAATACATTAAACGTTGTCGATCTCTTAAAGGCAGACGTTGTGTTGATCTCAAAAGAAGCGATTGACATGATCACTCAAACTTACAAGCGAGCGTAACGGTATGGGAATTTTCAAAAAAAACAATTCAACAACGAAAGTGCCAAAAGTGGCAAAAGAAAAGAAAGAGGCTTCTGTTTCTGAAACAAAGAAACTTTTGCCATTTATTTCTTCTGTGCTTATTCGGCCGATCGTTACGGAAAAAAGTGCGATTCTCGCTTCAAAAAATTCGTATGTCTTTGCTGTAGCAAAGACTGCAAATAAAATCGAGATCGCGTCTGCTGTTCGTAAAATGTACGGTCTTTCACCTGAATCCGTAAACATTCAGAATGTACGCGGAAAATACGTACGTCGCGGAAAAGTTGACGGACATCGCAAAGCTTGGAAAAAAGCTATCGTTACATTGCCTAAAGGAAAAACTTTGAATATTTACGAAGGGGTCTAATCAGGGCTGCAACGAGAATTAACAACACTTATGCCAGTTAAACGCTACAAACCAACGACTGCAGGACGCCGCAATTCAAGTGTGGATACTTTTGAAGATCTCACAGCATTTAAGCCGTTGAAATCTTTGACCATTCACAAAAAGAAATTCGCTGGTCGTTCCAATGGAAAAATCACGGTCCGTCATCAAGGTGGTGGGGTAAAGCAACGCATCCGTCTCGTTGATGCGAAGCGTGATAAATTTGATGTCCCTGCTAAAGTGGCAACCATTGAATATGATCCAAACCGTGGTGCGCGTATCGCCCTCCTCTTTTATAAGGATGGAGAAAAGCGCTACATCGTAGCTCCAATTGGTTTGAACGTAGGAGACACAGTCGTTTCTTCAAAACAAAAAGGTGAAATTCAGACGGGAAATCGATTCTCACTTGAACACATTCCTATTGGAATTCAAGTGTATGATATCGAACTTCAACCTGGAAAAGGTGGACAATTGGTTCGTGGAGCAGGTTCTACCGCTCAGCTCATGGCCGTTGAAGGCCCTTACGCAACCGTGAAGTTACCATCCGGAGAAATTCGCATGGTCTTCAAACAGTGTATGGCGACCATTGGTCAAACCTCAAATCCAGATCGCCGATTGATTCGTTGGGGAAAAGCAGGTCGAACACGCCATCGCGGTATCCGTCCAACCGTTCGTGGAAAAGCCATGAACCCAGTGGATCACCCACATGGTGGAGGAGAAGCTCGAAACTCAATTGGTCTCAAGCATCCAAAGACACCTTCTGGGAAACCAGCCCTTGGTGTGAAGACGCGTCGTAAACAAGCGTCTGATAAATTAATCATTCAACGTCGTAAGAAGGGCCGATTCGTCGGCGGTAAGTAATCCTATGTCACGCAGTTTGAAAAAAGGTCCCTACGTTCATCCGAAGCTGATCAAAAAGATCGGTAAGTTGAAAGCGGGTGATCAAACACCAATCAAAACATGGGCACGCTCTTCCACAATTACGCCAGAGATGCTCGGTTTCACCTTTGCTGTGCATAACGGAAAAGATTTCATTAAAGTTCGTGTCGTAGAAAACATGGTTGGACACAAACTTGGAGAATTTTCTGCAACACGTAAATTTGTTCGCCATGGCGGTAAGCTTCAAAAAGAGGCTGAAGCAGGTGCCGGTGCTCCAAAAGCAGCTCCAAAAACAGCAGCAAAACCAGCTGCAAAGAAAAAATAGTGATTGAACATGTATGCAAGTGAAAGCTCACGCTCGCCATATTCGCATGTCATCTCGTAAGGTCCGTCTCGTGATTGACCTCATTCGCGGTGCTCGTGTGGAAAAAGCGCAAACACAACTTCGTTTTGCCAACAAACTCGCCGCTGAACCGGTGCTGAAACTTTTGAATTCGGCTATCGCAAACGCGGTGAATAATTTTCAACTCAATAAAGATGATTTGAAAATTACTTCCATTACCGCAGACGAAGGTCCTATTTTGGATCGTTGGCAGCCTCGCGCACATGGACGTGCCATGCCAATCCGTAAGCGCAGTACACACATTTCCATTATTCTGGAAGCAATTCCACAAAAGGAAAATGGGGAAACATCTGCTGAAAAGCCTGTGTCAAAAAAGCGTGTTTTAAAAAAGTCCGTAACCACTAAGACTGAATAATCACTTCTATGGGAAATAAGGTACATCCAAGAGGGTTCAGAATCGGCGTCACACAAGGGTGGGACAGTCTTTGGTTCGCAGATTCAAAAAACTACGTCAAACTTTTGCAAGAAGATGTCATGATTCGAGCTCATCTCATGAAGACATTGAAAGATGCATTGATTGACAAGGTGGAAATTGAACGCACACGCCAAGAAATCAAAATTACGATTTACTCCGCAAAGCCTGGAATTATCATTGGTCGAGGCGGAACAGGAATCGAAGATCTTTCCAAAAAAATCAAAACAAAATTTTTCGCTGGAAAGCGTGTAAAATTGTCCATCAATGTAAAAGAGGTTCAAAATGCCTCTCTTTCATCTCAAGTGGTTGGTCAACAGATTGCCGCGGACATTGAAAAGCGTATGCCATTTCGTCGTGTGATGAAAGGAACGCTTGAGCGCGTCACGAAGGCTGGAGCAAAAGGGGTAAAAGTTGTCATCAGCGGACGTTTAAATGGTTCTGAAATCGCACGTCGCGAAATGCTTGCGCAAGGAAAAATTCCTTTGCACACCCTTCGTTCAGATATTGACTACGCTTCCGTAACAGCTCGAACCATCTGGGGAGCAATCGGAATCAAAGTATGGATTAACCGCGGAGAAGTTTTTGATAAGAAAGCTTAGGATCGAAATTTATGTTAATGCCGAAGAAGGTAAAACATCGCAAATCCCACAAAGGACGCGCTCGCGGAAAACGTCTTGCAACTCGCATGACAACTGTTGCGTTCGGAGATTTTGCGATCAAAGCAACATCAGAAGCATGGGTCACCTCACGTCAGATTGAAGCTGCTCGTCGCGCGATGACACGTGCCATCAAGCGCGGAGGAAAGATCTGGATCCGTATTTTCCCAGACAAGCCCGTCACCTCAAAGGGTTCAGAAATGCCTATGGGTAAAGGAAAAGGTGCGGTTGACCACTACGTCGCCGTTATCCGTCCAGGAACCGTCATGTTTGAAATGGGTGGAATTTCTGAAGACCTTGCTCGTCACGCGCTTACGCTCGCGGCAAGTAAGCTCCCGCTCAAGACCAAAATCATCTCTCGTGAAATTGCTTAATCTGTATGGATGCAAAAACTCTTCGACAAAAAACTCCGGATGCGCTTTTGCATGATATTCATAATGCAGGAGAAAAGCTAAAATCTCTCGAGTTTAGATTGTCTTCAAACCAAGTAAAAAATGTGCGCGAAATTCGTTTGATTAAAAAACAAATGGCACGTATGCGCACACTCGTCCACGAATCTCAAAAGAATACATAACGTATGAACACAAAGATTAGCACAATTCGACGCGCATTTACTGGAGTTGTCACATCCAACAAAATGGAGAAGACGATTGTGGTTCGTGTTGACCGAACACTCGTGCATCCAAAATATGGAAAGCGTTATGTGCGCAGTGAAAAGTTTCACGTGCATGCCCCAACGGGAACATACGAAATCGGACAAACGGTTTCCTTTAAGGAGTGCCGTCCACTTTCAAAAACAAAACGTTGGACCGTTGTTGCGTAAAACAAACAGTTCGTCGTTCGGCCTGAGAAAATGAATCTTCGTTTTCTGAATCGAACGACCAACGACAAATCATTCAATTCTATGGTACAAGAACTCTCAGTGATCAAAGTTGCAGATAATACAGGAGCAAAAAAGCTCATGGTTATTCGCGTACTCGGAGGTTTTCAAAAGCGTTATGCACACTTGGGCGAACTTGTTGTTTGTTCCGTCAAAGAAGCTGTTCCACATGCAGCCGTCAAAAAGTCTGATGTTGTGACAGCAGTCATGGTGCGTACACGTAAAGAGACGCGTCGTAAAGATGGAACTTATATCCGTTTCGATGAAAATGCTGCGGTGATCATTGATAAAAAGACCAAAGATCCAAAAGGAACACGTATTTTTGGACCGGTTGCTCGTGAATTGCGTGCAGGTGGATACAATAAAATTATTTCTCTTGCACCAGAAGTGCTTTAACTCACCCATCTTATGAAAATCAAATCTGGCGACAAAGTCCGGGTTTTGACCGGCAAAGATCGAAACAAAGAAGGGAAAGTGCTTCAGGTATTTCCTGTGCTCGAGCGTGTGGTTGTGGAGGGTGTGAACATCCTTACAAAGCACATGAAAGGCCGCGGAGAACATGCGGGCCAAAAGATTCAGTTTCCCTCTCCCATTCATGTATCGAATGTGCAGCTCATTTCTGAAAAAACAGGGGCACATGGTCGTATTGGATATAAGATGATTGATGCAGAAGGTGCCAAAAAGAAGATTCGCATCCTTCGTAAAAAAGGAGCTGTCGAGGATATTGAATAAACATTATGTCACTCAAAGATTCATACAAAACATCTGTCGTCCCTGAACTCATGAAAGAGTTTGGGTACAAAAATGTGAATGCGGTGCCTGTGGTCAACACGGTGACACTGAATATTGGAGTTGGGCCTGGCATGAAAGATGCAAAATTCCTTGAAACCGCACAAAATACGTTAAAGCGAATTACCGGACAAAAGCCGGTTACCACAAAAGCACGTAAGTCCATTGCAGGATTTAAAATCCGCGAAGGAAGTGTGGTGGGTGTCATGGTGACGCTTCGTGGAAAGCGTATGTGGGACTTTTTAGAAAAATTGATCAATGTCTCTTTGCCTCGCGTACGTGACTTCCGTGGTCTTTCAAAAAAATCTTTTGATGGAAACGGAAATTACTCAATCGGGTTTAAAGAGCACATGGCTTTTCCAGAAATTTCAACAGAAGAAATTGAAATCACGCACGGAATTCAGGTTACAATCGCAACATCCGCAAAAACAGATAAAGAAGCAGAAGCTTTGCTCAAACACTTGAGACTTCCTCTCAAACAAGACGCATAAATATGGCAACAGAAAATCAAATTGCGAAATCTAAAATGAAACCAAAGTTTTCGACCCGCATTCACCGACGTTGTTGGAAGTGTGGAAGAAATCGTGGGTTTATGCGTGCCTTTCAGTTGTGCCGTATTTGTTTTCGAGAATTGGCTAACAAAGGAGAAATTCCAGGTGTAAGAAAATCAAGTTGGTAATATGATCACAGACCCAATCTCAGACATGCTCACACGCATCCGTAACGCGCAGGCTGTTAAAAAAGCCTCGCTTGCTTTGCCGTACTCGAACATCAAGTTCGCGATTGCAAAAATTCTTGAAAAAGAAGGATTCATTGTAAAAGCTGTGATGACAACGGAATCAAAATTTCCGATGATTCAAATCGATTTGAAATATACAAATCACATCCCTGCTATTCAGTCTATCCAACGCGTGAGCAAACCAGGACGTCGCGTCTATACCAAGTCAGAAGACTTGCGTTCGATTTTGTCTGGACTCGGTATCTCCATCGTATCCACGTCAAACGGACTCATGACCAATAAAGAAGCACATGCTCGCCATCTTGGGGGAGAAGTGCTCTGTGAAGTTTATTAGAAAACAATCATATGTCACGTGTTGGAAAAAAACCTATTCTTATCCCTCAAGGCGTCGATGTAACCGTTGATGACAAGTTCGTCACGGTGAAAGGACCAAAAGGATCATTGTCACGGACTGTTCATCCGCTTGTTTCGCTTGCTCTGAGTGACGATGCAGAAGGAAAACGTCTGATCGTTTCTGTGGAAGATGAAACAGAAAAGGTGAATCGATCTCAATGGGGAACCGCACGTACATTGATTTCTAACATGATTATGGGCGTTACGGTTGGATTCAGTAAAAAATTAGAAGTAAACGGAGTTGGTTATCGCGTAAATCTTCAGGGACGCACATTGAATCTTGTTGTTGGGTATTCTCATGAGGTTCCATTTCTTCTTCCGGAAGGCATCACGGCAACAGTTGATGGAAACGTCATTACGATTATTGGAAGCGATAACGAATTAGTTGGAGAAATCGCCGCACGTATTCGTAAGGTGCGTAAACCAGAACCGTATAAAGGAAAAGGAATTAAATATACAGATGAAGTAGTTCGTCGCAAGGCTGGTAAGTCACAAAAGGCTGCCGCTTAATATAAACGTATGAACGGATTGAAAAAACAACTTGGTCGCGCACGACGTGCACATCGTACACGTATCGTGATGCACGGAACGGAACTCAAACCTCGTTTGAGTGTTTCGCGCAGCTTGAAGCATATTTACGCTCAACTTATCAATGATGATAAGGGTGTAACCATTGCTTCTGCATCAGACATGGAAGTGAAATCAGATGCACTTCCCATTCAGGTTGCAAAAGCGGTTGGTGAAATCATTGCAAAGAAGGCAACAGCTGCCGGAGTTGAAACTGTTGTGTTTGATCGAGGTTCATTTCGTTATCATGGCCGTGTGGCCGCTTTGGCAGAGGGAGCACGTTCAGCAGGTTTGAAGTTCTAATTTTGATATGACAAACGCACAAACAACTTCACGACCAAAAACATCTTTTTCTTCAAAACCCGGCGGAGCCGGATCCACTTCAGGTGGAAAATCTTTTGGTGGAAAAGGTGATACTCGCGGAAAAGGCGGAAAACGCCCGGACCGTGAAAAAAAAGAACCACGAGAATTTGATCAAAAAATTCTTGATCTTGCACGTGTTACACGTGTGACCGCCGGTGGAAAACGCATGTCTTTTCGTTGTGCCCTTGTGATTGGTGACCGAAAAGGACGCGTTGGATTTGGTGTCGCAAAGGGTGCAGACGTTCAAATTGCGGTTGATAAAGCGTATCGCCAAGCCAAAAAGAATTTAATTACCGTGCCATTGGTCCAAGAAACATTGCCACATGCGGTAACCGTCAAGCTTGGTTCCGCAATGATCATGTTGAAACCAGCTCCAAAAGGTTCTGGACTAAAAGCAGGTGGGGCTATTCGTGTGATCTTGGAATACGCCGGAGTTCCAAACGCGGTTTCAAAAATTTTGAACTCGAACAATAAAATTAACATTGCTCACGCAACGTTTCTCGCCATTCAATCATTGAATGATTCCAAAAAATAATTGTATGTCACTTTCACTTCACACATTGAAACCAAGCCCACATTCAAAAAAGGATCGAAAATACATCGGTCGTGGTTTGGGTTCAAAAGGAACTTACTCCGGTCGTGGAGTTAAAGGGCAAGGGGCACGTTCTGGTGTTTCTGGATTGAAGTTGAAAGGAATGCGTAAGATCATTCTCTCTACACCAAAGTTGCGTGGATTTAAATCGAAGAATCCAAAAGCTCAAGTCTTGAATCTTGACGTTCTCTCGAAAGCTTTCCCAGAAGGAGGTAAAATTACCCCAAAGCAATTGGTTGCAAAGAAATTGATTTTGGATGCAATGGCCGTGACCAAAATTCTTGGAAACGGAACCGTTACCGCAAAGTTTATCCTCAAAGGATGTCTTGTTTCTGCGTCAGCAAAAGAAAAAATTGAACAAGCAGGCGGCTCCGTCGTGTAATATTTCGAGGGCACCCACAAGGGGAGCCCCTACAAATTTTCTATGAACACTCTTCTTCGCATCTGGAAAACAAAAGAGCTTCGCTCAAGCTTGCTCTTTGTTCTCCTCATGCTCGTGATTTTTCGTATTGCAGCGCACATTCCAGCTCCTGGAATTGATGCAGCGGCTCTTGCGCAGGTGTTCGCAAAAAATCAGTTTTTGGGACTCCTGAATATTTTTTCTGGAGGTACCCTGCAAAATTTTTCGATCGTCGCAATGGGAGTAATGCCTTACATCACAGCCTCTATTATTTTCCAGCTTCTCGGCATGATTGTTCCTGCATTTGAAGAAATGCAAAAGGAAGAATCCGGAAAACAAAAAATTAACCAATGGACACGATGGCTCACGGTTCCACTCAGCTTTATTCAGGCATACAGTTTAATCCTTCTTCTTTCTCGACAAGGTCAATTTTTCACAGGAGCACAATCTACCACCATTCTATTTGCGGTGATTAGTATGACTGCCGGAACGGTGTTTCTCATGTGGCTTGGTGAATTGATTTCGGAAAAGAATATTGGAAACGGAGTTTCTATTTTGATCCTTGCCGGAATCGTGGCTGGACTTCCAACGCTTTTGAGTCAATCACTTGCGGTGTATGACAAGAGCCAGCTCGTGACACTCATTTTGTTTATCGTCGTTGTGATTGTAACCGTGATCGGAATCGTTATCATGAATGAAGCTCAGCGCAACATTCCTGTGCAATATGCTCGTCATATTCAAGGGTCGCGACTTGCGGGTGGATCCAGTTCACACATTCCTGTTCGCTTGAACATGGGTGGAGTGATTCCAATTATCTTTGCTATTTCCATCATTTTGTTTCCAACGGTGCTTGCGCAATTTTTCTTGAATGCAAAAACAGCATTTTTGCGCACGGCCGCAACAGAAGTTTTGCAGATCTTCCAAAATCAACTCTTCTACGGAATTTCTTACTTTGTCCTTGTCTTCTTGTTTGCCTACTTCTACACAGCGGTGATTTTTCACCCAGAACAAGTTGCAGAAAACATTCAAAAACAAGGTGGATTTATTCCAGGAATTCGACCAGGAAAACACACAGCGGATTATCTGAGTTTTGTGACCAATCGCGTCTTGCTTCTCGGAGCAACCTTCCTCGCGATTATCGCCGTCTTACCACTCATCGCTCAGCAGTTTACAGGTAGTCAGAATTTGGTGATCGGTGGAACATCTATTCTCATTATCGTCGCGGTGGTCATTGATAGTGTGAAACAGATTGAAGCGCAGCTCACCATGCGAGAGTACGATCTATAAATGAAAGAAAACAGCTCTTCGGAGCTGTTTTTGATTTCTCACTACTCTCGTGTTTTTTTCTCGCCAAAATCCCGCTTTTTGATATACTGCTTGCACTATGCACCAACTCACAAACAAGCCCTACAAGGTCATTTTATTTGGCCCACAAGGAAGCGGAAAAGGAACGCAGGCCCATTTGCTCTCGAAAGAGCTTGGCATCCCAACATTCAGTATGGGACAGTTGATTCGCGATGAAATCGCGACTGGTTCGGATATGGGAAAACGATTCGCGCCGATTGTCGAAGAAGGGAAATTAATTTCGGATGTTGATGCGGCGGTATTGCTCAAAAGACGCTTTGCAAATCCAGATGCAAAAGACGGCTACATCCTCGACGGCTTCCCGCGTGACCGCGCGCAGGCGAAAGCGTTCGACTTCGATCGTCCTTCACACTTGATCATCATTCACATTCCGCACGACGTCTCGCTTGAACGTTTGAAAGGGCGATTGACGGACGACAAAACCGGAAAAATCTACAGTACAAAAGACGGACACATTGCCGGAGAAAAAACGCCGGATGGCGGAATATTGTTCGTGCGAAAAGATGATGTCCCTGAAGCCATTGAAAAACGATTACAAATTTATCAAACAGAAACATTCGCCGTGATCGATGAATACGTGAGTACTGGAATCCCGATTCATCATGTAGACGGTCTCGGCACTGTTGATGAAGTCCAAAAGCGACTCGTCGACGCCATTGAACAATTTTGCTATGTCCCTCATTAAGACTCCACAAGAAATCGACGCCATGCGCGAAGGTGGCCACATTCTCTCGAGAGCACTCAAAGCTGCGGTTGATTCGGTTCGACCAGGCATAACGCTTCGAGAAGTCGATGCGATCGGCGAAGCCTCGATGCGCGCTGAAGGAGCAACACCGTCTTTTCTCCACTACAAATCATCTCCATCCGACACACCATTTCCAAGCACGATCTGCCTCTCGGTAAATGAAGAAGTCGTGCACGGTCTCGGTAACCGCGATCGCGTTCTCCTCGAGGGCGATGTTCTCGGACTCGACATTGGTTGTTGGTACAAAGGGTTGTGTACGGATATGGCGATGAGTGTGTATGTTGGTTCGAACTGCCCGCCGAATATATCGAAACTTCTCTCCGTTACAAAAGAAGCATTACTCGCCGGAGTTGCGGCCGCTCGAGTTGGTGGTGATGTGAAAGATATTAGCACGGCAATCGAGAAGGTTGTCACGCCACACAAGTACGGAAATGTCCGCGCACTCGTCGGTCACGGGGTCGGACATGAAGTCCATGAAAATCCGCATGTTCCGAATTATGTGGATGCGCGATATCCATCCGTGAAGCTTGTCGATGGGATGTGCCTTGCGCTTGAACCGATGTTTGGGCTTGGTGGAGATTATCGTGTAGACACCGCTCCAGACGGTTGGGCGATAGTGATGAAGGATGGGTCGATCGGGGCTCACTTTGAGGTGACGATTGCGATTACGAAGAACGGGACGGAGATTCTTACGCCATTGCCTGTTTAAATTGTGCCAAAGAAATCCAAATTTCAATCGGATAAATTCAAAAAAGCACGCGGAGGATTTTCGCGCTGGCTTCAGGTATTTTGCGAATCGTGTAAGACGCCGATTGTAACGTATCAAAAAGACGGCCCGGGAATTTTGAAACGGATGTATCTCGATCGGATGATGGGCATCGATACTCAAAAGTGGCTGAAGCCCAATCTCGAATGTCCAAAGTGTAAAACCCTTCTCGGGGTTCCAATCATTTATAAAAAAGAAAACCGCCCGGCGATTCGATTATTCGCGGGCGCGGTGGGAAAGAAGATTATTTCTTCGAAAGAACTTTAAGTATGCGTTTACTTGGTATTGATTACGGCAAAAAAAAGATTGGCCTTGCGTTTGGGGATACGGAGACGAAAATAGCCGTCCCGCTTTTTGTTGTTCGGGCACAAGGTGATAATGCGATACGCGAGATTGTCGAGACGCTTCGCAAAGAAGAGATGGAAGGAATTGTGATCGGAATCCCGAGCGCGGTTGGATCACATCCGAATGAAAAACAGATCGCGATCGTTCGCGCGTTTATCGATAAGCTTAAAAAGCACACAGAGCTTCCGATCGAGGAAGAAGATGAGTCATTCACAACGGCGGAAAGTCGACGTCTCATGTCCGAGGAAGGTGCGGAAGCGGAAGAAGATGCGCTCGCAGCGATGATTATTTTGCAAAGTTATTTGAATCGATCCTGATGTGTCCGTTCTCTTCGAAACAACTGCGCTCGTGCTTTCGTGGCGGCCGTATCGCGAACATGATCGGTCGTATTCGGCGTTTACACGGGATCATGGGAAGATCGAGTTCGTGGCGCGCGGAGGATCGAAACCTCTCGCGAAACTTACGCCACATCTCGAAACGATGGCCGAAGTTCGACTACTCCTCGTTGACGGTCGACAATACTTTACGGTCGCAGGAACGGATCGGTTGCGCGGCTTCCGCTCGGTGTACGAGAATTTAACGAAGACCACGCTCGTGCAAAACGCCTTTGCCTTCGTGGATCTCGGTACGCGCACTCACGAACTCGACGAAGACCTCTACGATTTTTTGATGAATTGGCTTGAATTTATTGAAAAAATCCCTGAAATTACGGCTGAACGCGCCGGATTCTTGCTTGCGACCTTCGCCTTGAAATTTTTGTCCCATCTCGGGTATCATCCAGAATTGAGCCACTGCCTCGTGTGCCGCCTCGCGATTCGCGAAGGGAACTACCGCTGGCACGCGCTTAAAGGTGGGGTCGTCTGCGCAACATGCTTCGATAAAGATCGCGAGCAATGGTTTGCCGCAAGACTTATCGACGATGTTACGCTCAAGTTACTCCGCTTTGCGCTCACACAAGAATTCACAGAACAACTTCGCCCGCACTTATCTGGAAATACGCTCGCGAGTTTCCATGAAACAATCGAATCACTCATCATCGCCCACTTTCCAGTCATTCCCGCTGTCTCCATGCGAGAAGCGTGCAAACATTTATGATCACAACTCTCATCAAATCCATCGGCCAATACGTTGGACAAGAAGTTCAACTCCAAGGTTGGGCGTACAATTTCCGTTCAAGCGGAAAAATTTTCTTTTTACAATTGCGTGATGGTTCTGCTCGTGTACAAATTGTTTACTCGAAGGCAGATGTGTCGGAAGAAACATGGAACGCACTCGAGTCGATTCGCCTTGAGTCATCTGTTCGCGTATTCGGTCGCGTAAAAGAAGATTCACGCGCGCCAAGCGGATTCGAACTTGACGGACTCAGTCTCGAAGTGATCTCTCTTGCGATGGATGAATATCCCATCGGAAAAAAAGATCACGGTCCAGATTTTTTGCTCGACAATCGTCACTTGTGGTTGCGCTCTGACAAGCAGTGGGCAATCCAACGTGTGCGCGATACGATCATCACCGCAACGTACAACTACTTTCACGAAAACGATTTTGTAAAATTCGACACACCAATCCTTACACCAACTTCGTGTGAGGGAACAACCGAGCTTTTTGAAATGGATTACTTCAGTGATGTTACGAATAACGAATCTGGCTACGAATCTACGAATAAAAAATCAAAGGCGTATCTCTCACAATCCGGTCAGCTTTATCTCGAAGCTGGAATCATGTCTCTTGGCCGTGCGTTCGACTTTGGACCTGTATTTCGTGCAGAAAAATCAAAGACACGTCGCCACCTCACAGAGTTCTGGATGATGGACGCGGAGGCGGCGTTCGTCGAACATCAAGGAAATATGCAGATTCAAGAGGGACTTATCTGCCGCATCGTTCACGATGTTCTTGCGAACTGCCAACATGAACTCAAAGTTCTCGAGCGCGACACAAAGCCACTCGAAGCGATTCAAGCACCGTTCGTTCACATGACGCACCAAGAAGCGATTGCAAAACTTCGAACGCTCGGATCGGATATCGGCGACATGGATGATCTCGGAGCGGATGATGAGACGATTCTCACACAACAATTCGATCGCCCGATTTTTATCGAAAAATATCCCGCAGCCGTGAAAGCGTTTTACATGAAGCGCGATCCCGAGCATCCGGAATTTGTGTTGAATAACGATCTTCTCGCTCCGGAAGGGTACGGTGAGATCATTGGAGGGTCACAGCGCGAGGATGATTACGAGACACTTCTCGAGAGAATGCTCGAACACAATCTCGCCATCGAACCGTTTCAATGGTATCTTGATTTGCGCAAATACGGATCGGTGCCGCATTCCGGATTCGGCTACGGTCTTGAGCGCATCACCGCTTGGATGTGTGGATTGCAACATATCCGCGAGACGATTCCGTTTCCACGATTGATTAATAGACTGACACCTTGACGTGTCGGTCTTTTTTTGTTAGGGTTTTTACAACTTCGAAAAACAAGGGGTAGAAACATGAATAGGCAGGGGATCGAGTTTATGCGTGAGTGGGTTGTTACGCTCGGCGCGTTCAAGAGTGTCGATGAATATCGCGCGGCGCTTGTGGCCTGTCGTGTCGAAATTACAGAAAATGCTCATGCATTTCTTTCAACACTTTTCATCTCACCTGTTGTAAAAGAAGTTCGTATGGTCGAGAGTTCGCTTGAGGATCTTGGACTTGAACACAGAAGTCCATACGAAAAGATTTTGAAGCGTGTACGAGAAATTGGTGGAATTGTTCCACCAGAAGCGATCTTTGCTCGTCATGTACAATTCCCGCGGGGAAATTTGTACGGACCGCAGTTTGCCGTCATTGAGCCTATCGAAATAGATGGTACATCGAGAGTCTTAGTCACAAACGATGTCAATTACGTAAATAGTTCTTTGATGCCACATCGCACATTTGTCTCCCATCAAAGGATTGGTGCCACGAGCGTTGCAGAAGCCGGGTGCCTGGACATCACAGAAGATGGTATTTTGCTCATTCTGCCAGACTAGTTTTTTCTCAGTGCCGATCCTGTCGGCGCTTTTTTGTTTGACCTTTTTCTCATTATTTGTTAGGTTTTTTTTGAAATGACCGAAGATCGTGTCATTTGGAGGTTCTTTATGGCAGGTTGGCGTACCGTTTCTTGCTCAGACTGCGGAGACGAAATTCGCGTTCATGAAGATTGGTCAAATCCACCGTCGATTTGCAAGTCGTGCAAAGAGAGACGACAAGAGATGTGGTATGACAAGTCGTGTGAATCTTGTAGCGCGACAATTCGTGTTCACAAAGATTGGAGTAATCCTCCGCGTTTCTGTTCGTCTTGCAAGGAAGCGCAGAAAGCTAAATGGTATGACAAACCATGCGAAGGGTGCGGGGGAACGATTCATGCGAATCGCGATTGGGATCATCCGCCGGTATTCTGTAAAGAATGCAAGCAGAATCATCCGCCTCAGTACAAACCTTGCGCACATTGCGGATCCACTTTTACTATTCCGACAGGCACGCTCATCAATTGTGAAAAGCAGGGTTGGGATGCGCCCAAGCGGTGCAAAGATTGTCGGGAACTCTTTAAGTACAAGCCGTTTCGTACAGAGAAGGGAACGGATGTGTTCAACAATGTAGTTACACGAACCTACAACAGTCGTGGTCAATTCTTGAGTGAATCACGTGACACAGGTGGACTTCCTGGTGACAACTATCGTGAACATCGCTCCGGTTCCGGTCAGGTGATCGGTCGCACACGCGAGCGCGAAGGTGTATTTAATGATCGGTATCGCGAGACACGTGGCACAGACGGTCAACTGAAATCAACATCTCGCGATTGGGAAGGGCCGCTTGGAGATCGCTACAGCGAATCCACAGGAGGCAGTTCGAACGCAACCCATCGAACACGTACGCAAAATAACGTACCGGGACCGGGGAAACATCGTAAAACGGATTGATCGGTAAATTTTCTCTGCCTGCTTTGGAAGCAGGTTTTTTGTTTGACAAGAAACCCACCCTTTGCGACAATACCTGCACTTATTCAAGGTTTTTTTGGGTAGAAATTAAAGGATCTATGAATCAAATTTTTGATGACCCAACTGAAATGTTTGATGATTATCAAAATGCGCAAGCATTAAAAGTTTTTGTTCAATGGGCAATGGAAGATTTGGAAAACGGTCGTATTAAAACCAATTTATGAACAGAACATTTATCTCAGACACCCCCTCAATGGCCGGCCAAACGGTTCGTGTAAATGGTTGGGTCAATACGCTTCGTAAAATGGGCGATAAACTTGTGTTTATTGATTTGCGAGACGCTTCTGGGCTCGTTCAAGTCGTTGCGTATAAGCCAGACCTCGACGAAGCAACCGCGGCTATTGTCGACAGCCTCAAGCCTGAGTATGTCCTCGAGATCGAGGGTGAAGTGAAAGCGCGTGGTGCGAAACAGATCAATCCTGAGATGTTGACTGGCACGATCGAGATCGGTATCAAGTCGATCGTTGTTTTGAATACATCCGAGACGCTTCCATTTCAAATTGATTCTGATACACGTATCGTAAATGAAGAGCTTCGCTTAAAGTATCGTTATCTCGATCTTCGCTCGGAACGCATGCATCGCAACTTGGTTCTTCGAGACAACGTCGAAACATTTTTTCGCAAGTTTCTTCACGAGCAACGATTCACAGAAGTTGAAACCCCAATTCTCACAAAGGGAACACCAGAAGGTGCGCGCGAGTTCCTCGTCCCGTCGAGAGTTCATCCAGGCAAGATGTATGTTCTTCCACAATCCCCACAACAGTTTAAACAATTGTTGATGGTTGGCGGAGTCGAGCGTTATTTTCAAATTGCGCGTTGTTTTCGAGATGAAGACCAACGTGGGGACAGACAACCGGAGTTCACACAACTCGACATGGAAATGTCGTTCGTCTCACGTGAAGACGTCATGCAACTCGTTGAAGCGGTGATGATTGAAATGGTCAAAACATGCGCGCCAGAAAAACGCATTCAACAAATTCCGTTTCCGAGACTCTCGTATGCAGAAGCGATGGAGAAGTACAGAACGGATAAACCGGATCTTCGCGAAGATAAAAACGATCCGAATCTGCTCGCGTTCGGTTGGGTGATTGATTTTCCATTCTTCGAAAAAACAGAAGAGGGAGGATGGACGTTTACACACAACCCATTCTCTTCGCCAAAGCCGGAGGATATGGATAAATTGATGGAGAAGAAAAACATCGGCGAGATTCTCACAACACAATACGATATCGTGCTGAACGGATATGAAGCGGGTGGAGGAAGTATTCGCAACCACAAGCCGGATGCGCTTCGACGCGTATTCGAGATCATGGGATTCTCGAATGAACAAATTGAGGAACAGTTCGGTCATATGCTTGAAGCATTCTCGTTCGGTGCGCCGCCACACGGAGGAATCGCGCCCGGCATCGATCGTCTTGTCATGATTCTTGCAAACGAACCAAACATCCGCGAAGTCATTGCGATTCCAAAAACAGGCGACGCGCGCGACGTCATGATGGGTGCGCCAAGCGAGATGCCAAAGCGGGCGTTAAATGATGTGCATATCCAACTGAAAACCTAGATTCTCGTAACCCGAGGCTTCAGCCTTGGTTTACACAATCAACCGAAAAACCTGGGGGAAACCCAGGTTTTTTGTTTTGCGTGTTGTCTCTCGATCAGGTAAAATACAGCCACATGTTCGAGATTCAGTCTGAACAATTTACCGGTCCGCTTGAACTCCTCCTCGAACTCATTGAGGCCGAGTCGCTTTCGATTTCTGAAGTCTCACTCGCGCATGTGACCGAGTCGTACCTTGAACACATCGAGAAGAACGAACCGCCTCCAGACGAGCTCGCGGATTTTTTGATTGTCGCCACACGACTTCTTCTCATCAAGTCTCGCTTGCTCTTGCCCGACCCGATCGTCGAGGACGAAGACACCTCGGATCTCGCGGCACAACTCAAAATGTACAAAGCATTTGTGGAACTCTCGGCGCATCTCGAAAAGCAATTCAACGCAAAGGTTGAATTGTTCCCTCGTGAGAAACCGGAAGCAATTAAGATTCTTGAGCTCGTGATTCCAGAAGGTGTCTCGACAACATCCTTGCGCGAGTCATTCGCGAAGATGCTGAAAAACCTTGAACCGTTTTTTAACTTGAAACAAGTTGCGCTCGAGCGTGTCGTCTCGGTGAAGGAACGTTTCGATGAAATTCGAAACGCGATTATGGAACGTGCTCGATTCACGTTTCGTGATATTGTCGGAACAGGTAGATCGAAAGTGGATACGGTGATCAGTTTCCTCGCGCTTCTCGAACTCGTGAAGCAGCGCGTGGTGCATGTGGCGCAGTCGGACGCGTTTCATGATATCGATATTCATCGGGTGGATTAACAATTCGAATGGGTACCCACAAGGGGTACCCCTACAAACATTTATGTTAACGACTAACATTGAATCCATTCTCTTCGCCGCCGCGAAACCTATTTCTCTTGATCAGCTGAAAAAATATTTCGATACGTCTGCGGAAACAATCGCAGAAGCCGTCGAAGATATTCGTACACGATACAATCGTGGTACTTCGGGAATTCACCTCCTCGAACAAGAAGGCAAGGTTCAGTTCGTCACGAATCCTGATGCTTCAGAGGATGTCACAAGCTTCTTAAAGAAAGACGCGACCAGTCTTCTTACCAAGCCATCTCTCGAAACACTGACAGTGATCGCATATCGTGGACCTGTCACACGCCCTGAGCTTGAACAGATTCGTGGGGTGAATTGTGGAATTATTCTTCGCAATCTTCTCATACGAGGGTTTATCGAAGAAACACAGGATCGCGTGCGTTTGCAGCCTGTTTATTCGGTTTCGATCGATTTCATGCGTAAGCTTGGGCTTACCCATCTCGAAGAACTTCCCGAATACGAATCCTTCCACACAAACGCGTCTATCGATGAGCTTCTCAAAACGACTCCGGAAGAACCTGTTGTATGATTTTAAAGTTCCTTACGCACATCATTTTTGCTTCCACTTTGTTGCAAGTGTTTCCCGTTGATGTGAACGATGTTCAACGACTCGCAACACAACCGAAAGATCAAGCGCCATCGCTTTACAATTTTTTCACATTGCCAAATGCGAAGTTGCCGCGTTCCGCAGACGCCGCTCCAACAAAGATTCGTCCAAACAGTCTTGGGGTTGTGACTTCGGCGGAGAGCGCGATTGTTGTGGACAGAAAAACAAAACAGGTTTTGTTTCAAAAGAATATTGATGCACCGCGCTCGATCGGATCGATCACAAAGCTCATGACCGCTTTCGTGTTTTTGAGTACGAATCCGAATCTGCAAGCGCCGGCACGACTCGAATCCACAGATTATCGCGCAGGTGGAGTTCAGCATGTTGGATTTGGTGATGACGCGACCGTAAAAGATCTCATGTACGCAAGTCTTATTAGTTCGGATAACTCCGCAACTGCGTCCCTTGTTCGATTGTCTGGACTCAGCATGCAGGACTTTGTTGTGAAGATGAATAAAACAGCGGTGTCGATGGGGATGGAGCACACACATTTTGAAGATCCAACTGGGTTGTCGCCGCGCAACGAATCGATCGTTTCAGACCTTGTGAAGTTGCTTGATGTGGTTGCACAAAATGAAATTATTCGGGATGCAACGGCACATGATCAATATACGATTACAACCGCATCCGGAAAAACGTATCAATTAAAAAGCACAGATCAACTTTTATCGAGCTTTATCAATCAGCAACCTTACGGGGTGATTGCGGGGAAGACGGGATTTTTACCGGAAGCGGGATACTGCCTTGGAACGGTTTTGCATCGTGAAGGGGCGGGGGAGATCATTGTGGTCGTGCTTGGATCCGAAACAAACACCGATCGATTTCAGGATATCAAATCTCTCGCCGTCTGGTCGTATCAAACATTTAAATGGCCAGAACAGCTTTCGTATGATGCAAAAACTGATCAGCGTGATCCACTTCTTACCCAATGAACTTACGATCGCATTGCTTGCCGCCATGCCGATTGTTGAGTTGCGCGCCGCGATTCCTGTTGGAATGGGTGTGTTTCATTTTTCACCTGCGCAAGCGTACATTTGGTCCGTTCTCGGAAATCTGATTCCGCTTGTTTTACTCTTTCTCTTTTTGCCAAAATTGATTACGACCCTGTCTCGGTATTCACCAAAGATTCACCGCATCTTTGAACGCTATTTTTTTCGTCTTTCCACAAAACACGCGGACGCGCTTGATCGATACGGCGCTTTATTTCTTGTCATCTTCGTCGGTATTCCGCATCCAGGCGGTGGAGTCTGGACAGCGAGTCTGCTTGCAATTTTGTTTCGTATGCATCCTAAGTTTGCCGTCCCAGCGATTATTGGTGGGGTTCTGGTGTCCGGTTTGGTTGTTCTTTCCTTAACGGAAGCGTCGATAAAATTATTTTGAGTATGCGAATTGTGATTGATGGAGAAACACTCTGCGATGCATCCGGCGGTGTTGGGGCAGGGATCGAACACTATACGTGGGAAATCACCACAAGACTTTTACGGTTGAAAACGGAGCATACCTTTTTGTTGTACGTTCCGAATGCGCTTTTACTTGAACGCATTCGTGTATTGGTTGAAGGAGCGCAAAGCAAGTTTATTATCATCCGATCGCACATTCCACACGTGCCGTTTTTTTCACGACACGTTTTGCTTCCATTGCGCTGGCTTTTTTCTCGGGCAGATCTGGTGTTTAGTCCGTTCGGTCAGATTCCGCTTTTGTGGCTTAAACCTTCCGTCATTACCATTCATGACGTTGCGATTTACGAACATCCAGAATGGTTTGCTCCGCTCGGCAATCAAGATTTTTCTGTGCGGACCATTGTTCCGCGATCGATTGCGCGTGCGAGCCGCATTTTAGCTGTTTCGAAAACAACCGCCGAGCGTCTTGTGAATCTTTTTCCATCCGTTGCCGGAAAGACGGCTGTTGTGTACGAAGGAGTTGGTGTGCCAAAAAATCTTTCATTTGATGCGTCCTCAAAGCGTTTCCCATTTGATCGAGACGTTGTGTTGTTTTTAGGAACGATCGAACCGCGCAAAAATTTGCCGTTTGCCATCGAGGCGTTTGATGCTTTTTTGCGTCAGCATCCAGAATGCGTTTCAACAGTTCGATTTATTTTAGCGGGAAAAAAAGGATGGGGGACGGAGGAAGTGTCTCGACTCGTTCAGGAAGTCAATCAGGTTTGGTCTGATCTTGCGCCAGAAGGAGTCATTCAGTTTTTGGGAGCGGTGACAGAAGAAGAGAAATGGATCTTGCTTGCGCGTGCATCTGTGTTTGTATTTCCCTCATTTGATGAGGGATTTGGATTGCCCGTACTTGAAGCCATGGCCGTTGGAACGCCTGTGATTGCCTCACGAGCAGAGGCGATCGTCGAAGTCGGTGGAGATGCTGTGATGTGTGTTGATGATGTTGAATCGTTTGCGCTTGCGATGGCGCAATGCCTTTTGCTTCCCGAGGGGGTGAAGATGTTGCGAAAAGATGGAATCGATCGCGCAAAAGAATTTACATGGGAAAGAGCGGCAAGGGAGACATTGCAAGTTATCGAGTCTGTAGAACAAAAAAAATCACAGAAATAATTCTGTGATTTTTATTACAATTTTGTTTGTAAATACGCGATCAACACGACTTGCGCCATGAGGGCGTAATACAATGGAACTTCACCTTTGCGCTTTACGAAGAAGTCATGAAAGTAAAAGTGCATCTTGAAGAACCATTTGAGCAGGGGTGACTTGGTGAGGTCATAGAGTCCAACAAGGAGATCTGGAAGGACTCCACCGATAATACCCCAGGTGAAATTGCGAACCGACATGATGTCACGCGTGTTCGCAAGCATGAGGACAAAGAAAATGGCGATGATGGCGTCCACGGCGACATACGCGACCGCTTGTTTGCGGCGGCGTTTGTGAACACGAAAGTTATCAGACATGCCTGTGTCGCCATGCGGAATCATGTCTACAACAAAGTGAGAAATGAATCCAAAGATGAATGCGAGTACGGGATTTCCAGCAGCTCCAGCAAGAACCGCACCTAAAGTCGCGTGAGTGGTCAGGGTCATAGATTTGGAAAGTATAGCATAGATTTGGCTGGTCGGGAAGGATTTGCATGGTTTATGGAATGAATCCAGAACCTGGACGAATTTCTACGATTCTGGTATCTTACCGCTACAAACAGGCCGACATGGCGGAACTGGTATACGCGCACGACTCAAAATCGTGTGGGGAAACTCATGTGGGTTCAAGTCCCACTGTCGGCACCATACAATTCGAAGTATTAGAAAACTTTCTAAATTGGATGCAAAATTGATGCAGGCCGAGCACCGCAAGTGAGCTGTACAGACAGTACTGCGAACGCGGAGCGCAAGGACAAATCAATTTGGCGCCGATTTAGGAAGTTTTCGTGGCTGGGTAGCTCAGTTGGTTAGAGCGCGGGACTCATAAGCCCGAGGTCGAGGGTTCGACCCCCTCTCCAGCTACCACTCTACTTCGATTGACTTTGTATCTGAAGTAAGATACATTTCACGCGCCAGTAAACATTACCGCGGGGTAGAGCAGCCTGGCAGCTCGTCGGGCTCAATTTCTAAGATCTCTCAAATTGCATGAACACCAAACTGAAGGGTGACATTGCGGAACAGGCCACGATTCTCAAGGCATTGCAAAATGGCTGGGGAGTCTTGCGCCCAGTTGGCGATCGTCTTTCATACGATCTCGTATTCGATATACAAGGTCGATTGGTAAAAATTCAAATCAAGAGCGCTTGGAAAAACAAAACGGGAAATTACGTTGTTGATAATCGTCGAACAAAGACGAATCGACGTGTAATGAAACGCGATGTTTACCAAGAATCTGACTTTGACTTTGCCGTGGTCTACATCGAAGAATTAAACCTCTTTTATGTCTTCCCAGTAAACGTGTTCATAAAATATGGAAGCGAGATTCATATGGTTGAATCTCAAAAGCGTCAACGAAAACCAACCTCTGTTCAATTTCGTGACGCGTGGAATATTATCTTAGAGTGGGCTACACAGAAAGTAATTTCTGTATGAATTCTGTCAAATTCGGGGAAGCCTTTTGAACAATGGTAATCCCGAGCCAAGCTTCGATAATGTATCGAAGAAGGTGTAGAGACTTAATGGCAGACACCCGAATCCCGCCGATGGCGGGAAGGGTGAAGAGAAAGTCCAGACTCCAAACTCGGTTCGTCCGAGGCAGTGAAAACTGTAGAAGTATGCATAACCCGAAGGTCATTGGTTCAAATCCAATCCCCGCAACCAAAAAATCCATCACTTCACGTGGTGGTTTTTTGTTTGCGATTACATGGATACCCACAAGGGGCATCCCTACAAACATATTATCTGCTATAATTCTTTCGACTATGGCACACATTATTTCGGTCGTGAATCAAAAGGGTGGTGTGGGGAAGACGACAACCACTCTGAACCTTGCTGCGTATCTTGCGGAAGCGGGGAAGTTTGTGTTGCTCGTTGATCTTGACCCGCAGGCAAACGCAACGTCTGGAGCGGGTATCGATCACCGCGCACTTTCGGCGGGAGTTTATGAAGCATTGATCGGATCGCATTCGCTCAAGTCGCTTATTCTTCCAACCGCACACGTAGGTCTTCGTGTGCTCCCAGCGACCGAGGCGCTCGCCGGCGCATCTGTGGAACTCGTGAACGTGGAAGAACGCGAACATTACCTCCGCAAAGCATTGCTCTCCGTCCGCAACGACTACGATTACATTTTGATCGACAACCCACCATCTCTCGGCATGCTCACGCTCAATGGTCTCGTCGCATCCGATTCGATCCTTATCCCAGTCCAAGCCGAGTTTTATGCGCTCGAAGGACTTCGTGACCTCATGAACACCGTGAACCTCGTCCGCGCAAACATCCATCCGAATCTCGAGATCATGGGAGCCGTGATTACCATGTATGACTCGCGTACGAAGCTCTCAAAAGAAGTTTTACAAGAACTCTACCGACACTTCCCAGACAAGATTTTTCGCTCCGTGATTCCTCGTAGTATCCGCCTCGCAGAAGCGCCATCGTTTGGAAAAACGATTCTCGGATATGACCCGCTCAGCAAAGCTGCAAAATCTTACGAAAGACTCGCTCATGAATTTATCTTACGCGCTGAAGGTGTTCTTTAACCGACCGCTATGAATCATCCATCTGCTTTGGGAAAAGGCCTTGGCTCTCTCATCCCACAAAAACATTCTTTGACTGAACGCATCATTCCGTCCGCACGGAAAGAGATTTTGGAAATCCCGCCGAATGACATTAAAGAAAATCCACATCAACCGCGTCACCACTTCTCACCAAGTGATCTCGAAGACCTTATCGCCTCGATCAAGGAACACGGCATCCTCCAACCACTTGTCGTGACTCGCTCGAATGGCGAGTATGAGTTGATTGCGGGTGAACGACGTTTGCGATCCGCTCGTGCACTCGGGCTCGAGACGGTTCCGGTGATTGTGCGAGAAGCCAATGAGCAACAGAAGCTCGAACTCGCCCTCATTGAAAACATTCAACGCCAAGACCTGAACGCAGTTGAAGAAGCGATCGCGTACAAAGCACTCATCGACGAATTTAATTTGAAACAAGACGAGGTTGCGCGGCGTGTCGGAAAGTCCCGCTCAAACGTTGCGAACATCATTCGCTTACTTGATCTCCCGCCCGAGATTCTCGACGCGCTCAAAGAAGGACGCATCTCGAAATCACACGCCCGCACTCTGCTCGCCGAGACGGATCCAAAGAAGCAACATGACCTCTTCGAACAAATGCTGAACGGGGGAGTGACGGTTCGACAAACAGAAGCACGCGTAACAGGAATTACTTCGAAGCGCTCCGTGCCGATCGGAAAAGATCCGAACATTGCGGCGCACGAAAAGAAACTACGCGAGATTCTCGGAACCAAGGTTGATATTACCGAGTCGAACGGGAAGGGAAAGATTGAGATTACGTTTTATTCGAGACCGGAGCTGATGGATCTTCTCGAATTATTGTCCGACAAAAAATAGCCTTACGGCTATTTTTTCTTTTTCCCTTCCTTCTCCTTCGGACTCAACATTCCTGTCAGCCACAACCTTACACTCGAGTTCGTTGCATCACGAATCTTACTCTTCGCATGCCGAGTCTTCACAAACTTCAACCAATCCGGATTTGGTCCTTTGCGATTCTTATCGGTAATGATGTCGACAATGTCTCCCGAGTGGAGCGTGGTGTCGAGGTTTCGCACCACGTCATTGATCTTCGCAGAGGAGCATTTGTTTCCAATCTGTGAGTGAATGGCGTACGCAAAGTCGACGGGAGTTGCACCCTCGGGCAAATCGATGACATCTCCCTTCGGCGTAAACACGAAGATGCGGTCTTTGAACACATCGATCTTCATGATCTCGAGCTGCTCCATGAAATCTTTTTTGCTCTCGAGTTCTTTTTGGATGAGCATGAGTTCTTCCATCCATCGCATGTTTTGAACATCGCGTGAGCCGTCTTCTTTGTATCTCCAGTGAGCGGCGACTCCATATTCGGAGAGTTCATGCATTTCGCGCGTACGAATCTGAAACTCCACGATCGTTTTATCGTCGGCAAAAATGGTGGTGTGGAGCGATTGGTATCCGTTTGGTTTTGGTTGTGCGATGTAATCTTTAATGCGTCCAGGAAGCGGGCGCCAGCGTTGGTGGATCATGCCGAGCACAGCGTAACATTCTTCGACACTCGAGACGATCACACGAATCGCGATCAAGTCGTAAATCTTTTCGATGTCGTCGTTATAACGCTGCATCTTTTTGTACAAACTGTACAAACGCTTCACGCGACCATACACCTGAAAATTCAGAATACGACTTAGCGCGATCAGCTTTTCGGTCTGATCGATAATACGACTGACTTGCGCTCCGCGCTCGCGAACCTTCACGTCCATGATTTCTTTTACGCGCTCGAATTCCTTCGGCAAGATGTACGCGAACGCACCATCCTCGAGTTCTCCCTTAATCTCGCTCATGCCAAGACGGCCGGCGATTGGAGCATAGATCTCAAGCGACTCGCGCGCGATGCGCAATTGTTTGTGTTTGGGTTGTCCGTAGAGCGTTTGAAGATTGTGCAATCGATCGGCAAACTTCATGAAGACTACGCGGACGTCTGATGCCATCGCCAAAAACATTTTACGCATGTTTTCTGCATAGCGTTCTTCGCCTCTGTAGTGCACGGCATGTTTCAGTTTCGTGACGCTCTCGACAAGGGAGGTGATATCGTCTCCAAACTCCGCGCGCATCTCATCGGATGTCATGCCTGAATCTTCGAGGACATCATGAAGCAACCCGGCGGCAACCACATTCACATGCAATCCCATTTCCGCGAGTCGGTAAGCGACCGCGAGGGGGTGCGTAATGTAGGGTTGGCCAGTTAAGCGAACAACTTTTGCGTGCGCGAGGTCAGCGCGTTCGTATGCTTTGCGCAAAAGAGGAAGATCCGGATTTTGATATTGTGTTTTGACGAGGCTTTCAAGGTCCTCGTAGGTGCGTACGTTATCCATAGCGGCTTTTCTAAGATACCTCGCAGCCGCGTTCATGTAAAGATTTTCGTTTGGACAAAATGCTGTGCGTATGCGAAAATAAAGTATCAATTTTTCCCATGTATGACTGAACGCGAGCCAGGTGCGGAACCTCCTTTCGAAGCGGAACCAAAAGGTTCGGATGTTGTGGTTCACAGAGAAATGACAGATGAGGAATACGCTGCCCATAAGAAAAAACAAAAAGAAGCCGGTCAAGCGGATCGTGATGCGTATGATGCCGAGCGTGAACGCTTGGATAAATATTTGAATCCGGATGTTCCACCAGAAGTTGATGAAGGGATTGGCGGGCCAAAACCAAAAGAACCCATTTGGGCAACAACAACGTACTTGGCCGCAAAGACGGGGGGCGTTGCGGGAAAAGTGCCAAAGTGGTTGGGATATAAAGGAAGCAGTTTTTTGACAGCGATTGAAACATGGGGCAAAGACACGATGAAAAAGAATGCGCCATGGCTCGCGAAGATTCCAATCGCTGGCGGATTGTTGCTTGGAGATGTGAAGAAGACGTGGGAGGAGCGCGATAAAGAAGAAGCAAAGAAACGTGAAGCGACGGACAAAGCAAATAAATCCGCAGCAGAAAAAGCAAAGAAAGAGTTGGATGCAGCGGCAAAGAAAACAGACGCAGATTTGAAGAAACAGCAAACGAGTGAAAATAAAAAAGCGGATCAAGAGACAAAAAATTATGAGAAGACGCTTCAGTCACTCATGACGCCACTTGAAGAATACAACTATAAGCATGGTGATGATGAGGCGAAGAAGGCGATTTTGGAAACCGTTGAAAAAGATTTGCCGGCACGTGAAGCAAAACGAAAAGAGAACGAACACACGGCCTTGCTCGTACAGCATATGACTGCGGCGGAGCAAGAGAAGTACCGAGCTCCGATCCCTGCTGTCCCCCCAGAGGGGGATCCGAATCGAGCAGACATTATGGCGCAGATTGAAGCCACGACGGCGGCAAAGGCAGAACTTCTTGTGCATGTACAAGAGAGTTTGCATACGCCTGAGCGTGCAGCCATTGCGCAAGCGAATAAGGGAGGAGGAAAGAAAGGGAAGAAGGGTGGCGGAGGAGGAAAGGGTGGTGGTCGAGGTCGATCGTAAACAAAAACTCAGGCTATTCAGCCTGAGTTTTTTTTTGTGCGCGTTTGCCAAACTTTTTGACGGGTGCTGCGCGTTTTTTTACGAGGATCTCGACGGCTTCATCGTGCGTAAGCGTGAGAGGATCGATGAGCTTCCCGAGGGAAGCGTTTGTTTTTCCGTCAGTGACGTACGCCCCGAATCGGCCTGTGCGTACGACGATCGGGCCTTTTGTGGTCGGATCTTCTCCGAGTTCCGCGAGCGGACGCACAGAGATTTCTTTGAGCGCGATCAATTCCTCGGCCTGATCGAAGGTGATCGAAAGAGGATCGAACGGTTCCTTCAAGGAGGCATACACTTTTCCGTCCGTGACGTATGGACCAAATCGTCCAACAGCCGCTTTGAGTGTTTTGCCTTTTTTTGTTGTGCCGAGTGTTCGAGGGAGCTCGAGACACTTGAGCGCTTCTTCGAGTGTGATGGACTCGATGTTCATCCCTTTCAAGATCGACGCACTCTTCGGTTTATTCACTTTCGCCTTTTGGTCTTCCTTACTCCAAGGACCAATCTGGACGAACGCGCCGTAGCGGCCGGTCTTTGCAATAATGTCGAGACCGCTCACAGGATCTTTTCCGAGGATGCGGTCCGGCATCACGTCATCACGTGTGAGGGTTTTGTTTTTGTCGACGAGGTTTTGATGAAATGGTTTGTAGAATTGTTCAAGCATCGGACCGTATTCGAGTTGTCCCTCTGCAACATCGTCGAGTTCTTTTTCGAGCTTCGCAGTGAAGGTGTAGTCGACGATTTGTGGGAAGTGCGCGACAAGAAGATCGGAAACGATCATCGCGATATCTGTTGGCGCGAGCTTCTTATTATCGTCACGTTCAACGTATCCACGATCGATGATCGTGCTGATTGTCGGCGCGTAGGTGGAAGGACGACCGATGCCATATTCCTCGAGCACTTTCACGAGCGTCGCGTCCGAATATCTTGCAGGAGGTTCTGTAAAGTGTTGAATCGGTTCGATAGACTTTGAGTTCACGGTGTCACCTTGTTTTACATCCGGCAAGAATTTTTCTTTTGTTGCCTGATAGATTTTGGTGTAGCCGTCGAAGAGAATGCTCGAACCATTCGCTCGAAACACATGCTTCTCAACATCCATATCCACACGCACTTGGTTCACGCGTGCGTTTGGCATTTGGGACGCGAGCGTGCGGCGCCAAATCAAATCATACAATTTCCAAAGTCGTGGCTCAAGGTCTGCTCGAATGGATTCTGGAGTTGTGGCAGGATCTGTTGGACGAATCGCTTCGTGGGCTTCTTGTGCGCCTTTTTTATTCGTTTTATATTTTTTCGATCCGGTTGCGTAGTCCTTTCCAAATTCAGATGCAAGGAAGACTTGTGCTTCGTCGAGAAACTTATCGGCGAGGTTCACGGAGTCAGTACGCATGTATGTGATGCGACCCGTTTCGTAAAGCTGCTGCGCGAGCGTCATGGTTTGCTTCGCGCTCATGCCGAGTTTGTTGTTCGCGTCGATCTGCAAACTCGAAGTCGTAAACGGTTGTGGAGGCGCTTTCGAAACTTCTTTCTTCACAACATCGATAACCGTGAGTGGTTTGTTCGAGACGGCATCAACAATTGCACGCGCTTCTTTCTCGGTTTTAATTTCGAGTTTTTCACCCGCGCCTTCTGATCCACCGACCGCAACTTTTTTGCCGTCGACTTCAACGAGCTTTGCAGGGAAGTCCATGCCAAGTTTTTCGCATACGCCTTCGATCGACCAGTACTCTTCAATCTTAAATGCCATGCGTTCGCGTTCACGCTCGACAACAAGTCTCATTGCGACTGACTGTACGCGTCCAGCCGAGAGTCCGCGTCGAACTTTGTTCCAAAGAAACGGAGAGAGTTCGTAACCAACGAGACGGTCAAGAATACGGCGTGCTTGTTGGGCGTCCACGAGATTCTGATCGATTGATCTTGGATTCTCGAGAGCTTTCTCAATGGCAGTCTTTGTAATTTCATGAAAGGTAATACGCTTTGCCTTCGCAGGATCTATTCCGAGAACCTCGGCCACATGCCAAGAAATCGCTTCTCCTTCGCGGTCTTCATCGGATGCGAACAGGACTTCGCTTGCGTCTTTCGCCGCTTTCTTTAATTCGGTGACGTGTGGTTTGCTGTTTGGGGGAACAATGTAAGTTGGAACAAATCCGTTTTCAACATCCACACCAATTTCTTTTGTCGGCAAATCACGAACATGTCCAAACGAAGATAAGACGCGGTACTCGCGTCCTAAAAATTTCGTAATGGTTTTTGCTTTCGTTGGAGACTCAACAATGATGAGTTTGTATGACATATTTAGAGGCATCATGCTTTATCAAAATTGTTTCGTCAACTAAATGTTATTTTTGCCGCGTATAATAACGGCCTCCTTCGTGTTTGATGATTCCTTTCATCTCGAGCAGTGTGAGTGCACTTCCAAGCGAATCGATTGGAATGAGTGTTGCACGCGCGATCTCATCAACATGCATGGGATCACGTTTGAGTTGATCGAGAATGACTCGCTCTGTTTCAGAGCGAGGTTCGTAGGTGAACGTGCTCGTAGTTCCCTCTCCCTTCGAGGGAGAGGGCTGGGGAGAGGGGTCAAGCCCGAGCATATCCCCCGCACACGTTACAGGAATCGCTCCCATCTTAATCAGGTTATTCGGCCCCTCGCTCATTTCTGAATCAATGTCACCTGGAATGGCATACACATCACGTCCACCCTCGAGAGCCGCTCGAGCTGTGATAAGTGATCCGGATTTTTGTGCCGCCTCCACAACAAGGGTTCCGTGCGCAAGGCCTGCAATGATGCGATTACGAAGAGGGAAGTGAAATGGAAGCGGAAGCGTGCCGACCGGATATTCTGAAACGATGGCGCCACCGTGCGCGAGGATTTGAGAGACAAGATGTCTGTTGCCCGCAGGGTAGATGGACGGAGCATCCACAGCACTTCCAAGAACCGCAATGGTTGTGCCACCACATTTCAATGTTGCTTCATGTGCGAGTGCGTCAATTCCGTACGCAAGTCCGCTTACAATCACCACGCCTGCTTCTGCGAGATCGCCAACAATTTTTTCTCCGACGCGCAGACCATATGAGCTTGGATGACGCGTTCCAACAACCGCAATGTGTTTGCGTGAAGGGTCTGGGAGTGTGCCGCGATAATAAAGAACAGGAGGTGGATCGTAAATTTTTGAGAGCAGCGGTGGATATGCTGGATCGCGACGTGTGACCGCATGAACATCTGTTGCAAGAAGTTTCTCAAGTTCCTGATCAGGATTCACATGAAGTCGTTCCTGCAAAAATGCATTCGCAATGGGTGGTTTAAATCCCGCCTCGAGTAAATCCACAACCGATGCCGAAAACGCGCGCTCCATTGTGGGGAACGCGCGAAATAATTTGTTCATGTGTGCACTCCCAAGATTCGGGATGCGCGCAATCGCAAGCCAGTATTTTAAATCAGGTTGGGACATGGATGCGTTCGTTGATTTTTTTTATCGTCGCTTCGATGATTTCGGGTAATTTCTTTTCTTCTTCGCTTGTCCATTTCTGGAGAACGAACGCATCAAGCGGAATGTCTGGATTCGGTGGGCGACCGATTCCAACGCGAATGCGCGCAAGCGGTGTTCCTTTTGGAAATTGATCCATGATGGATTGCATGCCGTTGTGTCCGGCGGACGATCCACCTTCACGGAACTTTACCGTTCCAAACGGAATGTCCGCATCATCATAGATCGCGAGAATTTCGGATGTGTTGCATTTGTGTTTGGTGAGAAACGATTTTACTGCACGCCCACTGATGTTCATAAACGTCTGCGGCTTCATGAGCGCGATCCCTTCCGCTTCCGCCACCTCCGCCTCAAGCGCGGTTTTGTTTTTAAACGTCGCGTTTAATTGGCGCGCGAGTTCTTCAACAACAAGAAACCCAATGTTATGTCGGGTGCGTTCATATTTCTTTCCTGGATTTCCAAGTCCAACAATGAGATGCATATGAGGGGATTATGCCATATCATTGACAAAAAGGCGATTCGTTGATTATATGCAGACACAAACTTTCGTTCCTTGGAGGAAACAAGATGCTGAAGCGTTTCGTGGGAATTTTGATCATGATGTCACTTCTGGTCAGTCTCGCATCCTGTGCGGACAACAAACGTATCAATGGGGTGATGTATGAGACGTACGGCCTCTTCAACAAGGAAGAAGTACGAGATCCAAAGATCGCCACGAACTTTCTGTGGGAAATGTGATCTGGGGCATTCTGCTCGTGGAGACAATCATCGCGCCCATCTACTTCTTCGGCTTCTCGCTTTACGAACCAGATTCTCAGAAAGTGCTTCCATCCCGAGACACAAACGACCGATAATTTCTTCCTCTTTGCATTCATATACTGAATGCATTTTTTTATCCAACAAAAAACTCGATGCGTGATGCATCGAGTTTTTCTATTTTGAAACGGCTGTTGCGATTCTTACTTTGATGTTGATGGGAGTTCCACGGAAGTCGTGGAGTTCACGCAAGCGATTCTCGATAAATCGGAGATAGCTTGGATGAAGCGCATCTGTACGTTGCGCCTTCAGGGTGAGGTCGAACTTCGGTGGTTTTGTTGAAACTTGCTTCAGTCCCATAACCTTTGGCGGATTCTTTCCTTTGCCGAGCGAAGGTAAGTGTGTACGGAGTGCTTCGCGCAAGAAGCCGTCGAGTTCTTTCATGTCGAGCTGGATGCTTCTGTTGTGTCCTACGTCATCGATCATTTTGAAAATCGTGCTTGTGCGTTGTTTGGTTTTTGCACTGACAAACATGATTGGTGCCCAGGTGATGAACGGAAGTTCTCCCGCAAGATATTTTCTGTAATCGTTCATGGTGGACACATCTTTGTCTTGAACGAGATCCCATTTGTTCACGATGATAATCACACCCGCTCCCGAGTCACCCAAAATTCCGGCGAGGTGTTTTTCTTGTGATCCAATTGGCTCGGTGGCATCCAAAACGAGCAGCGAGACGTCGGACTGTCGGATGACCCATTCGTTTTTATCAACGGCCATTTTTTCGAGTCCTCCCGCTTGATTGATGCGTGCGTGTTTACGCATGCCGGCCGTGTCATAGATCAAATAGTTTTTGTCTCCGATGTGAAGCAGGACATCATTCGGTTCGCGTGTGGTGTGTGCGATTGAACTTGTAATGAATCGATCTGTTCCAAGAAGTGCGTTTAACAATGTGGATTTACCAACGTTTGGTTTTCCAATAACGGCCACGCGCGTTGCGTCCAATTCTGTATAATCAACCGGGTGTTTTCCGATCTCGTTGAGTTTCTCATACACAAGGTCGAGCAAATCTCCAACACCCGATCCTTGTGTTGCAGATACGGCGATTGGAGCCGGGAGTCCTCGCAAACGCCAATCTGGTTGGTGAGCACGTCGGCGTTCTGCAGCTTTCTCTGCCTTGTTTCCGACAACAATGATGGGAGTTTTTGTTTTCCAAAGTTTGCTTGCAAGTTCAAGATCAGAGGGGAGTGGGGGATTTTTTAAATCAACCACGAACAAAATAACATCCGCTTCTTTCATGGCGAGTTCGGATTGGATCAAAATATTTTTTTCAATTTCGTCGCGCTTGTTTACGTCTAATCCTCCGGTATCAACGACACGAATCGTTTTTCCGCGCCACAAACACTCACCATCATTACGATCGCGTGTGGTGCCAGCAGTTGCAGAGACGAGGGCTTTTGATTGTTCAATCATGCGATTAAACAACGTAGATTTACCAACGTTCGTGCGACCAATGAGCGCGACGGTAGGAAGATTGTTAGAGGTCATAGGGGGAGG
>Ga0155881_13_pt1 | contig 84031 bp, 74 predicted proteins | sample RifCSPlowO2_01_FD_107535 | JGI IMG/M metagenome (GOLD analysis project Ga0155881, IMG submission 107535) | Candidatus Uhrbacteria bacterium RIFCSPLOWO2_01_FULL_47_17
TGACGAGTTGTGTGTGGCAACGTTGAGAATAGAAGATTGATCAATGGCCTGCAGTGGAGTTCCTTCCAAGAAGAGAAGCGCATTCGAAACAAACGTACTTTGCCCACTCACAACCGGAAGCGTTTTTTTCCAAGAGGTATAACCTTGTTTCTCGATGAGCACCTCCACTTTTCCTGGGAAAACGTTATCAATCACCGCTGGTGTTTTTTTCTCTGTGAGGATTCCATTTAGAGTCACATTCGCGCCTTTTGGAATACTCGTGACCGAAACAACCCCCGCTTTCACCACGCTCATGGATCCGAATTGATATCGATATCCGGCTGTATAAAGCACCACAAGCGGCGCAGAAATCAAAAAGCCAATCGCAAAGGCGCCAAATAAAATTGTTCTCCAAAATCGACTCATATAACACGTATCATACCGGAAAATGATGGTTCATTCAAGTTGACGCTGTCCCTGTGTCGGGGTATTCTTATCTTTATCCTATGTCTTTTTCCCAATTGAAAAAAACTCCACCCAAAGTGCTCGTCGGGCTTTTTTGTTTTTTGTTTCTGATCTTGTCGTTCAGCGGCGGATATTTTATTGGAGAGTCGCGTGCGGCTCGTAAGTTGGTGCCGGCAGGTGAGGTGCGTGTGACCGGACAAGGATCTGTCTCGTCCGCGCTTGAAAAAGACATTGACTTCAAAAACTTTTGGGATATCTGGAATCTCTCCAAAGAAAAATTTTACAAGCAACCCGTTTCAGACAAAGATCTCTACTATGGAGCGTTAAAAGGATTGGTTTCTGGATTGAAAGATCCGTACTCCGTCTACTTTGACCCAGAAGAAGCAAAGCGGTTCATGGAAGATTTGAATGCGTCGTTTGTGGGAATTGGTGCGCAGATTGGAATTAAGGAAGAAAAACTCACAATCGTTGCTCCGCTTGAAGATTCGCCAGCAGAAAAAGCAGGACTCGAACCAGGGGATTGGATTGTGACCATTGATAAAACAGAAACAAGCGGGATGTCCGTCGAAGAAGCGGTTTCGAAAATTCGCGGCGAAGAAGGGACGGAAGTTGTTTTGCAAATTAGTCGAAAAGGACTCGAGGCGCTGAAAGAGATAAAAATTATTCGTCAGAAAATCACGGTTGATTCCGTAAAATGGAAAATAGAGGAGGGAAACATCATGGTTATCTCGATCTCCACCTTTAATGGAGACACCTCATCGCTCTTTAACGCCGCTGTTCAAGAATCACTTGCAAAGAATGTCAAAGGAATTATTTTGGATCTTCGCAGCGATCCAGGCGGACTTTTGACGGTTGCCGTGGATGTCGCTTCTGCGTGGGTGGGGTATGATTCTGTCGTTTCAGAAAAAGGAAAAAATTTAGAGAATACGTTTAAGGGAGTGACTTCGCCGCGTTTGAGTGGAATTCCAACCGTCGTGCTGGTGGATGGTGGAAGCGCATCTGCATCAGAAATTGTTGCGGGAGCCCTCCAAGATTACGGATTCGCAAAACTGGTTGGAGAAACGACATTTGGAAAAGGATCTGTTCAGGACTATCAAGATCTCCCAGACGGTTCCGCGCTCAAAATTACGATTGCCGAGTGGTATACGCCAAAAGGTCGTAACATCAATAAGACAGGAATTGAGCCCGATATTAAAATCGCACTAGACGTTGAAGCCTATAAGAAGAATGAACATGACAATCAAAAACAAACCGCACGGGATGTTCTCCTTGGGACATACAAACCAACCGGGGCAACATCTTCCGCCGCGAACAAAAAATAATCTTGAGCCCAAGCAAAAAAATATTCCCGCAGAGCGAGAAGTCTCTGCGGGAGGTGTTGTGTTTCGGCGTGCAAAAAATGGGATTGAGATTGCGTTCATGAAAGATTCATACGACAAGTGGACGTTTCCTAAGGGGCATGTGGAAAAGGGCGAGGTTTTAGAAGAAGCGGCCGCGCGTGAAACACTTGAGGAGATTGGTCTTGAGGAGATTCGATTTTTGGAAGAACTTGGAAAAATCAGCATCTGGTTTCGTGATCGATATGAACAGAAAGGAAAGTTGATTCATAAAGATATTTTCTACTTTCTTTTCGAAACAACTCCAGATGCACGTTTGCTCCCTGACCCAAAGCAGCACACCTATGATGCAAAATGGGTACCCATCAAAAAAGCCCTTCAGACGTCCAGTTACTCAGATCTTGCACCCATTATTAAAAAGGCGTTAGAGTATCTCTCTCTAAAGTAACTCTATGCAACCACTTACATTTCGTGGACGAGTTGAGCGTGGTGAGGGAATGGCCCGCAGGCTCGGTTGTCCAACAGCAAATATAGCGATTGAACAAGGGATTATTATCCCGGCTCTTGGAATTTATGTTGGAGAAGCAGAGGTGGATCATGTGCGTTATTCATCGCTTGTGTGTGTGAGTGATGGTAGAACGGGGATTAATTTGAAGATGGAAGTTCATTTGCTCGATCAAGAAAAAGAGCTTGCTGGAAAGAGCATGACCGTTGTTTTACTTGAAAAATTACGCGATATTATTCCGTATCCAGGAGAAGAAGAAATGGCAAAGATTATCCAGAAAGATATGGAACAAAGTCGCGACTGGTTTAAGGCTCACGTGCTCGCTGCCTAAGTCCGTGCCCCCTGTTGATAACTCGACCTTTCAAAACCCCAGCAAATATTCACAAAATTTCAGGGGGGTGCTATAATTCCCCCGTAATTAACAAAAAGATTTTTCTCTCTCGTGAGAGGGTCTTAAACAAACGTCCATATGGCAAAGATGACAAAGAGCCAATTTATCCAATCAATGGCAGAAATGCTCGGTGTTTCCAAGAAAGAAGCTTCAGAAAAGTGGGACGCCTTCGTCGCCATGGCTTACAAAGAAGTAAAGACCAGCGGTGAATTCAGCCTTCCAGGACTCGGAAAGCTCGTCAAAAAAGCACGTGCAGCTCGCACAGGACGCAACCCACTCACAGGAGCTGAAATCAAGATTCCAGCTAAGACCGTGGTAAAGTTCCGTGTAGCAAAGCAATGTAAAGACTCGATCCTCTAAATAGAGAAACAAAAAATCTCTGACGTTTGTCAGAGATTTTTTGTTTACGCGCACATGGCGGCAACTTTTTTCATTTCAGCAAGGTCATACGTTTTTCCTTCGCGGTTCCACTTTTTGAGGGTGCGGAGTCCACGCATGGAGATAGTCACGGTGACCGTGCGTCCGGTTGCTGGGTTTTTCAGGGCGCGCTTTGACAGGTTTGCAAACATTTTACGTTTTGCATGCGCGTTTGAGTGCGAGACATGAAATCCAGAAATGGTTTTTTTGCCAGTGATCAAGCAAGATTTTGACATAGAATAAGGTTAAGTTCTCGAGAAGTATAGCGAATACCTGAATTTTTGTCTAGTCCCAGAAGGCACTCTCCAACACTCTTCCACTTTTTCACTTTATCACTCTCGTTTTCTCTGATATCCTTCTACCATATGAGACGCACAACGCTCCCAAAAACCTGGATCTTTTTCTTTGTTATTATCCTGGTTTTGATTATCGCCTCACTCCTGCAGCCGGCCACCAAATCTCAAGAAATCCCGGCTCCGTCTCAAACGGCCACTGACCAAATGCTCCCGGTTTCTCGCGAGGCGAATGCGGACGGCATGCTCAAAAATGGGGATAATGCCATTTATCTTACGGATCAAGTTTCTGGCCAATCAAAGATCAATATCGGTTACGCGGTCTTTGCCAAACCTGGATTTATCACGGTTCGAGAGGACAACCAAGGAATGCCAGGAAAAATCGTCGGCATCTCGACCTTGTTGAACGGTCGAGTGGAATCGCCAAGTGTTGAGTTGACTACGTCTCTGCAAGCAAATCAAGTCTATTATGCAGAACTCGTGTCAGATGATGGAAATGGAACATTTGAAGAATCAAAAGATCATCCGGTAAATGACAAAGACAAGTCGGTAGTGCTCATGAGTTTTCTTGCACGCAGAGATGCAGTGTCCACAGCTCCGTAACGCGGTATTCATTGAATCATGCTAAAATTGAACGCGTATGTTTCAAAAGAAAAAAGAGTCTTCACAAAATAAAATGGTTCGTCTTCCGCTCAGTGTTACAGAAGAACAGAATAAACCGCAACCAACCAGCATTCATGAAATGTCTTGGCGTATTTTTCGCATCATGGCGGAATTTGTGGATGGATTTCAGGTTTTATCAGAGACCTCAAAAGAGGTGACGTTTTGGGGTGGAACGCAAATTCCGAAAGAAAGTCCTTGGTATGCGTTTGCAGAAACACTCGCAGGAAAATTGGCCAAGGACGGCTTTACGATTATTACGGGTGGCGGTCCTGGAATTATGGAGGCAGGAAACAAAGGAGCGGCGGAGGCAGGAGGTGTTTCTGTTGGATTTAACATTGTGCTTCCAAAAGAACAACATTTGAATGCGTATGTGAATAAGGGTCATTCGTTTCATTATTTCTTTTCGCGCAAAGTGGTCATGGCAGCATCCGCACAAGCGTACGTTTTTTTTCCGGGCGGATTTGGAACGTTGGATGAGTTTTATGAAATTGTCACACTCGTTGAAACCGGAAAAATGCAAAAAACTCCTGTTGTGTGTGTGGGAAAAGAATTTTGGAACGGATTATTTGATTGGATGAGATCTGTTCAGCGTGATCAATTTCACACCATTCATAATGCCGATTTAGCATTAATCCAACTCGTTGATACCGTGGAAGAGGCGTATCAAATCGTTTCGCGCTCGGAAGAGCGTTCGATTTTCTAAGTATGAAAATGCACTCGCACAAGCAAGGGTCGGTTGGGGCATGGGTTGTGGATGTAAACATGGGATACGGTCACAGTCGCGCGGCACATGCTCTCAAAGATTTATCGGGTGGAAATGTGTTATCCGCGAATGACTATGTTGGGATTCCAGAGCTTGATAAAAAACTTTGGAGAGAAAGTCGTGAGCTTTATGAAGCTGTTTCACGTCTGAAGCCTGTTCCCGTTGTGGGAGATATGTTATTTGACGCGTTTGATCGTTGGCAGCAAATCGCCCCATTTTATCCGCGTCGAGATTTATCCAAACCCAATTTTCAACTCACACAAATTTATCGGATGATCAAGAAAGGGCTCGGGAAACACTTGATTGCGAAACTTGCCGAGAACCCAATCCCGCTTGTCACCACATTTTTTATACCCGCCTTTTGTGCGGATTATTACGATTATCCGGGAGACATCTGGTGCGTCACCACGGACGCCGATATTTCGCGCGCCTGGGCACCGCTTGATCCTCAACGCAGCCGCATTAAATACTTTGCAAGCAATGGTCGCGTGGTGGAGCGTCTCAAACTCTACGGAGTTCGTGATGAGAATATTTTTCTCACGGGATTTCCGCTTCCGAAAGAGTTGATCGGAGGGCCAACGGCGAATGTCCTCAAAGATTTGTTGATGCATCGGTTGTGCAATTTGGATCCGCAAGGAATTTTTACGAGCGTACACACAAAATCGCTTCGCACAGAATTGGGAAACACACGCTGCGCTCTCGACAAAAGTGCTCATCCACTTACGCTGACCTACAGTGTTGGGGGTGCGGGTGCGCAAAAGCAACTCGGGGTGAAACTATTGAACAGTTTGAAAAATAAAATTGCTCAGGGAAAAATTCGTGTGAATCTTGTCGCAGGACTTCGAAAAGACACCGCGAAGTTTTATCGCGATGCGGTTCTGGCCGCTGGACTCAAGAAACATCTTGGAACATGGATTAACGTTCCGGAATTTGATTCGCGCGACGCATACTTTTCTGGATTCAACGAGCTCTTGAAGACAACCGACATTCTTTGGACCAAACCTTCCGAACTCTCGTTTTATACTGGGCTCGGGATCGCGGTGATCATGGCGCCGCCAATTGGATCCCAGGAAGAATTTAATCGAACCTGGTTGCAATATGTTGGAGGAGGCATTTCCCAAGGAGATCCGGTGTATACAAACGAATGGCTGTTTGATTGGATTGATTCCGGAGGAGTCGCACGCATGGCTTGGAACGGATTTATCCAAGCGCCAACGCACGGAACCTATCGCATTGAAGATATCGTCTTAGGAAGAACTAGTGAGCTCAGAAAACTTCCGCTTATCGTTTAACCGTTCGTCTCGTTTCCCTCTATGGAACAAAAAGCCCTTCAGCATCTTCTTGCAACCGTCATGCAAATGCGTCGCGAGGCAGAAGATGATGCGACAACAGAAGATGTGATCAGCGTTTCCGAAACCGTTTCGGTTGCTGTTTCGATTTATGAAACGGTTCGCAATACGCTTGAATATGATGAGGAGCATTTGCTTCGTCGCAATGCCACACGCCGTATTTTAAAGCGTCGACTCGGGGATTCTGATTCCAAGCAACTCGCCACGAAACTCATTCGCGAGCTTATTTGGGCTCGCTATTTGCCGAATTATAAAATTCCAAATTCCATGATTCAAACCGTGGCGGATGTTTTTGAGAAATACAAAATGTTGTTTGCTGGGCTCACGGAAAATACCAAAGAAGATCAGGATCAGTATGAATGGCTTTTGGATGTCCTCTCGACAGAGATCGAATATTTAATTGGCCCGCCTTGCATTGACGAAGCGCTCGCAAGTTACGCGTATCAAGTTCTACGAACGCGAACCAAGTGGCAAACAAAAATGGTGGAAGAAGCGGATCATGATTTGCAATTGTATATTGCGGTTCATCGCGCAGTGCTGAAATCCAATGAAGCAACGCTCCGGTATCGCATTTTTACGCTTTATTATCCAAAATGGAGAACGGCTGGAGTGGGCGACGCGGTCGTGCGCGAGGTCGCCATGAATTTTCGAAAAGTGTACACGTCTGTCGAAGCAGAATTGAAACACCCAAGCGGAGACGCTGTGTTCCGTTTTGTTCGACGTCACGCCGTCGTGTTTCGTTTGACAGCGGATGTCGCTCAAGACAACCCGGAAGCGTTTCAAAGCGCGATTCAATCATCCGACACGAAAGCGATCGACAAAGCCATTACGGCCGCCGCAAAAGCACGTTACGGTACATTTCGTTCAAAACTTGTGCGCACGGTTTTTCGCGCAGCCTTTTTTCTGCTGCTCACAAAAAGCATTCTCGCCTTTTTGGTTGAATATCCGTATGAGGTTTTTGTGTTGCAAGCAACGAATTATCTGCCTCTCACCGTGAACATTTTGTTTCCTCCATTCCTCCTCGCACTTATTGGTCTCAGTGTACGGATTCCTGAAAAGAAAAACACGGCGGATATTCTGGACGAACTTCATGCCTTTCTTGGCATGGGAGAAGAAACCACGTTTGTTTTCAAACAAAAAAATCAACGCGCGTTTGGCGTTCTGTGGTGGATTTTTCATACGCTCTACGCTGTCGCTTTTTTTGGTGTTACCGCGCTCATTGTGTCCTTCTTGCGTCAATTCGGATTTAATTCGTTGTCGACCGGATTCTTCATCTTCTTTCTATCCCTTGTTGCCTATTTCGGGATCCGCATTCGCAACACACGCCGGGAGTTGCTTCTTATTGAAAATCATCGCGGATTCTTTCTCATCCTCGGCGACATTTTGTTTCTTCCCATCGTTCGCGTCGGACGCTGGATCTCCATGCGCGCGCCTCGCGTAAATATTTTTCTCTTCTTCTTCGACTTCATCATCGAAGCACCGTTTAAAGCATTGGTCGAAATTATCGAAAACTGGTTGGCATTCTTGCGTGAAAAACGCGAGGAAATCTGATCCTCGTTGTAGGGGCGGGTCTTGTGTTCGCCCTCGAACTGCATGTACAAAATACGTTCCAAACGATTCGGTGCACATCTCATTATCATCGCGCTTGTCGTGATCGTATTGTTTTTATTCGCCCGCATCTCGACAGTGCTTCGTCAACCACCAAGTCAACCCATTCGCTACGGCATTACGTACTCAACGGTCTATGCGTGGTATCTCGGCCTCGACGTCATGAAATCTTACCAAGATCTTGTCGAGAATCTCGGGGTCCGTGTTGTGCGCTTGCCGGTGTATTGGCCAGACATCGAGCCTGAGCAAGGAAAGTTTGATTGGCATCAGCTTGATCAGTTCGTAAAGTATTCCGAACAGCATGAGGTGAAATTAACGCTCGCAATTGGTCGCAAAGTTCCGCGCTGGCCAGAATGTTTTGTGCCAAACTGGGCGCAAAAATTATCCCGGAAGGATCAAGAGCAAGCAACACGCGATATGATGGAAGCGATTGTGACGCGATATCGTATCTCGTCCACGATTGTGAGTTGGCAGGTGGAGAATGAACCATTTTTGCCATTTGGTGTGTGTGAACAAATCACCAAAGAAGATTTGCAAGGTCAAATTGATCTCGTTCGTCGTCTGGATACGAAGCCTGTTCAGCTCACCGCAAGCGGAGAGATGAACCCATGGGGCTCGCTCGCGCGCATGGGAGATAAATTTGGTTTTTCTTTGTATCGCAAAACATGGAATTCTGTGTTTGGGTATTTTACCTATCCATTACCTCCGTTGTTTTACCGTCTGCGCACGGCACTCATTCGTTTGATCGGGAAGCCGGTGATTGTGTCTGAATTGCAGACAGAGCCGTGGTTCTCCGAAGATCTTAAAGATCAGTCCACAGAGTATTGGTATAACGTATTTACCGCAGAGGATTTTGCGGAGAATATCCGGTTTGTCGAAGAGATTGGTGTGTCCGAAGTGGATCTCTGGGGCGCAGAATGGTGGGCGTATTTGAAAGCGCATGGAGAGGAGAGATTGTGGAAGGAAGCGGAGAAACTATTTCGTGAAGAAACAAAGTGAAAGAGACTTTTTCACTCTGCCCCTTATGTCCAAGCATTCTTACGACGTCCTCATCATCGGTTCCGGATCCGCCGGATTTTCTGCCGCAGAAGCGGCGGCGTCTTTGGGTGCGCGTGTTTGCATGATCGAGAAAGGGAAACTCGGCGGGGAATGTCCGAATCTCGCATGTATTCCATCAAAGGCGCTGCTTGCCGCCGCACGCGCGTTTCGAAACGTGCAAGAAACAAAAACATTTGGTGTCGCGTGTGGCGCGGTTGCATTTGATTTTGAACACATCATGCGTTATCGCGATCGTGTTGTTGAGAAACTCACTGGGGGAGGCGTGCATGGCGATCGCTACGAGCAGCTTCTCAAAGAGATGAAGGTTGATGTTGTTTATGGGAATGCGGTTTTCGAAGATGATCACAATGTGCTTGTCGCAGGCGATCGGTTTGAAGCGAAAGCGATCGTGATTGCAACCGGATCGACAGATTTTATTCCAGATATTCCTGGACTGGATCAAATTCATTTTTGGCATTGGTATGATGCGCTCTCAAAAAAGCGCCAACCAAAAGCGCTCGCCATTATCGGCGGCGGCCCGGTTGCGTGCGAGATCGCAACGTTTTACGCAACACTCGGAACGCGCATCGTCCTCATTCAACGATCCGCACGATTGCTCACACGAGAAGATGAAGAGTGCGCACGTTTCGCAGAAGATCGATTGCGCGCGATGGGAGTTGAGATTGTGATGAATGCGGTCGTCTCAAACATTGTGGATGGTCGAGGAGGTGTGTATGGCGTACACGTGGATGTTCAAGGAACGAAGACGATGCATGCGGTTGAACAAGTGGTTGTTGCAACGGGAAAGCGTGCAAGACTCTCGGGGCTTGAGGAGGCGCATGTATCTGTTGATCCTCGCGGATCGATCATGATCACAAACGAACAACAAACAAATAAGAAACATTTGTTCGCGGCAGGCGACGTGTGCGGAAGCGGACTCATGCTCACAAGCACATCACACCACGAAGGGTTTGTTGCGGGATACAATGCCGCGCTCTTCGCACTCAATAAACGCACGCCAAAAATGAAACAAGATGAACGTGTGGTTCCGCGTATCACATTTGTTGAGCCGGAATTCGCGAGTGTCGGTGCGGTGGCCGGATCGATCAAGGAAAAACACGGATCTGTGCTCGTTGGTCGTGCCGAGATTCAGAATCTCGGTCGTGCCTTTGCGGATCATGCACCAAATGGAATCGTAAAACTTGCCGCCCATCCAAAAACGCGCAAAGTTCTCGGTGGAGCCATTATCGGACCCCATGCAGGTGAGATTATTCACGAAGTCGCCCTTGCGATCTACGCCAATTTGACCGTCGACAAACTCGCCGAAATGATCCATGCGTTTCCAACCTACTCAGAAGCGGTCACGAATGCGGCGTCAAATCTTACTCTTGAATAATTTCGTATGTGGGTTTCGATCATTATTTATCTCATGTTGTTTGTCCAGTTTTTGCTCCTTTGTCTTTTTCTTTTGATCATGTATTTATTGGTACGCGGAATTTTTGGTGTGCCGTTTGTCCGATCCAATAAAGTGTTCTCACGAGCGATGATGGAACTCGCACAGGTAAAACCGGGAGAGGTTGTTGTGGATTATGGTTCCGGTGATGGAGCGATTGTAAATGTGGCGGCAAAAGAATTCGGTGCAAAGGGGATTGGGTTTGAATATTTGCGCGCGCTTGTGTTATACGCAAGGGCACGTGCCCTGCTTGCGGGCGTCTCGAAGAACGTCGAGTTTCGACGAGAAAACTTTTTGAGTGGAAAGACATTACCAAAGGCAGACGTCGTCTCGTCATATCTGTTTCCAGAGGTGAACGCCAAACTTGAGCCGCTCCTTATTCGTGATTATCCATCCGGAACACGCGTGGTTTCTCGAACCTTCTTATTCCAAACATTGCCCATGATCGCATCAAAAAAGGTAGGAAAAGAGACGGTGTACTTGTACCAGATTCCGTAGTACAATCTTCCCGTTATGAACAAAGAAGTTGTCTTAGACATTGAAACGCAAAACACCTTTCAGGAAGTGGGTGGATATGACACATCGCTTTTGAAGATCTCGGTGATTGGGTGTTATTTTTACGAAACGGACTCGTATGAGGCGTTTGAGGAGCATGAGCTCGCAAAGCTCTGGCCACGCCTTGAACATGCCGATCGAATCATTGGCTACAACACGGTTGGATTCGATTTGCCCGTGATGAATAATTATTACGGAGGGAATTTTCTCACGTTTCCCGGTCTCGATATTCTTGCGGAAATTCACAAATCTCTCGGGTTTCGTTTAAAGCTCGACGATGTTGCGGCCGCAACAGTAGGAACCAGAAAATCTGGACATGGACTCCAAGCGGTTGAGTGGTGGAAACAAGGGGAAATTCAAAAGATCAAAGACTATTGTTTGCAGGACGTGAAAGTCACAAAAGACGTCTACGAGTACGGGCTGAAATATGGTGCCCTCGCATACGAAGACCGTCTCGGAGGCCGTAAAGCGATCCCTGTAGATTTTGTCTTAAAACCCCAAGAAAAAGCGTCGATTAATCTGACCATGGGCTTCTGAGGTTGTGGATAACAGATCCTTTGACACACTATATGTTGTGGAATAAAATGTATTCATACCACAACATATAGTGTTGCGGCATAAGTGGGGAATGGAGGATGCACGATTCATGAACGTATGGCCGAAACAAGATGATCCATTAAAAGCAAGGGTCATCTTTTTAATACTGTCAAAATTCCAAGATGAAAATTCTAAGTTCATAAGGCGTTGTCCTGTGTAATTTGGTGCTTTGTCACCGTGTCCTTTTATTCATTTCAATTTTTTTCGAATACGTTCGAACATACTCGCCCTATGTCTGAATCCTTTTCCAAGACCTCGGTTCACACAACAGACACATCTGCTATTTCAGATGCGGTTTGGGAATTTATGACTTCTGTGAAATCCGTTCTAAAACGGAATGGACAAGAAGAATTTTTTGATGCGCAAAAATTGACGGTGTCGATTCGCGGCGCATTTGAGGCTGCCGGAATGAAGAATCCGAAACTGATCGAGAAAGTGACATCTCAAGTGATGATGCGTCTTACCAAACAATTCGATGGTCACACCATCCCAACCGTATCGGATATTCGAGAAATCGTGGCCGTCACATGCATCGACAACAATCTTTCGCATATTGCGAAACTTTACGCAGAGTTTCGTTCAAAGAATACCGCTGTTGTCCACGCAGAAAAATATGGAAACGGAATTTCGGTGGAGCGTTACTTCACAAAAGAGGGCGTCCATCCATACGATGAGATTATATGGGAAAAGCGTGACGCAGTGATTACCAATTCAAAGGGCGCCGTGGTCTTTGAACAAAAAGGCGTCGAGATTCCAAGTTTTTATACGCAGACCGCAACCAACATTGTTGTCTCAAAATATTTTTACGGAACAATTGGCAAAGAAGATCGTGAATTTTCGGTGAAGCAACTGATTGGACGTGTTGCAAGAACTGTCTCCAAATGGGGACGTAAAGATGGTTATTTTCAAACGGCGGAAGATGCACAACATTTTGAAGACGAACTTCACCATATTTTGGTAAACCAAATGGCCGCGTTCAACTCACCGGTTTGGTTTAACGTTGGAACACCTCGCCCACAACAATGTTCGGCCTGTTTCATTAACTCCGTTCAAGACGACATGCGTTCCATTTTGAACTTGTGTGTCACAGAGGCAACGATTTTTAAAGGTGGTTCCGGTGCGGGTGTCAGTCTTTCAAAGTTGCGTTCCAAACACGAATTTCTTTCCGGATCCAATGGAAAAGCATCGGGCCCTGTTTCCTTCATGAAAGGATTAGACGCGTTTGCGGGTGTTATTAAGAGCGGAGGAAAAACTCGTCGCGCGGCAAAAATGGTTGTGCTTGATATCAACCACCCAGACATTGAAGAATTTATTACGTGTAAAGTAGAAGAAGAGAAAAAAGCATGGGCACTTATGGACGCTGGTTACGATGGCTCCATTGATGGCCCAGCGTATGCATCTATCTTCTTTCAAAACGCAAACAACTCCGTTCGTGTGAATGACGAATTCATGAAAGCGGTTGAGGCAGATGAGGAATGGGTGACACATGAAGTGGTGAGCGGAAAACCATCGCTGAAATATCGCGCACGCGATCTTATGAACAAGATTGCAGACGCGGCATGGCAATGTGGAGATCCTGGAATGCAATATGACACGACCATTAACGCGTGGCACACAAGCAAAAACACGGATCGCATTTATGCATCGAATCCATGCTCGGAATACATGTTCCTCGACGACAGTGCGTGCAACCTCGCCTCGCTCAACCTCATGCGCTTCCGAAAAGAAGTGAATGGTGAAATGGTTTTTGACGTGCAAGCGTTTAAGAAAGCAAACGAGATCATCATCACAGCCATGGAAATTCTTGTTGGAAATTCTGTTTACCCAACGCCAGCCATTGAACAAAACAGTTTTGATTACCGCCCACTCGGAATTGGATACGCAAACCTCGGTGCTCTTCTCATGAGTCGCGGACTCGCGTATGACTCTGACGAAGGTCGAAACCTCGCGGGGGCGATCACATCACTCCAAAGCGGACATGCGTATTACCAGTCGTCGAAGATCGCAGAAAAGATCGGTGCGTTCGCGGGTTATGCTCGCAACGCAGAACCATGTATTGATGTCATGCGCATGCATCGCGACGCATCGTATAAACTCGATGGTCACGGCGTGCCAGTTGATCTTCTCTCCGAATCTCGCAAAGCATGGGACAACGTTGTAGAACACGGAAGCCAATTTGGACTTCGCAACGCACAAATTTCCGTGCTCGCGCCAACCGGAACGATCTCATTTCTCATGGACTGTGACACAACGGGTGTTGAGCCAGACATCGCGCTCGTAAAATATAAATGGTTGGTCGGTGGTGGAATGTTAAAGATCGTGAACAACACCGTTCCAGAAGCACTCATGCGTCTCGGCTATTCGGAAGCAGAGCGAAAAGACATTCTCGCGTTTATCGAGGAATACGATACAATCGAGGGGGCGCCACATTTGAAAGACGCGCATCTCTCCGTATTCGATTGCGCCTTCAAAGCCGCAAAGGGAACACGCACCATTCACTATCTTGGACACGTTCGCATGATGGCGGCTGTGCAGCCGTTCATCTCCGGTGCTATCTCGAAAACAGTAAACATGCCACACGAGGCGAGTGTTGAAGATATCGCAGAAGTGTACATGACCGGTTGGAAGCTCGGACTCAAGGCGATCGCGATTTATCGTGATGGTTCGAAGAGACAACAAGCGTTGACCACGTCGAAGGAATCAGATGCAAAGAAACAAAATACAAAAGTTGCGGAAGCAAACGTTGAAACCCCACTTGTCGTGCCTGCGGTTTCTGCTTCCGTGCCTACCGTTACCGTCTCGGATGATCGTAAAATGCGCCGTCGCAGAATGCCAGATGAACGTCGTGCGATTACGCACAAGTTTCAGATCGGCAATCATCAAGGATTTATTACCGTTGGATTGTATGATGACGGCACGCCGGGCGAAGTGTTCATCACGATGTCAAAAGAAGGAAGTGTCATCAGTGGACTCATGGATTCATTTGCAACGTCTATTTCGATTGGTCTCCAATACGGAGTGCCCCTCGAAGTTCTCGTAAACAAATTCGTTCACATGCGATTTGAACCTTCCGGATTTACCTCAAACCCACAAATCCGCATTGCAAAATCCATCACCGATTACATGTTCCGTTGGCTCGCGCTCAAGTTTCTTCCTCGGGAGTCACAGATCGCGCTTGGCATTCAAGTTGGTGAAGAAAGCATGACGGAAGCGACAAACGTTGGGGAGAAGGCGGATGTTATAGGCGGGGTGCCCTCACCCCGCGTTGAAACGGTTTTGGAAGCGCAGCCGGAATTATTTTCCGTCAAAGCAAAAGACGCCACATACCCACTCGGACAATGGGCACACAAAACACTTACATCGACATTCGACAATCAATCAGACGCCCCCGCCTGTGATTCCTGTGGATCCATGATGGTGCGCAACGCTGCGTGTTATAAGTGTTTGAACTGCGGAGCAACATCGGGTTGTAGTTGATGTCTGTCAGTGCAAGGAGTTCGACGACGAAGCAATCTTTTCGAACGAGAAACAGAGACCGTCATGGTCTCTGTTTTTGTTTGACGCGACACATTGTGGGTGTTATATTTTTTATGGAATCAAACATGGAGGATTTCATGGAAAAGCAACATGTTACGGTTGATGATATGGTTGTAACGCCATTTGATGTACATGAAAGAGATTTTCTTCATGAATTGAATCTTCTCCAGCTTCATCGAATGATTCATTTTACAGAACCGTTTCTTTGGTTGGTGACTTTTCTTTGCTCGTCCATGCTTGTTTTTCTGTTCTTTCTATTCTTTCAGAATGACGATTTTTATCATCGTTGTATTTTTGCCGTGTTGCTTTTAGGTTTCATGCCGCTTCCAGTAGGCTGTATGCAACAACTGCGAATGCATTTCCGGATAAAACACCATGTGAAAGAACAGATCGATGCGTGCGGTATCTCAATCGACCAACTTCTCTGAACCCACTCTGGGTTTTTTTATCTTGACATCATGAACGCGTCGCGTTACTATGGCGTTAGCCCTTTCATCACTCTATGATTCAAAGTTTTTCTGACAAAGAAGCAAAAAAGATTTTCGAACGAGAATATTCTGCAAAACTTCCAACAGATATTCAGAGAATCATTTTACGCAAACTCCTCATGTTACACGCAGCGAACTCAATCAATGACTTACGTGTTCCACCTGGAAATCGTTTAGAACGATTGAAAGGAAATCGCAAAGATGAGCACAGTATCCGAATTAATCAACAATGGAGAATCTGTTTTGTTTGGACGGAAGGTTGTGCTCATAGCGTTCTTATTCAGGACTATCACTAACATTTATTCTATGAAAAAAATTTCCATTATTCATCCAGGAGAAATTCTCTTAGAGGAATTTTTGAATCCTCTCAAGTTGTCCCAGTATCGTGTTGCAAAAGATTTGAGTGTTCCACCGCGACGCTTAAATGAAATCGTTCGAGGACAACGTGCAATCTCGGCAGACACCGCATTGCGATTGGGAAGATATTTTAAAATGTCTCCCGAATTTTGGATGAATCTCCAAAGTCAATACGATTTAGAAAAACAACATGCTCTTCTTGGAAAAAGACTTGAGCGTGAGGTTTTACAATCCGCGTTTGCGTAATAAAAAACAGAGACCCTCGCGGTCTCTGTTTTTTGTTGCACAAAAAAACTCACGACGCGTTGTCGTGAGAGAAGTGGGTGAGCTTGAATGCGCGCCAGCGAGTGACGGCACTTGCTTTGAGTTCGCTTGCGAGGCGCCAGGCGGTCGACGCTTTCGCGTAGGCGACAACTTTGTGTTTCCAGATCGTGAAGCGGTCATAGACGAAGGCGAACCAGGCGAGTTGTAGGAGGGTCGGTTTCGTGAGCGTGAACAGGCGCGCGACGATGGCGGTGCCGATGATCTTTGCTATCACGATAATCGCGAGACCAAGCATCGCGTGATCGCTTGCGATCAGCTTGAGTGCGAAGAGTTTGATGGGGAACAGGGTTGCTCCCGGAATGGCAAACACCACGAGGGCGGGATACGGCGGAAGTTTGACGATCAGTCGCTCGATGTGGCGAAAGATCGGGAGCTTTGCGAATCGAGACGCAAGTCGCTGTAGCGGTTCCCAGCCCCATTCTTCGAACAAGATGATGAGAGCGATGATCCAGGACGCGATCGTCTTTACGGCTTTGAGCAATGTTTTCAAGGTTCACTCCTGTGCGTCGAGAAACATCGACCAAGAAGAATAGCGCATTTTTGGTCATGCGTCAATGGATTGACGGGATGGCTTTTTCGTGCTATCTTGTAGCGTTCACAGGCACAATTTTGTGCAGTAGGGAGGTGAACATGTTTGGTCGTTTTGTGTTGATTCCTTGTGTTTTGCTCGCGATGGCGGGCTGTCATGCAAAGTTTTCACATACGCCCGCTGAATCGAGCAGCGATTCTCCGATGCTCGTGCAGATTGATATTCCTCCTGAGTCCACAAAGACGCAAGCGGATACTTGTGACCATCCGGTTCATGTGAGGAATATGGATTCGACCGATGAGGAAGAAGTTGCGATCGCCATAATGGAATATGCGGACGTTTCGTTGCATCACCCGTCGTGTTATTCCGAGACGGATCGTTCGCATTTTGCTTTGCAACTTGCGCGTGCCTATGTGCGCGAGATGGTTGAAGAACAGCCGGGTGCATTGACTCATGAAATGCAATGGAAGAAGATCAGGTCGTTGTTCGCCTTGCAGCCTCAACTTCCTGTTGCGAAGACCGCGCTTGAGCTCATGGATCTGTATCAGTCGATCGACAGCGAATTGACGCGGACGTTTGTGGAGGCATACGCGCGATTGAGTGCGATTGAACCCACGAAAGAAATGGCTGAATCCATTCGACAGGTGAAAGAAGCGATCGTGCGTGAAGCGCTCGTGTTCACTTATCGCCATGAGGCTGATCAAAATCGTGAACTCGATGCCGTGATCGGCGCATATCCGTATGATCGCGTGCAAGATCGAATCGCGTTTGCAAAGTCGGTGATCGATGCGTTTGATTGGCAAGGTTTTCGTGCCATGCCGCGTACGTTTTTGGATGAGGTCGGCTTGAATTCCGCGGGTCGCACAGAAGTGCTTGTGTATCTCGTTGCACCAAATGTTGACGAGGACGAGGATTACGCAGATGCCCTCGATCGCCGCGCACAGACCTATGTGAACGCGGGGTATGACGTAACGGAAGTGAACGCGGCTGCCGTGACAGATTTGATCGAAAGCGATCAGTTCGCAGACGCACTTGCGTATGCGCACAAACATTACGACGAAGGACAGATCGGCAACCTTGAAACGCGGCTCATGAAAATCATGCGCTCGCGCGGCTGCTACTCCATCATGGAAAACCCAGACGGCCACAAATACCCGCTTTACGACTTCAAACGCGGCTGCGATGACCCCGTGGATGATGAAGAATCGGACGAAAACGAATAGACTCTCATATATTAGGAGGCAGAGATGCGAGACATTCTTTCACATTGGCAGATTTTCGAAGCTGTAACAGATTTGCGTAACACAGGAAAGCAGATCTTTCTTGTGACAACGGGTTCAACAGGCGGTCTTCTCGAAGCCCTTTGGGGACCGTTTCACGCATCGAATCAACTGTTCGGACATCGCTTCTGCTATGCGCAGGAGGATCTCGCCGAGTTTCTCGGATTCAAGCCGAAGAAGTTCTGCTCGGAAGAGACTGCGGCGCAGATGGCCGCACACGCCTACTGGCACGGCATGGAACTCGCGGTTCGCCGCAGGATCGCTGTCCCGGATGTGATCGGCGTCGGAATGACCGCGGTCGTGTCGAGTGATCGGCATCATCGGGGCGAAGAGCGCGTGTGCATCGCCGTCCGAACGCGAGAGAGCTTTCACAAGTTCGAAGCAACGTTCGAAAAGTGTGCGGAGGATACCTCGCCCGAGGATCGATATGCCGCGCGCATCGAACAGTCGCAACTCGCGGATGTGATGACACTCAACGTCATCCTTGATGCGGGTGGAATCACACAAATTCCGTTTCCAAAGAAGTGTGCACGCAGTTTCGACTTCATCGATTTTTCTGACAAGACGATCGTCGAACAGCTCGTTCCTTCTTTCTGGGCAAGCACCGAGAGTGGTATGCACATGGAAGTCGGCGCGGCTGGATGGCTGAAGGGATGCGACGAGGCGACCGATCGGAGGATCGAAGCCGCGCTCGCGAATCCGCCGATTTACGGACGTGTGTCCTGGGATGGTCGTGATGAATATCGCGAACCGAATCTCGAAACGGATCTCAAGAATGCCGTGCTACTTCCAGGTTCGTTCAATCCGCTTCACTACGGGCACATCGCCCTTGCACGAACGGTTGAGAAGATGACAGGGAAGCGTGTGATCTACGAGATCACGAACACGCATCCATTCAAGCCGACGCGAACGCACACAGAAATGATGCAGCGTGCGGATCAGTTCCAGTTCTTTGCACCCGTGATCCTTTCGGACGACGCGCCGCTTTTCATCGACAAGGCGCGCAGATACCCGGGTGTGCCCATGGTCATGGGCGCGGACGCGATGCAGGCATTGCTCGACGTTCGTTACTACGACAATAGTTTGCAAAAGCTCTTCGACGTCCTCGACGAATTCCGTCGCCTCGGCACGGTGTTCTACGTGAATGGTCGCGATGTGAAGGGCATGTTCCTCACCCGCGACGATGTCGCTGTTCCAAAACGATACGAAGATCTCTTCCTCACCGTCAGCGGACGCGAAGACATCTCGTCAACGCAATTGCGAAACAAGACTCAAGCGTAACCACAACTCGGTTGCGCTTTTTTATTTGTGTATGCTAAGCTTTTTGTACAACTTTATTCCTTCTGCCACAGGTGATTCGTGGCAGCGTCCCCTGGAGAACAACCTCGCAGGGAGTTTGACGTATGGAGAAAAAGTGGATGAGTGATGGAGTGGAAGAGTGAAGGAAGAAAAACAGTTTTTGTTTTTTGTAACGACTTTCTCCCTGTCTCTCACATTCCAAAATAAAAAAGATGCTCCCTTCTATCACTCTTCCACTCTGTCTTATGTCTTTCTCTCTCCACTCCAAATACAAACCTGCCGGCGACCAACCAAAAGCCATCGAGCAACTCGTGGCCGGTCTTCATGATGACAAAAAATTCCAGACGCTTCTTGGCGTAACCGGATCGGGAAAAACGTTTACGATGGCGAACGTGATCCAGCAAACACAGCGCCCAACGCTTGTCATCGCCCACAACAAAACGCTCGCCGCACAGCTCTGTAACGAGTTCCGCGAGTTTTTTCCGGACAACGTCGTTGAGTACTTTGTTTCGTATTACGATTACTACCAACCAGAAGCGTACATGCCACGAACGGATACGTATATCGAAAAAGAAGCGATGATCAACGAAGAAATCGATCGTTTGCGTCACGCGGCAACACAAGCACTGCTTACACGTCGTGATGTGATTATCGTCGCGTCGGTTTCGTGTATCTACGGTTTGGGTTCTCCAAAGGAATATGAAGAAACGGTTTTGCATTTGAAGGTCGGCCCGTCTGCTTCTCGAACCGACTTGATCCGACAACTGATCTCCATGCAGTTTGAACGCACAAACACAGATCTCACACGCGGACACTTTCGCGCGAAGGGAGACATCCTCGAAGTCATGCCAACGAACGAAGAAATGATTTATCGTTTGGTGATGTCAGACGAATCGATCGAGTCGATTCAACAACTTGATCCCGTGACGCGCAAGATTCTCGACACACGAACCGATCTTTGGATTTTTCCAGCAAAGCACTACGTCGTTTCGCAAGAACGTAAATCGAGAGCGATCGGACAAATTCGACATGAACTCGCGGAGCAGCTGAAGAAATTTGAAGAGAACGGACAAGTACTCGAAGCCGAGCGGCTTTCTCGAAGAACGCGATACGACATCGAAATGATCGAACAGATCGGTTATTGCAACGGAATCGAGAACTACTCGAGATTTTTCGACGGCCGCGCACCGGGCGAGCCACCATATACCCTCATGGATTATTTCCCAGAAGATTTTCTCACCCTCGTGGACGAGTCGCACGTCACCATTCCACAAATCGGCGGAATGTATGCGGGAGACCAAGCGCGTAAGAACTCGCTCATCGATCACGGATTCCGTCTGCCAAGTGCGCGAGATAATCGTCCGCTGCAATTCGACGAGTTCGAAAAAAAGATCGGCCAAACGGTTTTCGTTAGCGCAACGCCGGGGCCGTATGAGAAAAAGCATTCGCAAAAAATTGTGGAACAGATTATTCGTCCGACGGGTCTCGTCGATCCGGTGATTACCGTTCGACCCGTAACAGAATCAGAAAAGAATAAAGGTCAGATCGAAGACTTGATCATGGAAATCGAAAAACGCGTCGCGCTTCATGAGCGAACGCTTGTGACGACGCTTACGAAGAAGATGGCGGAGGACCTCTCGGAGTTTCTCAAGCAAAAAAATATTGCGGTGCAGTATTTGCACTCGGGTGTTGATACGCTTGATCGCATTACGATCCTCTCGGATCTTCGAAGAGGGAAGTATGACGTCCTTGTCGGCGTGAACTTGCTTCGTGAGGGTCTCGATCTTCCGGAAGTTACCCTTGTCGCGATTCTCGACGCAGATAAAGAAGGATTCTTGCGATCTGATACATCGATTATTCAAACGATCGGACGTGCGGCACGTCACGTGAAGGGAGAAGTTCTGCTCTACGCAGATCACATGACCGGTTCGCTCGCTCGCGCGATCGAGGAAACGGAACGACGCCGCACGTTGCAGATCGAATACAATACGAAACATAACATTACGCCGGTGAGTATCGTGAAAGAGATTCATGACATTCGCGCGATGTTCGGCGAGCGTGATGAGAAATCGATCAAAGATATTTTGAAACTCGAACTCAAAGCCGATTCGCATGAGATTCAGGAAGTGATTAAAGAGAAAGAGGTGGAGATGCGCGAGGTGGCGAGAAAGTTGGACTTCGAGACGGCCGCGCTATTGCGAGATGAGGTGACTATGCTTCGCAAAGAACTCGAGAAAAAGTCGACGGTGCCGAAGAGGGTGAAGAAAAAATAAACTTTTATGCAAGACAAAATTATCGTGCGGGGTGCGCGCGAGCACAATTTGAAAAATATCAATGTTGAGATGCCTCGCAACAAGCTTGTGTGTATCACAGGTGTTTCGGGTTCTGGGAAATCTTCGCTTGCGTTTGATACGATTTTTGCCGAGGGGCAACGCCGATATGTCGAATCGCTCTCGGCGTACGCGCGACAGTTTCTCGGACAAATGGAAAAACCCGATGTCGATGATATTGAAGGTTTGTCGCCGGCAATTTCCATCGACCAAAAGGCTCACTCGAGTAACCCTCGTTCTACCGTGGCAACCATCACGGAGATTTATGATTATTTGCGTGTGTTGTATGCGCGTGTTGGAAAGCCGCATTGTCCAAAATGTGGAGAGCAAATTCAGAAATTGACGAATGAGGAGATGGTGGATGTTGTTTTGGGAAAGGTTGGAGAGGAAATGAAAGGATCGCTGAAAATTCTCGCGCCTGTCGTCGTCGGAAGAAAAGGGGAGTACTACCAGTTGCTTTATGATTTGTATAACGCCGGATTCGCGCGTGTGCGCATCGACGGAAAAGAATATCGACTCGATGAGAAGATTGAACTTGCGCGCTATCAACAGCACACCATCGAGGTTGTGGTCGACACGATACCGGTGGTGGAGTTACTCGAGACCTCATCTTCGAGTGCGACCCCTCTCCCCCCGCCCTCTCCCTCGAAGGGAGAGGGGGCTCGGAAGGAAACGCGTCAGCGTTTGGCGGAGGCACTCGAAACGGCTGTCGAAAAAGGGAATGATGTTGCGACGATTGTGTATCCAGATAAATCCGAACAAATGCTTTCGGCAAAGTTTTCGTGTCCGAATGATGGGTTTTCGTTTCCAGAAATCGAACCGCGCCTCTTCTCGTTCAACTCACCTTATGGTGCCTGTCAGGCATGTACCGGACTCGGAACGGTCGAATTGTTTTCGGAAGAATTGTGTGAGACATGTCACGGCGCGCGTCTGCGATCGGAAGCGCTTCATGTTTGGCTGCCGGGGGTGGGGAAGGGCGGAAAGGTTGTAGGGGTGCCCTTTGCCTGCCACCCGCAGCATTTGCGTAGGGTGGTGGGTACCCATGCAGGGAAAAAAAAGAAAACACCCGTTGCACCGATCGAATACACGGAATCAGACGAGCTGATTCCGATGGCCGAAAAGAAAGGGGTTTCGATCGTGGACATTACGAATATGTCCATCGACGAAGCGGTTTTGTATTTCAAGACGATCGATGTTTCAGAAAAAGATTTGGAGATTGCGGGTTCTGTTTTGCGCGAGATTGAAAATCGTTTGAAGTTCATGCTCGACGTGGGCTTACATTATTTGTCTCTCGATCGTCGCGCAGGCACGCTCTCGGGTGGCGAAGCACAGCGCATTCGACTCGCCTCGCAGGTTGGCTCTCGACTTGTAGGCGCGATGTACGTTCTCGACGAGCCAACGATCGGACTTCATCAACGTGATAATGACAAGCTCATCAAGACGCTTGAGAATTTGCGCGATCTCGGGAACACGGTGATTGTGGTTGAGCATGATGAAGACACAATCATGGCGTCCGACTACATGATCGAGATCGGTCCGGGCGCGGGAGTGCACGGCGGATATGTTGTGGCTGCGGGTGAAACGCCTGCGATTTTCGAAGACAAGAAGTCGCTCACAGCGGCGTATCTTCGAGGAGATCAAAAAATCGAAGTTCCGGCACAACGTCGCCAAAATGACGGCGGATCGATTCGTCTCAAGGGCGCAACACAAAATAATTTGAAAAACATTGATGTAGAATTTCCGTTGCGCAAGTTTGTGTGTGTGACGGGTGTTTCTGGTTCGGGAAAATCAACACTCGCGTACGACACGATGTACAAGACCATCTCGAAACGACTTTATGGAGGATCGCAAACGCCAGGGAAGCACAAAGCACTCCTCGGACTCGAGTACATCGACAAAGCGATCTTGATCGATCAGGACGCGATTGGTCGCACATCACGATCGAATCCGGCGACGTATACCGGAGCGTGGGCACCGATTCGTGAGCTGTACGCCGAAACCGCGGAAGCAAAATTCCGTGGATATAAAGTTGGGCGATTTAGTTTTAATCGCCCTGGCGGACGATGTGAACATTGTGAGGGACACGGACTCATTTCCATCGAAATGCATTTTCTTCCAACGGTGTACGTGACGTGTGATATTTGTAAGGGGAAGCGCTTTGATCGCGAGACACTCGAGATCACGTTCAAAGAAAAGAACATTCACGATGTTCTCGAAATGACGATCGAAGAAGCGACGGTGTTCTTCAAAGAGATTCCTTACATCTACGACAAACTCGCGTCGCTGAACGACGTCGGTCTCTCGTATGTTAAACTCGGCCAACCTGCGCCTACGCTCTCCGGTGGAGAAGCACAGCGTGTGAAACTCGCGACGGAACTTTCGAAGCGCCAGACGGGACGAACATTGTATCTCTTCGATGAACCAACGACAGGTCTCCACTTCGCCGATGTAAAAAAATTGCTCGAAGTGATGCACTCACTTGTCGACAAAGGAAACTCGGTTATCGTCATCGAACACAACCTCGACGTAATCAAAACCGCAGACTGGATCATCGACATGGGCCCCGAAGGGGGAGACAAAGGCGGAACGGTTGTGTACGCCGGCACGCCGGAGGAAGTGGCGAGACACAAGGGAAGTCACACGGGGGAGTATTTGAAACGGGTGTTGCGTTCGTAGAGGAGGGTCGTGACCCTCATGCGTAGACGAACAAACCTGTTGCGAGAAAAATAGAAATAGAGGAAAATGAGAGACATATGAAACGTCTCTCATTTTTTGGTGTTGCGGTTGCGATTATCATTCTCTCCGCTCTCGGAATTTGGTTCGCGACCCGTCCCACGCCCGCGCCGTCCACATCCACTCCCGCCGCCATCTCTCCTGCCGTGCCGGCCGATGCGCCCGCAACCGCATCACTCCTCGTGACGCCCATCGTCGCGTCTGTTGCGATTGCACCTTCCACAAATCCTTCCACATTTCAACCCATTACGGTTCCAACACAAGTCATCTCCGGTGCGCGTGTGAAGACAGATGTGACCGGTCGTGCACTCGTTGAAGGAACAAATACAACCGTCCTCGATTCAAATAGCGAGATGACGATTGCCGTCCTCGATACGCAAAAAAATCAAACACGTTTACAGCTCGAAGCGGGACAAGTTTGGTCGCGCGTCAAAAAACTTTCAGATAAGGGTGAGTTTTATGAAATTGAAACACAACTTGCACGCGCTTCCGTTCGAGGGACTTCATTTGGGATGAAGAAGGCTGGTAATGTTACAACTGTGTATGTTGTCGAAGGGGTGGTAAATTTTGGATCACTTCCACCGGAAGAAAATATAGGATTTGAATCGATCGATGTCGTTGCAGGAAAAAAGGCTGTACTCCATGACTGGGATCTAAAACCCGTTGTGAGTGACATCACAGACAAAGATCGTCAGGACGCATGGTATGTATTCAACAATCCAACCAAAGCAACAGCCGCGGAATTGAATGTGGAGACAAGTTCGCAAACGTTTTTGAATCCTCCCACGAATACATCATCTACCACGGAAACTTCCGTGCCTCCTCGAACTCCAACACAAGCTACGCAATCTCCCACAACTCCTCGATCACCAACGCAAACAGCACAACCGTCAGCAGCGGAACCAGCACAAGAACCAGCTTCGTCGAGTCAGGAAGTTCAGCCAACAACACCAAATCAAACAATCTCTCCCGCAACGCCGGATTCTCCCGAACTTCTTCTTTCATCCGTTTCACCAAGTTCGCTTGTTGCAAGAACCGGAGGAACGCTTACTTTGAAAGGGGCGGGATTTCAGGATGCACAGGTATTTTCCGTTTTTATTGGAAATACGCGCATCACATCTTTTACCACGATCGACAATTCGACGATTCGACTAACCGTAAAAGCGTTTCAATTTGAACCGGGTGAATATGATGTCACAGTTGCAGGGGCATCGAACGCAACGGCAACGATTTCTTCTGCGCTCCTGATCAAATCCCAACCATAATTTTTTTACATGCGACATTCAAAACAATGGGCACCATTTATCGCATTTGTTCTCTGCACTATTTTGATTGTAGAGATTCCATTTGCGTTTGGACTGTTTCACACCGTGCAAGAAAAAATGACCGACCGATTATTTTTGAATCGACCTCCATCGCAAGATGTCGTGATTGTGGCGATCGATGATGCGAGCCTTCTCGAAATTGGACAATGGCCGTGGCCACGTGTGGTGTTTGCAGAAGCGCTCGATCAACTCACAAAACATACGGATGAGAAACCGCGTGCCATTGGTGTGGATGTCAGTTTTTCGGAACCCTCGAGTATTGGTTCCGTTGATGATCAAGCGCTCGTACGGACATTGGAAGATGCACAGGCTCGCGGTGTTCCGATCATTCTGCCGATCGATGTTGGATCGAAGAACCAGTTGATCAGCCAACCCCTCGCACCATTTCTTCCATCCACAAAACAAGGATTTATCGACAGCCCGATTGATGGCGATGGAGTGGTGCGTCGTGCGGAAACGCGGCGCGGCGCATATCAAAGTTTTGCGCATGCGCTTATCGGAGGTGATGCGCCCGATGCGTATCGCATCGATTATCATGGAACAAATGGATTCGTAACCGTTCCATTCACGGATGTTTTACATGGCCGCATTCCGGCGCGGATTTTTGCAAATAAGATTGTGCTGTTTGGAGCCACTGCACCAAACTTGCACGACTTCGTTGCGACTCCATTCAACCAAATGCCGGGCGTTACATTGAATGCAAATCAGGTTGAAACCTTACGCGAAGGGAAATTTTTTCATGATGTGGATCCTCGCATCATGTACGGGGTGCTGGCTCTCATCGTCCTTCTCACGTGTTTGATTGTGCGTTTTGCGAAACGCCTGCGCACGCTCGTGCTGAGTCTCGTCGTGATTTTTTTCGTCCTCATCATCGACGCATCCATTGCATTTGGGATGTACACCATCGTTCCGATCTTTTACGAACTCCTTGCGTTCGCGTTTTCGATCATCACCGCGCTTGCGTTCCATTACATCACTACCGCAAAAGAAAAAGCGTTCATCAAAAATAGTTTTCAGTATTATTTGACACCGCACGTGATTGATCAGATTTTGAAAGATCCGGAGAAACTGAAGCTTGGTGGAGAGAAACGCAACATGACGATTTTGTTTTCCGACATTCGTGGATTCACCACGATCTCGGAAGCCCTCACGCCAGAAGAACTCACACAGTTGTTGAACGACTATCTCACGGCGATGACCGATATCATCATGGATGAAAACGGCGTAGTTGATAAATACATCGGCGACGCGGTTATGGCTTTCTGGGGCGCGCCGCTTGATAATGCGGCACACGCATCTGATGCATGTCGAAGTGCTGTCCTCATGATGAAGCGACTTCGAGAATTCAATGCGCAATCAAAAACTCCATTGAATATCGGTATTGGATTGAATACCGGTGACGTTGTTGTTGGAAACATGGGTTCGCGCAAGCGTTTTAACTACACGGTGATGGGGGATGAAGTGAATCTTGCATCGCGTCTCGAAAGTTTAACGAAGTACTATCGCGTGAGTATTCTCGTCACGGAGGCAACACGTGACGCGGCGGAGAAACAGAACGAGGGAACACAATTGCATTTTCGCGAACTGGATCTTGTGATTGTAAAAGGGAAAAAAGAACCAAAGAAAATTTTTGAGTTGATCGTCGATGAGCCAAGTGAGGTTCTTGATCAAGCGCTCGAGCATTTCCAATCGGGCCGCCTCGCATACGCACAAGGAAACTGGGATGCAGCGATTTCCGCATTTCAAAAAGCCATCGCGCTTCATGACGATGGCCCTTCGCACTTGTTTATCGAGAGATGCGAGAAGTTGAAATTTCATCCACCCGAAGATTGGAATGGGGTGTATGCGTTTGAATCGAAATAAATTTATTCAACAACCAGCGTCCCCACCATTCCCATCGCACGATGGTTACCGATGTCGCAATAGAATGGATAAGAACCCGGGGTTGTTGGGACAACAAATTCAAATCCAGATCCGTCTTTCACGGGTACGTTCACTTTTGCTTCGTCAATAACAAATGTGTGTGTTCCAACATTGCCACGGAAATCAACACGTAACTTTTCTCCAGGTTTTGCTTTAATGATTTTAGGTTCAAAAAAGAAATTTCCTGATTTGAGATCAATTGTTCTGACGGAATTTCCCGCATTGAGTTTAACATCAATAATTGGAGTCCCTTCATCATCTCGTTCAATATTTTTTACCTCTTTTCCATCTTTTCCAACGACAATACTCTGTTCCGATGTTGTTCCATCTGAGTTTATTGTTGTAAATGAAACTTCTGGTGCTGATGTTTGAACAGTGTCTTCATTTGTTTGAACCGGCGTTTTTGCACATCCGGCGCCAATGAATACGAAAATAGATAGGGCGAAAATGATTTTTTTCATAGAATATGGTTAAATTTGTTTCATGATAACAGATCCTATCAAAATAAAGAATGGAGCGCTACCCGACGGTCCTGGGGTGTATTTTTATTTTGATAAAGCAAATCAGCTGCTCTATGTCGGCAAAGCGACGTCGCTCAAGTCTCGAGTTGGCTCATATTTCTCGAATAAACGTCTCGATCCGCGCATTTCGGAAATGGTTTCGCATATCATCCGGATCGACTACATCGAAACACCATCGGTTCTCGAAGCCCTCGTCCTCGAGGCGAACCAAATCAAAGCAAAGAAACCGAAGTACAATATTCTCCAGCGCGATGACAAAAGTTATCTTTACTTGTGCATCACGAATGAGGATTTTCCGCGTCCCGTTTTTCTCCGCGGCCACGAACTCGAAAAGTTTGGTGTGAAGCCGTTCGACAAGGAACTCTCTCGAGAAGCAAAGAAAAAGTTTTTGCGTGTGTTCGGTCCCTACACAAGTGGCGTCTCGCTCAAGCGCGCCCTCGAGTTGATTCGCCCCATGATTACGTGGAGCATGTGCGAGCCCAATGCGAAACGCGCATGCTTCGACTATCAACTCAAAAAATGTCCTGGCGTTTGTGTTGGCGCCATCTCGAAAAAAGAATACCGACATACGATCAAACAACTCATCCAATTTTTTGAAGGAAAAAAGACAGCGATCGTGCGCGACATGACAAAGGAAATGAACGCGGCGTCTCGAGCATTGCGATTCGAGGCGGCGGCGTTACTCCGCAAAAAGATTTTCGCGCTCGAGCATATTCGCGATGTCGCGCTGCTTACAAAAGAAGATTACGCACTGCCTATCGAGAAGCTCTCGGGTGATACGATTGACTTCGATGGTCGCATTGAGGCATATGACAACTCGAACATATCCGGAACAAGTCCCGTTGCATCCATGACCGTGTTTCTCGACGGCAAACCAGCAAAGCATCTCTATCGCAAATTCAAAATCAAAACGGTTGTTGGCGCGAATGATGTCGCGACCATGGAAGAAGTACTACGTCGACGCCTCGCTCGTCTCGGAACAAAAGGCTGGGAACGACCAGAAGTGATGATCATTGATGGGGGAGAGCCGCAAGTGAATCGCGTCCAAGAAGTTCTTGATGAGTTGCATCTCGAGATTCCGATCATCGGAATTGCAAAAGGATTCGACAGAAAACAAGATCGACTGGTGTTTGATCGCACAAACAAAGATTTGGCGCGTGCAGCCGTTCGCGGAAAAGAAATTTTCCAACGTGTACGAGATGAAGTACACCGATTCGCCATCACGTTTCATCGCGCTCGACGATCAAAAAACTTCCTCCCCTAAGAATAAGATGATTTTTTTGGTACAATACAACCATGCATTTCAAGGCTATCAAGCATTTTTTTGAAAAACACGAACGTCTGCTCATGCCAGCGACGTTGATTTTGGGTACGGCGGTTGATTTTGTGACGTTTCTCACGATTAACATTGAAGCAACGTTTTGGATTTTGGGCGTCTATTATTGTGTTGCCGCAGGGTGTATTTTTGTTTTGAATACACGTAAAGAAGAGCGTTTGCGGTTGCTCGCAAAATTTCTCATGCAATTCACGTTTGGTGCGCTGCTCAGTGCCTCGCTCGTCTTCTACTGGTTCAGCGGCGCCATTTCCGTCAGCTGGCCGATCATGATTTTGCTCGCGCTGCTCATGGTTTCAAATGAAGTGTTCAAAGAATATTATTTGAAACCCATCGTCCAAATCAGTGCGTTTTATTTTGTATCGTTTTCGCTTGCTGCACTCATGTTGCCGTACGCTCGTAATTCCTTAGACCCCATTTGGTTTGTTGTTGCTGGTGTCGCGAGTTTTCTTCTTGTGTGGGGACTCATGACGCTTCTTGGTCACGAGGCAAATAAAGTTCGAGACGCACACAAATACACATTCATGATCATGGTGAGTATTTTTCTGGGTGTACAGGTTTTGTATTTTACAAATGTCATTCCGCCCATTCCACTTTCACTTCGCGAGGCGGGAGTTTATCACAACATTGTGCGCGTTGGGGACACGTATAAATTACGTGCGGAGGAGCAGACGTTTTTTGAACGGCTTGATCCCATTCAAACCGTTCATCTCACAAAAAATGATCGCGTCTTTTTGTACTCATCCATTTTTGCTCCCCTACAGCTAAACACGCAAATTTTTCATCGCTGGCAATATTTTGATTCTGAGAAACGTCAGTGGATCGATTCATCTCGACACGGATTTTTTATTACCGGTGGACGACAAGGTGGGTTTCGCGGATATTCCTTAAAGATCAATCCAACGCCAGGAATTTGGCGTGTTCAAGTCGAAACAACCCGCCGGCAAGTGCTCGGACGCATAAAGTTTCGCGTCGAAGTTGTGAGCGAAGAGCCAACGTTGGTTGAAATTGAGCGCTAAGAATGATTGACAAATCATTCTTTTTGCTTTACATTGTGTCATTCCGACCGAGGAGTCTTCGAGGAGTGGAGGAATCCCGTAAACAAACGAGATTCCTCGGCTACGGTCGAACCTTCGCTCGGGATGACACAGTCCACGGAGGAACCATGAGTGTTCTGAAACGTCTCGCGGCAAATTTGGCTCTCGGTGATTTGCTTCAAGATTTACATCGTACAATCGGTCCTTCGCGACCCGTGACAGTTTGGAAGCAAACATGTAGCCACAGCGATGTCGTGATTCGCGTGCATGATCGGAAGGATTTACCGGGTCACATTCTCGTGATCGCGATTGATTGCAATGGGGGCGTCAAAGAAGTTCTATGCTTCGACGAAGTTCCAGATCGCTGGGCGCTCTGGCATTGGCGGTGCCCCTCGAACCCCGAGTTCAAAGGCGACATCCCGCCACTTCTCGACAGTGCCCGAACCCAACACTGGTTCGACCCAAACGAAATCTGTGACGACAACAGTTATTGCGAACTCCGACCCGAATTCCGCCAGCGCCAACGCGGTGGCGGATTCGTACCGATCGGCGATCCGCTTGCGTAAGCTATTCTGAACCCATCACGGGTTCTTTTTTTGTCATGATTTTATTTTTATGATACGTTTTATCTGTATGACACTTAAATTAATGAATGAAAAATTACAAAAATTGAATCGTCGTGTGCGCACACTTGAACAAAAAGTGGAAGATCCACTTGCGTCCATGCCAAGTCGTGAGAAAACTCAAGCGGCATTCAAGGCAGCATATGGTATTTGGGCAAAGAATCCGCGAACGCCGGCTGATTTGAAACGATTACGTAAACGCCTCGGATACGATTAATCTATGATGCGTGTTCTTTTGGATTCAAATATTTTGATTGGTGTCTTGAACGGCTTGATTGATTGGGATTCTTCCTCTGCTTCTGATCTGACTTTTGTTTCCACAATGTCTGTGATGGAGGTTTTTGCGTTCTCCGGATTATCTGAACAAGAAAAAAAGACGATCGACCTTATGCTGGGGAATGTTATTCTAACGCCAGTATCCTACTCCATCGCGAAACGTGCCGGAGAGCTCGCTCGAACCCGGCGAATCGGAAAGGCCGATCTTCTCATTGCTGCAACAGCGCTCGAACTCGGATTGCCGCTCATGACCCGCAATGTGAAAGATTTTAAAAAGATTCCAGGTTTGAAACTCATTTAGTTGGTTTTTTTAAAAGAGTTCTCGTCGAGGACTCTTTTTTGTCGGTTATCCACAGCTTGCGTGGAACTTTGTGTTGACCCGTGGTTCGGCGTGGTTTAAAATGGTTGCAAGTGGTACAGAGTGGGGATCGGATGAACATCCGGTGCTCGCTTTTTTTCTAAAAAATTAAGCCACCACTTAACCCGCATCTTCTGTGTTCATAGGCGAGTATAAACACAACTTAGATGACAAAGGCCGCCTTGCGATTCCTACAAAGTTTCGCGCGGACTTGTCGAAAGGTGCGGTCGTTACTCGAGGTCTCGACACGTCTCTTTTTCTGTTCCCCAAGGAGGAGTGGGATAAGCTTGCGGAAAAGCTCGCAAGTTTGCCCCTGGGGCAATCAAATTCACGCGCCTTCGCCCGACTCATGCTTGCGGGTGCCATGGACGTGGAGGTTGATAAACAGGGAAGAGTCATGTTACCGGAATATCTCCGAGTGTACGCAGGACTTCAAAAGTCAGTGATCATCGCCGGACTCTACACACGTCTCGAACTTTGGGACGAAGCCACTTGGAACGCGTATAAATCCAAGATGGAGGAGGATGCAGAGTCCGTCGCTGAACAACTGGGGGAGTTGGGCGTGTAACTCGGAGGGCCGGGAGGGAAGAAAACAGAGTGATTGAGTGAATGAGTGGAAGAGTGAATGAAAGAAGGCAGCTATTTGTTTAATGAGACAAGAAACAAATATGTTTCACGTTTCAAAAATAGTTAATTGTTTTTCCACCATCACTCTTCCACTCCATCACTCTTTCACTTTGCCTTTCCTCCCCTCCCGGCTAATAAGTCTGACAAGAATATATGACCAAGATCCAACATATTCCTGTCTTACTTGAGGAGGTACTGACCTACCTTCGACCGGAGCCGAATCAGGTTTTTATTGACGGAACCGTGGGGCAGGGAGGACACGCAGATGCCATCGCATCTCGTATCCTTCCTGGGGGCCGTCTTCTCGCGATCGATCGTGATCCAGTGAATCTGGCGATCGCAAGCGAGCGTTTAGAGAATTACAGCGATCGAATCGTTTATGTAAACGATTCGTATGCCAATGTAACCGAGCTTGCACTCGAGCATGATTTCAATCAGGCAAACGGAATGCTTCTCGATTTGGGATATTCCAGTTTGCATATTGAAGATGCATCACGTGGATTTTCTTTTATGAAAGAAGGTCCGCTTGATATGCGTTATGATCCAACGTCGGACGTAACCGCCGCAAATATCGTGCAGGAGTGGAGTGAAGAATCATTGGCGAAGATCTTTCGCATCTATGGCGAAGAAGTGCGTGCTGCGCAGATTGCGCGCGTGATCTGTGAATCTCGACGTCACACTGCAATCGACACAACTACCGATCTCGCGAATCTCGTGACGACGGTTGTCCATGCGCACGGACCGATTCATCCGGCAACGAAAGTGTTTCAAGCACTCAGAATTGCGGTGAATGATGAACTCGGCGAACTCGAACGCGCGCTTCCGCAATGTGTGGATGTGCTTGCAAGTGGAGGACGCCTGGGAATCATTACGTTCCATTCGCTCGAAGATCGCATTGTCAAAAACTTTTTCAAGTCGTATCCCGGCTTGGAGATTGTGACGAAGCGTCCTGTTGCACCATCTCGAGAAGAGGTAAAAGCGAATCCTCGATCAAGAAGCGCAAAATTGCGCGTCGCAGTAAAAAAATAAAAATAAAAATAGCCCCCACGCTATGTCCCCATTTGCTCAAACATCTTTTGTTTCGCATACGTCTCGACCATTTCGCGTAAACGCGATTCCGCTTTGGATCACGACAAATGTCACACGTGTGAACATGGTTACATTTGCCGTGCTTATAATTGTTTGTCTTGCTTACATCGTTCAAGTCAACAATACAGCATCTAAAGGCTATCAAATTCGCGATCTTGAAAATACAATCCATCATCTGACCGTTGCCAACCAACAATCCGAATTAGAAATTCGCGAAGCACAATCGCTCAACACTATTCAGCGTTCGGTAAAAATGATCGGAATGGTTCCGGCAGAACAGGCGGTGTATGTGGATGCACGCGGAGGATCGGTGGCATTTGCGCAATAAACGAAAAACGTAGGGGAGGCTCGCGAGCCTCCCCTACGTTTTTTTTAATTTCGCGTTTCTTCTTTGATTGGTGCGTTTGTCGCATCAACTCGCAGACGTGCGGCCGTTTGTGGATCTGTTTCTGCAATGGATTGAACGAGTTGATTCAATTCTCGACGCATGGCATCTGCATTGAACATGGAATCATGGGGATCCCCAAGCGCAACGAGTATGAGCGGTTTCTCAGCGGTAATCTTTTTTCCGAATCCGTGTGCGCCAAGCGCAATTTGAATGGCGAGTTTTGTATTGTCGAGGGCTGGCTTGTACTGGTTTTCTGTTGGATCATCCTCATTCATGTCATGGAGCAATCGACGACTAATGACAAATCCGGGAGGCAGAATATCTTTTGATGCCGCTTGATTGAATTGGCCCGTGCCATCGTAATAAACAACACGCGCATAGTGGAATTCTTTTGGACGTGAAACTTTTTCAATGTGTCCGAGATAGGGAACTCCAAGCTGTGTGGCCATATCTTTTGCTTTTTGAATGGCAACTTCCTCAACACTTTTGTCTGTAATGCCATTTTCTTTGCAGTATTTTTCCGCCGCCCCGCAACCCTCATGGCTTTTTACGCCTTTTATTCCCATGGCTTGTAAACGATCCACAAGGTTTGCTCGCTCTTCATCGGATAAAAGAATACCGCTTCCAGCAACGCGAAAAAGACCATTGTCTGTTCCTTCGTCAATGCAGCATAAACAAGATTCGCCTTTTTCGAACAATGTTTCCGCGCTCTCCACAGCAAGAAGCCCTTCGATGCCTTTTTCATACAATTCACGCATCTGTTTTTGTGACTCCATCCACTTGTTTTCCATGACGGCTTCTACGGATTCGTATTCGATATTCGGCATATGGCAAGAGTATAGCAAATAGTTTGTGTGATCAAAAGGATAGACGTGTGATGGAATAAAATGTTGTTCGAATATTTATCCACAGTAGAGAAAAAACATACTTTGCATTTCAAATTTATGTTATACTAGTGTCAATAATTGAATAATTTTGTTCCATTTTTTATGTTTGATTCTTTTTTTGAAAGAAGTGTTCGACAAGCTTCAAAGACCCTGAAGTTTTGTGCGACGCTTTTTTTCGTCGCTGCAACATTCTTGTGGAGTGTGTCACCACTCGGTTTGTTGTCGGCGCGTCCGGTGTTTGCGGCATCTGCCGTCACGGTGTCAAATGGCACCATTAACGCAAACTTTCCTGGTGCGCTTATTCAAGCAAGTTCGCCAGCAACGTCCATTGCAAAGGTCAGTGTTACCGCGTCAGCTGCGAGTAAAACACTCACTTCCGTCCAAGTAAACTTTTCTGGATCGGGATTTGCAACGTCTGACCTTTTGGATCTTGCAACAGACGACGCGTCCGGAGTCGCCTTATATAATGATGCGGGTGGAACACCCGGATCTTTTGATGGCACAGACGCGGTTGTCACCCTTGCAAGCGGTCCAGCATTTTCTGGAACAAACCTTGTTTTGACGCCGGCAACTCCCGTTGCACTTACAAGCGGCACAGCCGTCATTTTTCACGTTGTTATCAAAACAGCTGCTGGAATTACCCATAACGATGTTATTGATGCAACCGTTCCAATCAACGGAGTTGTGACTTCAGATGGCAACGGCCCAACATCTGCATTTGTGGTGAACAATTTGCGTGCAGATACCGCTGCGGCAACCATTCAAAGCGTTTCTGGTTTCGCAGGTTCTCCAACATTAACCGTCAAGTTTTCAAAGCCAGTTCAAAAAGTTGGTATCGGAAACTTGAGTTTTGTTGGTGCCGGTGATCCATTTACGTATGTTGATGGTGGTGGTGGTGCAACCGCTCAAACCATTGTTGCTGTTCAACATACAGCAGGACAAGATTTCGCCACAGTGAACATGTCTACAAATCTTGATGCGGAAGATGTAGATGGATCGCCAGCGACCCTTGCTGCAGGGACAAACAAAATTGCAGACATGGCAGGAAACGCACTCGGGACTTCAACGGTAAACATTGGAAGTCCGCTTGGAATTTCAACCGCAAACGTTCAGCTTGCGACAGTTGCTGCTGTTTATGATGCAAACTCCACTCTTGTGACATTTGAAGCCGTTGGTGGAACCTCACCTTATAGCTTTACGGCAAACAGCGCTGGGGATACAACCATTCTTTCCAATTTAGGCCTTTCACTTGCAACAAACGGAAAACTGACAGGAACTGTTGCAAACAGGACAGGAACACATCAAGTAAACATTAAAGTAACAGACAGTACAGGAACTCCACTTACCTCAACACGTCTTTACAACATTAACGTCGCAACGTCTGGTGGAGCTGTTCCGGCCATCTCAGGTTTGAATCCTGCAGGAGGAGCGCAAAGTGCTTCCGCATTATCCATAACGTTAACAGGACTCAACACGTCGTTTACCGGAAGTTCACCCGCTTCTTCGGTTTCTATTGCGCTTCCTTCTGGAGCATCTGAACCAAACGGCATTACAGTTGGTGCTATTACAGTAAATAGTGCGACTTCGATCACATTTCCGGTCACAATCGCAGCAAACGCAACAACAGGACCTCGTGATGTTCAAGTTACAACCGGATCTCAAACCGTTACCATGCCAAATGGATTTAACGTGTTTGCAAGCGGCGCATCTGGACTCACCTTGTTGCTTCCATCGGACGCATCCACGGGAAATCCAATGCCACCAACATTTCAATTCAACCCATCAAGCCATGCAGATACAACCGGATATCTCATAACGGTTGCGACGACTTCCAGTTTTTCAACGGTCGCGTGGCAATACATCTTTCCAAAGCCAGCTGATGCTCAAAATTCAAATGGCAGCCATTGTTCTACAACAAACTGTAATTTGACCTATGGTGCGGGAAATTTTTCGATCATGCGCCAACCAACGGCTCTTTCTCCGGACACGGTCTATTACTGGAAGGTGAGTACCTATTCAGGAAACTTCATCTCGATCAATCCGGACACATCCGTTCCTCTTGAGACAACAACGGTCCGTTCATTCAGGACAACTGCTTCCGTGCTTGATGCCTCCGCACCAAACATCATGCATCGTCCTGCGTTTAGTGCAACCGCAAGTACAAACCTTGTGTTGTTTGCACGTATTACGGATGATAAGACAACCGTGAGTACAACTCCAGCGCTCAGTACAAAATTATTTCATTGCCAAGGAGCAGCTTGTACACCAACAACCCAAGTAATCGGCACCTCTGTCGGGTCTGGATATTTCAGTTTCACCATTCCTAGTAACGCGATTGGAATTGCTGGAACCATTACACGTTATTACTTGCAAGCAACAGACAGTACCAATACCGCCAACTTTAAAAAGGCAGACGCGTCGCCATTTCAGCTCACATCTGCGGCGGCAGGTGCTTTCTCGATCGCGGGAACCGTTAAAGATTCCACCAATACCTGTAGCGCTGAAATTCAAGGTGCAAAGGTTTTTGCAGAAGGAAGCGGATTTTACGCAACCACAGACGGAAGCTGTGCATTTACCATTTCCGGATTGCCAGCTGGAACCTATGATTTAGTTGCGGTCATGGATGATTTTGCTGACCGAATGATTTCAAGTATTCCTGCCGGATCAACAGCAATTCCATTTAAGCTTACGAATGGAGTAGCAGGTGGAGCAGGGGGAGATATCACAAAACCTCGCGTCAAATTTTCAGGTCCTATGGATGGCATGACAAATATGCCAGGAGGGGACACGAACTTTAAGGTTTCTGTTGTATTTGATAAGGCGATGAGTCAATCGTCCATCAACGCCATGGACCTTACGGTCAACGAAGTAAATCTCACAACAGGAGCTCTTACAGACATCACAAGCACAAAAGGTTCTTGGACCTATTACAATTCAGCTCCTTCGCCAGCAGTGATGGGAATTCCAAATGAATCCAACATGGCTGTTTGGGCGTTTACGGGAGGAAACACATTTGGTGATAATAAAACCATTGCCGTTGTTGCAACTTCTGGTGTGACAGATACTGCTGGTAACGCCATTCAAGGAAACCAATCTGATGGAAGTTACGTCTTTACGTTCACCACGAGTTCAACCGCCACTTTTTCCGGAAATACGCTTACGGGTGGAACATTTGGTTCCGGTGCCTTTGTTGCTCCACGCGTAAATGGAATTTCACCTGCTCCTGGATCAATAGATGTTGCACGTAACCGAAAAGTGGTTATTGATTTTTCCGTCCCTATGGCAGATGACGGAGGTGGGTACACATTGAAGAGTACGGTAAAACTGTTTTCCGTCTCAGGAACAACGGAAACAGATGTAAGCTCAACTGCCATTGATACAGTGACGCTCAACTCCGCAAAGACGAGCGCAACCGTTTCGCTTTTGAGCACGTTTAATACGGGTTTGTTTGCGGCAAGCACGAATTATCGTGTGAAGATCATGGGAACAGCAAAGGCTGCAAATGGAATGACACTCGCTCCGCCAGCAAGTGCGTCCACAACGGTCTCGTTCATGGGTGACTTCAAAACGAGTGCGACATCAGATACAGCTGCTCCAACCATTGTTGGAACATTTCCGGATACAGACGCAACGAGCGTTCCTGTGAACGTTGGTGCGGTAAGTGTTGGATTTAGTAAAGACATGGATGTTTCCACACTGACATCAAGCAATATTTATCTTTCTGTCGGTTCAACAACTGTAAACGGAACATTGGAATATCGTCCTCTTGAGCGCCAAGCGTACTTCTTACCAAAATCCGCATTGAGTGGCGCAACGACATACACATTAACGCTTTCAACGGGTGTGAAAGCAGCAAACGGAGTTGCTCTTGCATCAGCTGTAACGCGTTCCTTCACAACAGGGGTAGCGGATAGCACAGCGCCATCCATTTCCTTCATGAACGCAGATGATTATTCCATCGCGATTACGTTCTCGGAGCCGATGAATGCCGCAAAAGCAACAGATACATTGAATTGGTCAACATCCGTCATTAATCCAGCCGTTTACAATGTATTGAAATATGGAGCTGCAGGATTCAACGTAAGTTCAGCTGGAACAGCCGTTGCTTTGACGAGTGCTCAATTTAAGTATGACGCTGTTACAAACACGGTCGTTATTTCTGGCTTGAGTTTGACTGCAGCAATCGGTCAAGAATTGTATGTGTCCATGGATATTTCTGGAACACCATCAAGTGGTGCACAAATCGCTCTTGATTTGTCCGGAAATGCGATTACATCTGCAGGAAACTCCTCACGTGCAACGTTGAAAAATAGCGCGACAACAAAAGGTGCGCTTGGACCAATGGCCTCTTCAACGGATGCGTCAACAACGGCTGGACAATTTATTCCAACCAACTTCTCAACCAACACCTTCGGTTTCGCTCCGCCAGTTGAAGTGAAGCCAATGACAACAGGTGCGGGAAAAATAACAACATACGCTGCCCGTATCCCAATTTCCACTCAAATTGCAGCTGGCGGAACAGCTGTTCTGACATTTCCAGCTGGGTTTGATGTTTCTCTCGCAAGCCAAGATATCAATCACCCAATGCGTACAGACTTGAATGGTCCGGGCTCCGGAACGATTACATTTAGGTGTTTAACAAATGTTGCAGGTGGAAAATCTTGTGCATCAGGCGCAAACAGCGATGATACGGGCGCTGCTCAAGGTGGACTTGCCGATGACGGAGTTGTTGTAAACACAGCAGCCAGATCTGTTACGGTTTATCTTTCCGCGGCAACAAACAGCACAGGACATGATTTTCTTGAGATTTTTCTTGCTGGAATCAAGAACTCAACTGTTCCAAAAGATTCCTCAACATCTGGTTATACGGTTGACATTAAGACAAAGAGCTCAACAACGGTTCATGAGTCTTTGACCTCCGCACCATTCTACATTCAAGGTGTAACAGGAACCGCTTACACATTGACCGGAACCATCACAGCAACATCGAACGACCAAACGGGAACCATGAAGGTTTTCCTCATGTCTCCAATGACGGGTCCAATGGAAACAACCTCCGCAGATTTTGCTAGTGGTGCAACGGCAGCGTTTTCGTTCACAAACTTGTCAGCAGGGGACTACATGCTCATGACAGAGCAGTCGATTACGCTTGGAAACCGTGAGTATGCAGGAAAAACGTTTCCGGAACGCGTTGTCATCAGCGAAGCGGCAGATATTGCAAACAGTGGAGATAATGACGATACCATTCCTTACAACTTCACCCTTGCAAGTAACACAAGTGGAATTCCTGTCACCATCTCTATTGATGGACCTAGTGCAGAGCCGGTAGATGTTTTTGCGATGTCCCCTTCAGGATTCAAAGTCAAACAAGTTACGCTTGATTCAAATGCAGGTGCACAAAACGTCACTCTGTATGTTCCTGCTACAGGAACATATCAAATCGGTGTAGGTCCTCAGATGCCAAAAGGCATTATGAGTGGTCCGCCTCCTGCTCCGTCTTACTTACCACCACGTCCGATTGAAGTTAAAGCTACTGCAGGATCGCCTAATACATTTGTGGAAAATAGCGGAACGGCAAATGATGGAACATTGGTCTTCACTCTCACAGCTTCAAACAAATCAATTAAAGGACTCGTTCAAGACGCTGCTGGAAAAGTGATGGCAAACGCTGAAGTTTTTGCCTACTCACCAAATGGCGGAATGGGAACACGCGCACAAGCAGATTTGGCAGGTGCGTTTACCTTGAACGTTGTGGACGGAAGCTACATTGTTGGAGCATTCATTCCAGGTATGCCGCCTTCAAAGGAAGTTGCTGTGGCGGTTACTTCACATGCAACCACTTACCTGCTCATCAATGGCGCAACAACAGCCATCACACCAGCGGCAGCGGCAACATCGTTTATTCTCAAAGTTGCAAAGCCTGATTACACGATTTCAGGAACGGTGACGGACGGAACAAACGTTATAACGGGCGCATCTATTTATGCTTACAGAACAGATGCTCCTGGACACGCCAACGCACAAACAGATTCTTCTGGAAATTACACACTCTATGTGAGCACCGGAACATGGAAAGTTGGAGTATTCGTGCCACAATACGGACAACTCACAGAAAAAGACGTTGTGATTACAACAGCAAATGCGACAAGTCAAAATTTTGCTCCTTCTTCGACGGGAACATTCTATTCCGTATCAGGAACCGTGACATCAAACGGTGCTGCTGTTACGGGGGCATTCGTTCGTATCATGGGAAATGCCACGTTTAATGAAGCTGTTACGGGAGTAGACGGAACCTACAGCGTGAAAGTCCCGTCTGGAAATGGATATGTCGTGCGCGCGTTTGTTCCTGGTGTAGGAGATACACCGGAACTCGCTGCCTTTAACGTGACGGCAGACGTAACAGGAAAAGATATCACCGTTGGAACATTGAATACAGTAACTTTCGTGCTTTCAACCGCCGCAACTGCCATGATTGAAGCGTTCACATCAGATGGACGAGGAAATCGTATTCAAATCAATAACACAACATCCGGAACGATGTCATTGCCAAACGGTGATTACACCATCCGCGCAAACATTCAGGGAGTAAACATTGGTCTCACAGATATCGCAGCGACCAGTGGATCAACAGTTTATAGCTCAACAACAGGAATCGTAACGGTGAACGGAGCAGAATCCCTTACCATTACCCTTCCAACACAAAGAACGATTACGGGAACCGTTCGTGATAGTGCAGGACTTTTGGCTGATGCGTGGGTTGAAATCAGTAGTGCAACATCTGGAATCCGTTTTGGAACAAAGAGTGATGTAAATGGAGCCTTTACGCTTAAGGTGGCAGATTCAGCAACCGCTTATCGTCTGAACGCCATGAAGCCAGGATATTTCCGTGAGCCAAGCTCCCTTACCGTCAATGGATCAGATCCAGCGGCACAGGTCCTCACGTTAACATCCGCAACAACAACCATTACCGGTCAAGTTCTGGTTGGATCTAACCCTGTCGCAAACGCCTTCGTACGTGCGGAAAAACAAGGAGGTGGATTTGCAGGAACACAGGCAGATGCAAGCGGAAATTATACGTTGTCTGTTACGTCCGGCGTTTGGAGTGTTTATGCTGTCGGTCAGGGATATGCAGAAAAAGCATTTGCTTCAAACCCAATTGACGTCACTGCTGGATCCGTCACAGGAAAAACTATTACGCTGTCAACGACCGTGACGCTTGATCCACCAAAATCGAAGTCCATTACGCCATCCTCAGGAGGAACCTTAGAAGATACAACCGCAGGAATTTCCTTAAACATTCCAGCGAATGCCTTTGGTTCCGTTTCTGAGGCTGCATCACTTACTTCGACAGAAACAAGCAACATCCGCCGAACAGATTCTGCAAGACCTGTTAAAGGAATTGAAATTAAAGCGACGGATTCAGACGGAAATGCGATTACAACATTGAATAATGACGCGACCGTCGAAATGACGTTAACACAGGCTGAGCTTGCTGCAACGGCTTCTGACTCAGACGCATCCATCAACACGATGGCGGAAGTCGACAAGTTGCGTATGGCCTACTTTGACGAAACAACCGCGAACTGGGTGACTCTTGAAACGACAAGAACATGTGAAAACGCAAGTGGTGTCGTGATTACAGATGCAACGGCATTAGACACTGCCGTAGAATTTACAGATAATTGTGCTGTACTCAAAATTGCTGCGCTCACAGATCACTTTTCTCTCTACGCCCCAGTTGTCTCAACAAGTTCTGAAGCCCCATCAACTCCAAGTGGATTTGCAGGATCTTCAAATTCTACATCTTCCGTAAACTTGTCATGGACTGTCGTGTCGGATGCAACTTCATATGATATTTATCGAAGTAGTTCATCAAGTGGAACATTCACACGTCTTGGAAGTGAACCAACAGTCAGTTCTGGATCAACGGTCACATATGCCGACACAGGTCTCACATCTAGCACAGCATATTATTACAAGATCACCTCATTAAATACTTCGGGCGAATCCGCTTCGTCGAGTGTGATTTCCGTCATAACAGTAGGCGCAAGTGGTGGAGGTGGTTCATCAGGTCCTGTCACCCTTCCATCAACAACTACAACGACTACGACAACAACAACCGTCGCACCAACGACAACAACACCTGTCGCAGCTGCACCAAAGGTTGCTGAGGTTGTAACGGTTAAAGCAAGTCCGGTTGCACAGTTGATTCAAAATCCCGCAAAGGCGAGTGAACTTATCGCTGCGCTTGGCCTTACAACCAAACCAGCAGACGAAAAGAAATATTCAGCTCTCATAAAGTCTGATGCTCTCGCATTCAAAGTGAAATTAACCGCTGAGCAACAGACCACGATTACAAACTTCGTCACATACGGTGCCTCTGCCGAAACCGTAAAACTCGGTGCGGGTGAACGTCGTGCGGTCGTTCGTGATTATCTTGAGACCGTCGGACGCTCAGAAGTGATCTGGGAAGATGTCCAGCGCATGGCAACAGGTCAAAAATTAGTCAATCGCAATTTGGCAAAAGAACAAGCGCAAGTAAACCGTGTGCTCGCAAACTTTAAGCACATGGTTGGCCACGCGCCAAACTTTAAAGTGCCAGCAGAAGATATCGCTTGGAACACCATGATGTATCGCATCCGTTTTCCACGTGATCTTACTGTAGAAAAACAAGGAATCGTAGAATTCAAAGGGCTCTACAAGCGCAATCCAAGCACACCAATGGAATGGTCCATTGTGCGCGCTCTCGGATACGCCTTGAAATAAGGGAAAGAAAACATCTCGCCTCGGCGGGATGTTTTTTTCTCTGTGTCTCTCTGTTATACTTCTTTCGTATGCAGCTCTATAACACTCTCACCCGATCAAAACAGGAATTCAACCCAATTCAAAACAAACGCGTCGGTGTCTATTCCTGTGGCCCAACTGTGTATTGGTTTGCGCACATCGGAAACATGCGCGCGTTTCTGTTTGCGGATCTTTTGTGCCGGGCGCTTCGGATGAATGGGTACGCCGTCGAACAAATCATGAACATCACAGACGTTGGGCACCTCACAGATGATGCAGATGAAGGGGAAGACAAGATGATGGTTGCCATGAAACGGGAGGGAAAAACCGCGTATGACATAGCGGAATTTTACGCGCAAGCGTTTTTTAAGGACCTCGAGGCACTCAACATCACACCAGCTTCAAGATACCCTCGAGCAACGGAACACATTGCCGAGCAGATTGAAATGATCGAAGCACTCGAGAAAAACGGATTCACATATCAAACAAGTGATGGAATTTATTTCGATACCTCGAAGCTCGCAGATTACGGTCGACTCTCGGGACAGAAGTTGGATGAGAAACAAGCAGGCTCTCGCGTCGACATGGGGGAGAAAAAAAATGCGACGGATTTTGCGTTGTGGAAATTTAGTCCCACAACAGGCTCGGGAAATACAAAAAGGCAAATGGAATGGGAATCTCCGTGGGGAATTGGTTTTCCTGGATGGCACATCGAGTGTTCAGCCATGTCGAAGAAATATCTTGGTGTGCCGTTTGATATTCATACAGGAGGGATCGATCACATCGCGGTTCATCATGAGAATGAAATTGCACAGACAGAGGGGGCGGAAGGGAAGCTTGAGGCGAATTATTGGATGCATAACGAGTTTATTACGGTTGATGGTGGCAAGATGTCGAAGTCGCTTGGAAATGTTTATACGATCGAGCAGCTTGTCGAAAAAGGCTTCGACCCGCTCGCGTTTCGATATCTTTGTTTACAAGCGCACTACCGATCGAAGCTGAATTTTACTTGGGAGTCTCTCGAAGCTGCACAGAATGCACTGAATCGTCTTCGAAGTACTATCCGAGAATGGGACGCACCTCTAGCCCCCTCTCTCTTCGAGGGAGAGGGCGGGGGGAGAGGGATCGCGCTCGAAGCGCGCTTCTCCCAAGCGATCAATGACGATTTGAATACACCCGAGGCTCTCTCAATCCTATGGCAACTCGTCGACTCCGACTATCCAACTTCCGCAAAAGCGGAATCACTCTTGAAATTTGATCAAATTCTCGGTTTACACCTCGATCAGTTTATCGGGAAGTCCGTCGAGATTCCTCCCGAAGTACAGAAGCTTCTCGACGAGCGCGCGCATGCTCGCACAGAAAAGAACTGGAGTGAATCCGATCGTCTGCGCACAGAAATTGAGGAACGCGGATTTATCGTTGAGGATAAACCAGAAGGACAGAATGTGCGAGAAATGTGATACAATATCTGTGTTATGGATCCGATCCCTGCAGCAAAAAAAGAACAACCGAAAGAAGTTGTTCAGCCACAATCGGAAGGTGTTGTTGAACAACCATCCGCACCGGAAGTTTCTCCGGTTGTTGAGGTTGAGGGAAAAGGCGTAGAGGTGGCAGAGGTCACAGAGGCGACAGAGGCAGCAAAGACGGCAGAGGAAGTAAAAGAACAAGAGCAGATGGTTGAGCAGCCGCAAGTTGTTGAACAAACACCTCCGTCACCACCGCCCACACCAGTCGTTGTCGCAAAACCTGTCAAAGATCGTTTCACACAAGAGTTGGAAGAAGTCCTGGAAGAGGATTTGAAAGAACTGTACATGGCCATGCCGAAAGAAAAACAGGCGGAGTTTCGTCAGAAAGGCGAAGAAACCCTTTCGGCCGTTCGTGAGCTTGTGCGCGCCGCACATGTCAATGTCAAAAAAATTTTTCAATTGATCCGCGACTGGCTTAAAATGATCCCAGGCGTGAATCGTTATTTTCTTGAACAAGAGGCAAAAATAAAAACAGACAAAATTATTTTGGTCTCGGAAGAAGAAAAGAAACGTGGATCACAACTTTAATGTGATGCTTTTCGCCCTTGGCTTTGAAACCGAACAAGCAACCCCGCCTGTCGTGAGTGCCACGGCCGGATTTGATTTAACCTACGCATACATTATTTTTGCGTTCCTTGGTGTTGGGCTTGTGGTCGTGGCCGCCCTTTACGCGTACCGGTATTTTTTGCGCACCTTTACAAGAGTTCGCAGTAAAACATTTGAGAAAATCATTTTACAAGTGACGCTTCCAAAGTTTCGTCACGAAGAAGAAAGTCAACGCGGACCACAAAAAGAACAGGTGCATGAGGCGATTGCCGCTGCAGAAACGTTTTTTGCCGCGATTGGTGGACTCAAAGCCGAAAAAGGATTTCACGCATGGTTGCACGGCAGAAGCGACGAATTTTCGTTTGAGATTGTTGTGCAAAAAAAACTCATCAAGTTTTTTCTTGTGGCTCCGGCACGTCTGAAAGAATTTGCCGAGCAACAAATCAGTTCGGCATTTCCGTTTGCCCACGTTGAGGAGGTCGAAGATTATAACATCTTTCATCCGCAAGGCACCATTCTTGGAAGTTATCTTGCGTTTAAACGCGAAAGCGCATTTCCGATCAAGACATACAAAAAGTTGGATAAAGACCCATTGAACGCCCTCACAAACGTATTTTCAAAACTCCCAGAAGATGACGGAGCGGCGTTTCAGTTTATTGTGCGTTCTGCGCGAGCCACATGGCGCCAGCGCGGAATCCAAATCGCAAGCCGCATGCAACAAGGAATGAAAATGAGCGAAGCGATTGCGGGAAAGAAAGGGGGCTCGCAAGGATTGGTCGGTGAATTTGCAACCTTGTCAGGAATCGCAAGTAAGCCAGAAGAATCCAAAGAGAAAAAAGAACACCGATTAGGTCCGCAAGAAGAAGAGGTGGTGAAAGGTCTCGAAGAGAAGGCAAGCAAAGCGGGAATGGATGTGTGTATTCGTTTGATTGCGTCATCCACAAACGCTCCCGCTGCACAAATGCTCATGCAAAACATGTTGAATGCGTTTTCGCAGTACAACATTTATGAGTACGGAAATTCGTTCGTGAAAGTTGTGCCGCCATCCGAAAAGAAGGTGGTGCAGAAATTTATTTATCGAACATTTGACCATCGCAACAAACTCGTCATGAACTCGGAAGAGATGGCGAGCCTTTGGCATTTGCCGCTTGCGTGGACCGAAACTCCAAATATTCAGTGGCTCATTGCGCGTAGAGGTCCTGTTCCGTCCGGTGTTCCATCGGGTCCAGAAACGGGTGACATCCAACTTGGATACAATACGTATCGTGGAATCAAGACAGAAGTTTGGATGAAGTCACCAGATCGCTCCCGTCACATGTACATTATTGGAAAATCCGGTTCGGGTAAGTCTGAAACGATTGCACGTTTTGCGCTTGAAGATATTAACGCAGGACACGGTGTTGCGGTTGTAGAGCCGCACGGCGACCTGATTGAACGCATCTTACAAAACATCCCACGCGAACGTATTGATGATGTGATTGTATTCAATCCATCTGATTTAGAGCGCCCAATGTGTCTGAACATGCTTGAAGTCAAAGATGAAAGCATGAAAGACATGGCCGTTCAAGAAATGATCGCCATTTTCTATAAATTATTTCCCCCAGAAATGATCGGTCCGATGTTTGAACATCATATGCGCAACGCCATGTTGACCTTGATGTCCGATCCAGAAAATCCCGGCTCGATCATTGAAATTCCCCGCATGTTTTCGGATGTGGATTTCCAGAATAAATGGCGTGCAAAAATTACAGATCCCGTCGTCATGTCTTACTGGGTGAATGAGGTTGATAAAACGTCAGATTTTCACAAATCAGAAATGCTTGGATATTTGATTTCGAAAGTTGGACGATTTGTGGAAAATGAAATGATGCGCAACATCATTGGGCAACAACGGAACAGTTTTGATTTTCGTGAGGTGATGGATAAAAAGAAAATCTTGCTTGTGAATTTATCCAAAGGAAAGACCGGAGACGTAAACTCAGAGTTGCTTGGACTCATCATCGTATCGAAGTTGCAGATGGCCGCTCTTGGGCGTGCAGATATGGCAGAAGAAGATCGAAATGATTTTTATTTGTATATCGACGAGTTTCAAAATTTCATTACAGATTCGATCGCGACGATTTTGTCTGAGGCACGTAAATATCGATTGAACTTGATTATTGCTCACCAGTACGTCGGGCAGCTTGTCAAAAACAATGATACAAAGATTAAAGACGCGGTGTTTGGAAACGTCGGAACCATGTTTGTTGCGCGTATCGGTCCAGAAGACGTGGAGGTGTTTGAAAAAATTTATGCGCCAGATTTTTCGGGATACGATTTAATGAACTCGGACAAATTTACGTGGTACGTAAAAATGATTGTGAACAATGCGCAAGAAAAGCCGTTCACGATGAATATCTTTCAAGCGCCAAAGGGAGATAAAAAACTCGCAGAGGCGATTAAAGAATTATCCCGTCTGAAATACGGACGCAACAGACAAATCGTTCAAGAAGAAATTTTGGAAAGAACATCTTTGTTGCAGGGCGCGCCTCTTACAACAACAGATGCATAAAGGATGAATCAAAAACAAACACAAAACATATGAACGAAGACGAATTCGAATTTGAACCAGACCCTTTCAAAATAGGCGGGGTTCCGAGACCCCGCGGAGAAGATCCAGATGTCCGATCAAAGCTTGCGCTTCAAATGTTGAAACAGGTTCAGCAATCCCTTGCGCATGTCATCCAGCTTTTGGAGGATGGAGACACCGCGCGCGCCACGCTCGGAATGGTGAATTTCGTTATGGGCAAAAAAGCGTTTGAGCAAACGCTGGAACGAGAAACGGGCGCGCGAACACATGAAGGTGTGTTTGACGGGATGTTTGTTGTCACGTCCGAGGGCGCGCGTCATCCTGTTCCAGAGAATTATGCGTCGAAATCAAAACTTGTCGAAGGGGACATGATGAAACTCATTGTGACGCCGGATGGACGACATGTGTATAAACAAATCGCCCCGGTTGAACGAAAGCGCATTGTGGGCGTTTTAGGTCAAGATATACTTACCAACACCCCCGTTGTCATGGTTCAAGATGTTGTGTATAAAGTTCTTCAAGCAAGCGTTTCGTATTTCAAAGCCGTTCCCGGTGATGAAGTCGTAATTCTCGTCCCGGGAAGCGGAAGATCCGTTTGGGCCGCTCTCGAACGTATTGTTTCCAAATAATGACATGAGTGTATGTTGGCGTTGTATCGAACGTATCGTCCCGCTGTTTTTGCTGATGTCACGGGCCAAGAACACGTGACACAGACCATTCAGAACCAGATTTTATCTGGTTCTGTTTCGCATGCGTATGTTTTTACGGGGCCGAGAGGGATCGGAAAAACAACCGTTGCGCGCCTTCTCGCAAAAGTGGTGAATTGTGTTTCTCGAAACGGCACAGAACCGTGTAACACGTGTGAGGCATGTCTCTCCATCATAAGCGGAAAAGCTATGGATGTGTTTGAGATTGATGCTGCTTCGAACACCGATGTCGACAATGTGCGTGAGAATATCATTCGCAACGTGCGGTTCGCGCCGTCTGTGCTTACAAAAAAAGTGTACGTGATTGATGAGGTGCACATGCTCTCAACGAGCGCATTCAATGCACTCCTAAAGACGCTCGAAGAACCGCCGGCACACGCTCTGTTCATTCTCGCCACAACAGAGATTCATAAAGTGCCGGCGACTATTTTGAGTCGCTGTCAGCGTTTTGATTTTAAAAAGATCTCGAGGGAAGCCATGGTGACACGTCTTGCCTCGATCGTGAAACAAGAAAAACGAAAAGTGGATGAGGATGTTCTTGTTGGAATCGCAAAACATTCCGGTGGATCTGAGCGTGATGCGGAAAGCATGCTCGGTCAAATTTTGTCGCTCGACGAAGGAAAAATTACCATGGACATTGCCTCGCTCGTGCTTCCAATAACCACGGACGTGATTGTGAACGAATTCATCGACGCGCTCTCAGCGCGTGATGCCGCATCCGCCATCAGACAACTCAATGCACACATTGAACAGGGGGTCGATCTTACGCATTTTCTTGATGATGTCATTTCAACCATGCGCGATCAACTACTCGCATCCGTCGCAGATCGAAGCGCATCAGACCGCATGTCATTCTTGAATCACGCCATTGAACTTTTTCTCGCCGCACGCCGTCACATGAGAACAGATGAGATTCCACAGTTACCGGCGGAGCTCGCGATTGTAGAGTTGTGTATGGATGTGGATCGTAGGGGCGCGGTCTTGTGCCCGCCCTCGAATGTAAATTTTAAACAACAAGGGGTTGATTCGGGTCGAGTCATCGAGACCTCTGTTATGGGTGGGGTCACCAGACCTCACCACAATGCAATCGTTATCGAGAAGCCCATCGCCGAAAAACCCATCGAAGAACCCCACGTCACCCTCGAACCCATCACCGAAACAGCCACCACCGTTCCTGTCATGGAAATGGTCGATCAGTTCGTCCTTGAGCCGGTTACGATCGAACCATTCACAACAAGTGAACAAGTGTTTGACAGCGTCCCCGTCATCAGTGTTGATGAAGTCCGTCGCAAATGGCCGGAGGTGTTTGCGCAAGTCCAAGAGTGCAACGCATCGCTCCCACTCTTTTTGCAAGCGTGTGAAGTGAACAGTGTTGGAAATGATCTTGTTGAACTCGCGTTTGAATATGATTTGTATGTGCAAACCGTGAACAAAGAAAAAAATCGCAAACTCGTCGAGAGCATTCTCGAACGTGTCCTCGGCAAAGCGGTAAAGATCCGCGCCGTGCTAGGTAAAGCAAAAGAGAAAGATGAAGTCGTCGCATCACTCGTGGATGCGTTTGGTGGGAGCACGGCATAAAGAAAAACACTCACCAAAAGGTGAGTGTTTTTCTTTGGTTCCCGAGCAGGGATTCGAACCCCGATAAACAGATCCAGAATCTGTTGTCCTGCCGTTAGACGACTCGGGAAGGAATGAACGCGGAAAATATATCAATGATTGTCGAAGGAGTCAATCGTGAATCGTTTCTTGACCTTTCGATTTTTTTCCCTTATGATCTCCTCTCGTTCCTTTCATGAGCGAGGAGGTTTCATGAATCCATTGTTGATTCCGTATCCAGAGACGGTCGTTTTCATTCGTCATGCAGAATCCGAAGGGAACGTTCGTACACGAGAGGAACAACGTTGTTTTCCCGTTGGAACGAACGCGTACAAACTTTCGCCTCGTGGGCGAGAGCAGGCACGGATCACGGGAGAACGTGTTCGGGAGTTGTTTCCGAAACCGGATCGTGTGATCCGTTCGTATTATGCACGGACGAATGAGACGGCTCGCATCATCTATCCAGATCTTGAGATACGTGAGGATCCGCTTCTTGCAGAGCGTGATCGTGGTATTTGGACGAATGCGACAGAGAAAGAGGTGTCGGTCTGTATGCCATGGGAAATTCGACGGCGTGATGAACAAGGCGTTTATCATTATCGCGCTTCCGGTGGCGAAAACATTCCAGATGTTGAACGCCGGGTTCGTGAATTTCGTCGCAGTATTCGTTTTAACTATTCTGGCAAAACGATCGTCGTTGTCGGCCATTCGCAATGGATTCTGCTTTGGCAGAAGATTGTGCACGATTGGCCTATGGAAGAAACGATGCGCCGATTCATAGCCGGTGAATGGGTGGAAAATGCCTCAATCCTTATCTATCACAACACCTGGAGCGAAGAATTCGGCAAGCACATTTTGACTCACGACCCCGAAACGGACTACGAAGTGCCATGGAAAGACAAACTCTGAGCCATTCTCGGCTCTTTTTTATTTGGGTTGATCGATCCGCCCGTCTCCGATATACTTTTACCAAGCCTTTCTACTTCCCCCTATGCCAAAACCAACCGGACTATTCATCGGCCGCTTTCAGCCACTTCACAATGGACACATGCTTGTGATTGAAGGGATGACCAAAGTTTGTGGCAAGATTTGGATTGGGATTGGGAGTTCGGAGAAGCATCATGAGAAGGAAAATCCATTTACCGCTGCGGAGCGCCGAGAGATGTTGCAACGTGCGCTTCAGGATAAAAACTTGATCCCGATGTTTGATATCAACTTTGTGGAGCTTCCAGATGAAACGGATGATGTTGTGTGGCGCGACAAGGTTCTCGAGAAGACAGGAGTTGTTGATGTTGTGTGGACGGGAAATGATCAAACGGCTAAATGTTTCGAGGGTAAAGTTCCCGTAAAGCCCATTAAAGAAGTTCCTGGAATCTCGGCACATGAAATTCGTAAGATGATGGTAGAGGAAGATATGAACTGGAAAAAGAAAGTTCCGAACGACGTTATGATGTTTATCGGAGAAATTGACGGTGTTGCACGAGTGAAAGCGTTGGAGTAATCCACGCTTTTTTGTTTGACGTATTTTCCCCTTGTGATACCTTGCCACGTGGCGCGTTCGAGAGATTCGCGCATGAGGTTTACATGCCAGCAACGGTCGTTCTTGGTGCTCAGTGGGGCGATGAGGGGAAAGGGAAGATCATCGATGCACTTGCGGAAGACGCAGACGTCGTGGTTCGATTCCAAGGCGGAGCGAACGCGGGGCACACGATCGTGATTGGCGACAAGACCTACCCGATTCACTTGCTCCCGAGCGGAATTTTTCGCAAGGGCAAACTGAACTTGGTCGGGCCCGGCGTCGTGTTTGATCTTGCGGTTGGATTGCAAGAACTCGAACTCGCAAACGAGTTCGGTTCGCGCGTCATGCTCGACGAGCAGACCCCTATTGTTCTTCCGATGCATCGACTGATTGATGCGGCACGTGAAGTAGCGGCGGGGTCGTCGGCGATTGGGACAACCAAGCGCGGCATCGGTCCGGCGTACAGCGACTTCTGGCTGCGGCGATCTGTCACGTTCGACGACCTGCGTTCACGCGAGAAGCTTGAAGCGGCGCTTAGTCAACAATACTGGAACGAGATGTTCGCCGTCGTTTCCATGCTCGGCGGCGCCAGCATTGATTTTCGTTCGCTCGGTATGCCATTCAATCCGCTTCATCGAGAAGACACGATTGACTGGTGTCTGAGCGCGGGCGAAGTCCTTGCGCTGCACATTAGTGACACGCGCGCGTGCGTTCACAATGCGCTCACACGAAACCAAAATGTGTTGTTCGAAGGCGCACAAGGCGTCATGCTCGATGCCTATCACGGCTCACGTCCGTACGTGACATCATCGCTTTGTACCGCCGCGGGCGTTTCGGCGTCGTTCGGTGTCTACACGTTCGACCGTGTGATCGGTGTCGCGAAAGCGTACACCACGCGCGTGGGCGCCGGGCCGTTTCCAACGGAACGTCTCGATACACAAGGGGAAGAACTGCGTCGTCGTGGTCATGAATTCGGAACGACAACAGGACGTCCACGTCGATGCGGATGGCTGGATCTTCCGGCGCTTCGCTACGCGTGTCGTGTGGGCGGAATCACGGAACTTGTGATCACGAAGCTTGATATTCTGACTGATCACCCCCGTATTTTTGTCTGTGATGATTACGCAAACTTTGATGAGCACGCAACGCTCACACATTCCGTTTTGCAATCGGCTAAGACACGCTACCGACGCATGTGTGGTTGGAAAGAAGACTTGTCGATGCATGAGCATTTCAACGATTTGCCTCTCTCGGCACATATGTACATTGACTACATCGAAGTGGCCACCTACACAGCCGTTTCCGGCGTCGGTGTCGGCGCAGAACGCAATCAGATTCTCTGGCGTTAACCTAATCGATCAGAAATGGTCGATTTTTTTATTGTTCAAATCGTGTGCTATCATAACCGCCTATGGAAAAGAAATTCGTCTCCAATAAAGCGTTTCTCGTAAATCCGCAAGGGAAAATCTTGTTTGTTCGGCATACGGGCAAAAATCCGGATGCGTGCTATGAACCACCGGGCGGGCGCATGGATGCAAATGAATCTTTGCTCGAGGGGCTTCAACGAGAATTGCGTGAGGAGCTTGGAATTGAAATCGAACCATCAAAAGCGCGACCGTTCCACACGGACCATTGGCGATTTGAGGATGGTGATCAGGACGCAGTCGTTGGAATTTTTTACATTGTTCCGATCGGAGACGTTTCTGTTCAACTTTCGCATGAGCACACAGAACATGTCTGGATTGATCCGCGACAAGAAACAACGGTTCCTATGTTCGAGTCTCTCCGCCGCGCTCTCGACGTGTATCGCGCGCATGAGGGAATTGTGATCGCAAACGATCGTGATCTCATCGGCCATCAAGGTTTCGGCCTCATTCAAGTGATCACCGGAAACGGAAAAGGGAAGACCACGTCCGCGACCGGACTTATGGTTCGCGCGGTTGGTGCCTCGAAAAAAGTTGGTGTTGTGTATTTCGACAAAGGCGGTGAGTCGCATTATTTTGAACGTGATGTTCTGCGCAACCTCGGTGTCGATCTTGTAGCAACCGGTCGAGACAGAATCGATCCCATCACAGGTCGATTTGATTTTTCGATTCAACACGTCGATCGAGAGGAAGCCGCTCGCGGACTTCTCGAAGTTGAGCGCATGTTCGAAGCAGGCTACGACCTCATCATCATGGACGAGATCAACTCGACAACGGATCTTGGAATGCTCGCCGCTGAGGATGTTCTCGCATTACTCGAGAAGAAGCCCGAGAAGACAGAGCTCGTGTTTACAGGACGAAACGCCCCGCAGGCATTCCGCGATCGCGCGCATCTCGTGAGCGAGGTTGGACTGAAGAAACATTATTTCTATTCTGGCGTGAAAGCGCGCGAGGGATTGGATTTTTAAAAACACCCACACGGGTGTTTTTTTATTATTGTTTATACCTCTTCACAAACCGTTTCAAAATTTCCATCGGTACGGTGATGTTCTCGCGTCTCACTTCATCCTTCACTTGTTCCGCTTGATCAAGAGGGAAGTAGCCAAGATGTTTGTAGATTTCAATACGCACGCACATTCCTTCGACATCGAGTTCTGGGTGAAATTGTGAGGCATACACATTTTGTCCCATACGGAACAGATGTGGTGGACAGTCTTTCGACGATGCGAGTAATGTTCCGCCTTCCGGAACTCGCGCCGCCGCCTCTTTGTGTCCAACAAATCCGCGGAATTTTCGAGGAAGCCCTGCGAGCAGTGGATCGTATGTACCTTCTTCCGTCACGAACAGATCGACGGCGCCTGGTTTTTCATGAAAGTCATGTGTGATTTCGACATCAAGTGCCTTTGTGAGAATCTCAAGTCCGTAGCAAATCGCAAAACACGGAAAATCTTTTTCAACCACTTCACGCATGAGCGGCATGAACTTTTCTTCGGCCTGCTTTTGCACTTCCGTTTTTTTCTCATCCGGATCCCCTGGATTCCAAGGTCCTCCACCGATCATCACTGCCGAGTAGTCCTCGAAGTTCACCTCCGGCACACCGACTTGCTCAACACGCACGCGATGCACATCATCCGCCGAGAGTTCTCCGAATTTCAAAATCGCTTCATACTCACCATCTGATGCCGCGTCTTCTGGTCGAATCTGGAGAAGGAGAATGGGTTTCATAGTCGGGTACGTAGGGGTGCCCTTTATGGGTACCCATGCCTATTCATTTATTCAAACTGTAAATACATCGCGGCATGGTCGGAAACCTCGTCGGGGAGTACTTGAAACTTGTTCACGAGAATTTCAGGCGATACAAGCGTGTAGTCCGCAAATTTTTCCGGCTTTGTGTAGAACGAGGTACGTGTTGAGGTGATGTTGTTCTCGCGGATCAGATTACGCAAGCCGAGCATCTCGAATTTTTTTAAACTTTCCGTTTCAGGAGTGAGATTAAAATCGCCGCATAACACAACGGGATTGTCGATTGACTTAATCAACTCAATAATGCGATCCGATTGTGCGAGTCGATCTGGAGTATCCGTTTTGCCCTGTCCGTTCCAAAGTCCATGAAAATTCATGATCGTCCGATTTCCCTGTGGAGTCTCAATCGTAACATATTGCACGTTGCGTGCATGCGTCCCAATATCTCCTTCCGGAAGATATCCTTTAAAGTGATGCACAAAGACTTCGCCTTCCTCGATAACAGACAAATCTTTTTTGATGAGCATCATGAGGCCATAATCATTCAAGACATGGGGACGGAAATACACAGCATGATTCGGAAGGAGAGCGGAAATTTCTTGCATGCCGCTTGTCATGACATGTGTTTGATCGATCTTGTCCTTTAAGGATTCATACGGTGCTGACCAAATCTCTTGTAAACAAAACACATCCACATCTTTGTATGTTTCAAAAAACGCAAGCAGATTTTCTTTCCCGGCGCGTCCGCCCCAGGTGTTGAGAGAGATAAGTTTCATATTACTTTCCAAGCGCATTTAATCTTGCCGCAAGATCGATGTTTTTTGGTGTTGTCACAAGAAGGATTAAACTGATGACGCATGTGACAACACCAATGATGCCGATCGTTTGCAAATGTCCGAATGCGCCAGAGAGGGATCCCGCAAGGACCGGACCAACAATAAAGCCAAGATTGGTAAATGAATCCTGAAGTAATTCAATATCCTGTTCTTTGTTTGGAACATCAGAGACGTAATCTGCATACGCGCCGCGAATGGCGGGCCAGGTAATGCCTGTACAGACCGCACAGAGAAAACTAAGAAAGATAAGCGCGAACGGATTGCGGACGACCAAAAAAAGCATCATGAGTGTGGAGCCAACGAGAAGGGTGACAAATGCAACGCGTTTTTTTGAACGCTTTCCAATAATTTCTCCAATGATCCAACCAACAATTAAAAGAGGAAGTTCATGGGCAAAAAGAAAGAGTCCATTAAATTCAAATGGCCACGATGTTGGAAGTTCAATAAGCGGAGCGATCATCCAATACGTGGATTCGATCATCATGAGCATGGTTGAGACCAAAAAAACGGGAAACAAGATACTGACCATGTCTTTGTGAAGATGCATTTCGGAAAAAAACGTGACAAGATGTTTTTTTGTTTTGGGTGTGTGTTTTTCTGGAGAGATGCGTCTGAGAACAAGATAAAAAATAAACGCGATTCCAAGAAATCCCCAGGCAAAGTAAAAAAGACTTGCGTCTAAGGAATCCTTCATGAAGGTGCTTGCAAGGATTGGCGCGATCAAATATCCAAACGCAATAAATACATCCACAACTCCGGCGCTCGACGCATGTTCTTCTTTTGGTTGTGTGCGTCCAATAAAATCGAGCGTTCCGCAATTATACAAATCGTAATAAATGCCCCAGACAATCATTCCAAGAAACAAAAGCGGCATCGATTGCCCTTTCCAAAGAATGAGTGGAAACGTGGCAGCCATGAGAAGCATGACCAAAAACATGCGCCGATAGGTTGCTTTCTTTAAAATGTGTGTAAGCAGAAAATCAAAGATAATTCCCGCAATCGATGAGCTTCCAATAATAAGTCCCATCTGCGCTTCTGATAACCCGGCGCCCGTAATAATAAGCGGCACATGAAACATCATCATTCCATCAAAAATGAGGAAAAAGAATAACATGATGCATAAGACATAGAGCGAACGGTGTGTTTTTCCATACATTTTGACATGAGAAAAGACGTGATAGATATTTGGCACATGCGTGAATTTAAGAATTGCTCTCAGTATATCATGGTTTTTAAGGGGTTTTGGATTGTTTCGAAAAAGAAAAAACCCATCGCTGTTCGCGAGGGGTTGAGGTTACCGACCCAGACTTCCGGGATCTTTCCAGCTGTCGTAATCCACATACGCGGCGAAGATGGGCGCCGTGACGCCGTTGCGGGTGATGGCGAGCAGGAACGGCTTGTCGATGATGAGCTTGTTGTCGTGTGGCGACATGCTGCGCGACACCATCATTTCGTCCGCCGCACGAGCGCGCGCGCCGGTTTCGTTCATCTTGAGCGTGGCCTGCTGCATCGCTTGCGCGATGACGGCATACATTCCATTGTCACCGGTTGTGTGGAGTCCCGGCAACCAGTCGAGCGACTGCTTGCATGCAAGGTCCACTTTTGGAATCACGACCGTGCACGAGCGCGCGCTTTGCTGGGCGCCTTTGATCATGACGTCGACGAGATTGAGCAGATTGAGAACATCCACGGGCGGACGTTCCGCTTCCATGATGTGCACGATGTCACCGGACTTGGTACTGAGCATGATGTGATGACCGACCATCTGAAGATGTTCGTTGATGGCGGTCGGTTCAAACGGATCATTCTTCAGTTCGAATCCAGCAAAGTGCTGGCCGCCTGGAATGATGATCGGAGTATTTGTGCCCGCCTTCAGCCACTCGACAAGAACGTCGAGAACGGCCGCGGTGGCGATCGCCCCGTCCGTGAGCGGATCGGTGATCTGAGCCTGCCAGCCATGCTTGCGCAGGAAGGCGATGTGATTCTCAATGCTGTCGGTCGCGTTCGCTTCGATTTCGGGCACACGCGAGAGATCACGCATACCCGGTCCGTACGTGTATTGGAGCCAAAGATTCTGAACCTCGTTTGTGGGCTTCCACACGCGATTTTCGCCGAGCATGAGATCCACGGCCTTGAGAGCCGCGACGGTGGTCAGAGGGGAAGTGGCAAGACTGCTCACGATGTTTTCCTTTGAAAGAGGCCTTTCTGCGTCAAACCCACCTTGGGTAGGACGCGTGAGAATACCGCATTTTGGGGATTTTGTCAATGGTTTGACGTTCTTTTTCTTTGTGTTACGATGAATTCAGTATGAAATCCCTCGTAACGCAATCCGTTCGTCGCGGAGCCCCCATTTGATGGCTCATCTTTGCGTTTCATTCCTGAAAATCAAAAACGAGTCATCAAGTTGATGGCTCGTTTTGTTTCTCGAAAGGGGAACGCGGAGAGTGTGTCATGTCAAACAACAAGCGTCCGAGCATCAAAGACATTCCAGATCGCTGCTGGGATGAATTGTCTCAGAACCTTCTTCCCGAAAAGGCGATTCTGCATACGCGCACGACGCCGGATCAGCTGAAGCGTGTCTATGAGGATGGATACGCGGTCATTGAATTGCGCGATGAACAGATCGTCGGATTTTTCGCCGCATGGCCGGTCGCTGAAGGCTTTCATGAAGTCGGAACGGCTTGGGTTCGCCCAGATTTGCGCGGTCACGGCATCGGACACGATTTGTATCTTGCCATGAAAGCATTGCTTGAGGTGCAAGATCGTTTGATCTTTGGTGTGACCACAAACCCGATTTCGGTTCATCTTGGTCACTTGATGAACCTTACGTCGCACACGAATTGGCGCGATCCCATTCCCTGGGAACTCACCTGCGGCCGCTGCGATAAATATCCTGACCATGAAAAACATGCATGTCCGATTCGTGACACGGAGTGTCGTCTGCGGGTGATGAAGCCCGTGTCCTGACTGTGATTTTTGATCACAGTCTTTTTTTGACGTGTTTACTTCAAACGACTAAAATACGTGGCATATGCCAGATGGATCACATCCAGGATACTCCGGATATAATGAAAAAAAGGGTTACGGTATTCACACAGAGAAACCAAAACCTGTTGAAAACATTCGACCTCCGGAAAAAGATCCGAAGAATTTTTTTGATCGAAAACGAGACGAATGGATGAATGCAATGAATGATCGAAATCTCGCGTCAGATATTGCCCAATCGATTCGTTCTGTTCTCTTTGCGATTCCAGAGGGAAAAACTCCGCGTACGCAAGAAGAGACGCACACGTTATATGAAGGAATTGAAACACTAGTCCGAAATAAAATGATCTCGATGCGTCTTTCAGGGCTCTATGGAGATGACTTACGTTTTGTCACGCTACCACCCTGGTATCGAAAAGATTTTTTTGAATTTATTGATCACAAAATCCCATCCCTGCTTTTGGATAATCCAAAACAAGATCTTGATTCGTTTGCCATACTTGAGTCTGTTGATTATGTGAACGACAAGACGCGTTGGCAACAAGAACATCGAGACGTCATTCACTCAAGTGAGCGTCTGGCAAAATTTGCCGATGCTGTTTCTCAGATTTTTATTAAGGGAGATTATACATTGAGATATTTTGTGAATGCGTTTGAAACGTCCTATGCGGCTCCGCGCAGGGCGTATGGCTTTCATCGAGATTGGGGTTGGAGAGACGGTGCACAACAAGAACGAGAAGATGCCTATGAAAAAGAGATGGTTCAATTTAATGAGCAGGTAAAAGATGATGCGCTTTTTGATGCAACCATAGAAACACTCAAACAAATCACGTTACAGAATGACTCTTATCAATCTGAGATGGATTACGAAGGTTTCATCAGGCTGACTCCTGAAGATCGTGTTGAATTTTTGAGTAAGGTGCCACAGTTTTCTGCTAAGGGGATCGGTGCATCTTTTCTTTTGAATCATCGCGCTTACTTTAAAAACGCAGACCCATCGAAAGAGGGATTTGCGATGTTTCAAACCCCAAAAGAAAAATATGAGTGGCTTGATCGATGTTTGAATGCGATGTTTAATGGATATAGTCAAAAAAATAATGAACTCGTTGGAATGTTTGTAAAAGAGGCGCTCGCGAATCCTGTACGTGATAAGAAGAAACAAAGTGGCATTGGATCCGCACAGTTAAAAGGAATCGATCCACGCATGGCGAGCGAAATCGACGAAGACTTGGATGAGGATCAAGATGACTCTTCGCGTGAAGCGCGTGAAGCAAACAATTTGCAAAGGCGTGCAAAAGAATTCGTTCAAAAGGCAATGGTGTCCGCAATTGACAATGGGTACATGTCTTTTGATACGTTTTCTAAGATGGAGAAACTGCTCGGAGAAACAGGATTAAAAATGGCTCGTGAATTCGATCGAACAGCCATACAGGTGATAAAGGATGAAGATTTGGGAAGTGCGGTGGGTTATGTGAATGATAAAAAGTTTGGAAGATATCTTCCAAACACCCATAAGCAATTTGTTGCACGTATCATTGAAAAAGTCGGGGTTGATGCTTGGATAAGTGAAAGTGTTGCAGCGAGCTTTTCTTCTTTTATTAACCGACCGGACGCAGAAGAACTGGCGCGTAAGTTGTCGGGAAAACTTTCAAACGCACAAGCACTTTATAAATATTTTCTTGATTCTTCCGAATCAAAGCCTTGGCAAAAGAATCTCATGTCAGAGATGGAAGCCATGTATACATCTGCCGTGTTAAACCCACCACCGCCAAAATCGCGCGATTTTGGAACAAAAGAAACGTTTCTTGATGCGGATCCATATGAAAAGCACCCACATAAATATGGGGGCAGCAGCATGCGTTTGGGTGATGTGATGTCCGGAAAGAAAACACCGGAAGAAATCGGGCTTGATTTGAATCCTGAAAACGTGGAATTTTTGCGTGAAGCGAATCGTATTTTGGATGAAGAGCATCAAGCATTTTTGGGTGCGGTTGATAAAAGCGCCCTCATTCCGCCGGAAGACAAGATTGCCTACATGAATCCGAAGGAAAGTTTGGTGAAGATGAATGATGTGAAAGAGACCGTTCGCGCATTTCTTGCGCGTTACTTGGCTCAATCGGTCGTAAAGCGCACAGATCAATTGACATCAAAGACGTTTTCATCTGAAGCACTTCGCGTCTTGATTCATGATGGGTATGCAAATTTCTTGGATGTCTACGCAACCGACATTCCGCTTTACGATAAGCTGTACGAAGAATTTGATGCGCTTCGTGAAGCCGGACGTTCTCCGCTTGAGGTGTATCTTGGTCGTGACGGCATTTATGCCTACATTGGACGCAAAGCGCAAGACGCAATGCGTAAAGCGGTTCTTGGAAAAGAAAAAGTAGAGGGATTGCGCGCGGAGGGTGAGGTCGTTACGATCGAACCAAAATATTTGGTCTATCCAAGTTATGTGCGCGATGAGGTTGCGACAGACACAAAAATAGAATATTTGAATTACAGTGGCGTCACAAAAGAATCCGATCCCCTTTTTTATGACACAGGGTTTTCAGGAAGTATCCCTCAACAAATCATGCAAATCATGGGATTTGATAAAGCTCAAATTGAAGAGCGCATTCGCCTCCTTTCGGCTCCAACGAATGCACGTCGTATGCGCGGAATTCCGGCCAATGCAACATCAGATGTGGTTGGAAAAATTGAAGGGAATGCAAAATCGGAAGACACAGCAAGTGGACTTGTCAAAAACAAAGAGACGGGAAGGATCACGCATTCTGCGAGGCCCGCACGCCCCGAGGATCAATTTAAGTTTTCCTTGATTCGCCAAGCGATTGCGCGTCATTACCTCATTCAGGAAAAATTGCATTACAAAGTTCCAGAAAATACGATTCTTGATTCGGAAAAGTTTACCCTGCGTATTCGTTCAGAATATGCGGAGCAGTTACCAGATGCATTCAAAAACAACCCGATCCAATTTTTAGAAACACAAGGCACGCCGGAAGACGGAGCGGTCCTCATGAAACTCAAAGATGGAACGGAAGTGATGGCGCGTCGTGTTGCGTGGACAAAAACCGAGCAGGCTCAAACGGAATACGCGATTTTGATTTCCGCCAAAAAAGCCGGCGTGCCCGCTGCCGAACCAGTTGGGTTTGTCACAGGAAAATCGAAAGAAGATGAGAGTGTGATTCTCTCAAAGAAAATTGAGGGAGTTCCGGGAAAGCGTTTTGAGAAAACATTACGTGAGTCTGGATACACAGAAGAAAAAATCGCGGAGCTCATGCGCGAGCTTCAGGGACAGATCGAAGCGGTGACGTCTTTGCTCAAACAAACATTAAACATTACGGGAAACTGGAAGGTGAATGACGTCGCCGTTCAGTTCAATGAAGAAACAGGTGTAATTGAGCGCGTGATTCCGCTCAAGTGGGAACAAGTAAAACGACGCGATGAGGAAAAAGAAAAACGCGTGAGGGAATTGATTAAAAAGCCTGAAAGAGCTGATTATTATGACAGATAAAAAAGATGAACCGGAAACGGTTCATCTTTTTATTTTCGAATGTTATACTTCGTTCATATGTGGATCCTCTTTCTCTTCGGCTTCATCCTCCTCGCCTCCTTCGCCTACGCCGCAAACGCCGGCGCGCCTTGGGTTCCCACATGGAAAAAAGATTTTGAACGCATTGTAAAACTCGCGGATCTTAAACCTGGTGAAACATTCATCGAACTTGGATGTGGAAACGGACGAGTGTGTCGTGCGGTTGCGGCGAGATCGAAGGGTGCGCATGTTATTGGCCTTGAGCTTTCACTGCTTCAAGTTTGGATCGCTTGGCTACAGTCGAGAATTAGCGGTCTCACGAACATCAAAATCAAACTCGGCAATGCATTTCACACAAACCTCTCGAGCGTCGATGTTGTTTATATGTTTCTTATGCCGGAGACGTACGAGAAGATTCGTCCCAAACTCGAAAAAGAACTAAAGCCTGGCGCACGGGTGATCACCTATGTGTGGCCAATTCCAGGATGGACGCCGGATGTTGTGGATGAAGCGGAAGGGAGTCAGAAGATTTATTTATTCATCAAAAAACCCAACGGATAATCCGTTGGGTTTTCGTTTTACTTTCCAAGCTCGATATTCTTTTTTCTCTTCAGCGCGCCAATAATTCCAAACGGAATCATGCGCTTCACAATCTCGAGCACTTCTTCGCCACTCATGCGCGTGGCCGGGGTGGTTCCTGGATTCACACCGCCGTTTTGAATGGTGTTTGCTGCGTCGTCGTAATACCACTCGTCGAGACCTTCGATGCGACCGGGGGACTGGAACAATACGCGGTCAAATTTGATTCCTGTGTCTTTGCGTTTCGCCTCTTCTTTGCGCAGTGCCTCGACGACAGGTCGAAGATCAATGCTGCGAAGTTGTCGAGTAATAATATTTGTGTGTCCACTCGACGCGCGTCGTTGTACAACAAGATCCATTCGTTTGGCCGCGCGGAGGAATCCGGCAAGCGCAATGTTGTCTGTCTCGAGGTACGCGCATTTCAAATCCGCATTGCCTTGTTTTAGATCGAACTGGTTTGCTTTGCCTGTGTCGAGTAGTATCTGCCATTCGAGCGGGAGTTCTTCCGATCGTTTTGTTTCTTCGAGGACATGAAAATGGATGAGCGGGAGAATATAATCGAGCGTGCGTTTTGGATCATCTGGCAACGCGCGGTTTAAATTCATCATGAGTCCGGAAAGTCCAAACGCGCGATCAAGCGGATCGTCGCTTATGGTTCCTTTACCCTCGAGGTCATCGCGTTTCGCCCAGGCGAGACATTTTTTGAGCGCGTTGTTTTGATCGATGCCGAGATACTTTGCGATGAGTGTCGATGCGCAATCTTCACGCTTACCTGATTCTGTGTTTGCAATATGGTGATCGAAGAGTCCGCCACCGAGGTCTATTGTGAGCACGCCTTCGGCCAGAAGTTGATCCGGATTTTTTCCTTCTGGAAGCGAAGACCAAAACAAAACAGGCGCGACATCAATTCCAGGAAACGCTTCTTTGCCGAAACGTGCGAGGATGTAGAGGGCGACACAAGTGTCCGCTTGGATTTTTGGAAAGATGACGACAGCCTCTACAGGAATAGGTGCGTGTGTTTGTTTTGCGTTCGGATCGATAAAGGTTTGTTTCGCATCATCCCAAAACAGTTTCACAAATTTTTCACCCTCTTTTCCAACAAGCACAAGACGCCCATTTACTGTGAGGGTAGGTACAAGGTCTGCTTCTTTTGGTTTACTACTCGTAAATGGATCGGCACCTCCGATCGACAAATGAAAATCTTTGTCGTTTTCTGGTAAAAGAAGCTGATCATCAAGAATAGTTTTTCGAACGGCATTCGATGGGTTCTCCTCAGTCAGGTTTGGAGTAAGATAGGTATATCCGTCGATCACGCCAAATCCATCAAACACAACAGAAGTTTGTGAAAGGGGAATGCCAAGTTTTTTTAACGCATCGGTGAGTTTATTTGAATCAACAGAATCAAAATACCCGAGCGTCATATGATGCTCCGGCATTTTCACACGTTTCTCTAACCCATTTTTTCGCCATTTCACAATCTGTGGATGCGCTTCAACGGTGTCGAACGGAAAATTGTAACCAATCCATGCGGACTTTAATTGCATATACGGCTAGTATACTCGATTAGAAATGGAGTGCCTAGATTATAAATGCAAAATTTTTCAAAAAGAAAACCCCGAGCTGTGAAGAAGGAAACGTCGAGCTACGCTCGGGATTCTTCTTCTTGCTCAGGGCAAGGGGGTCGCTTACGCCGCGGGCTGGGTGAGCTTCGCGCGGCGGGGCTTGCGGGCACCGCGGACGGGAGCGCGCAGGTAGGCGGCTTCGTCCATGATGATGATGTGCTGGTCGCGTTTCTTGTCGTTCGACACGTGGGCGAAGTTGCCGTCCAGGTCGATCATGTGCGCGTACTCGCGGCCCTGGTAGTCGGACGCTTCCGTGTCGTGGATGATCACGTTGCACTCCGAAGGCTTCGTGCTCGGCCAGACGTTCATGTGGAAGCCGTAGTTGCAGGTTCCGTTGCCGTCGGCCTTGTGCCAGACACGCAATTTGATCTCGATGCGACCCGAGACCACACCGTCAGCGTTCGGCTGGAGGCCGTCGCGGAGATGGATGTCGACCTCGTTGATCTTCGTGTGGAGGAACTTGTTGCCGTCACGCTCGCCGGGGGCGAAATCGAGACCGACCACGTGCAGCGTGCCTTCGACCGTCTTGAGTGTGTAGACCCGCTTGCGCAGGACGCCTTCGACATTGTCGCGGTCGGCCGTCAGGGTGGCGATGAAACGTTCGAAAACACCGTTCGTCTGCAAGGACATGGGGAACTCCTGAAAAGAGCACGCGGAGTGCTCGTTGGTGCATTGCATTTGCTTTGCACACGCTTGGGCTTCATCCAACCTAGGATTCGACCACTTCGCTCACGGCTTTACAAAGCCAGGAACGAAGAGGCCGCATCTCATGGTCGAGAACACAATATACCATAAAAATGCACTTTTGTCAAGAGTTGAGCGAAGAAACTGCCCGTAAAATGGGCTTATTTCGTGAGTAGACAGAATTTCGTTATCGAGTATAATCGCCAAAGAAGTAAAAAAATAAGGAGGAACTGCTCCAACGTAAAATACATATGAAAATCAGCGATCTTTTGGCCATGGAATTAGGTGAGAGTGTGAGTGTCGCAAATGAACCGTTTACAAAAATTGGACAAGCGGAAATTACGCTTGATGATGGGACCGCGATGTTTTGGTTGTATGACGATGAAGACAACATGTTGTCTGTCGCGCCAAAAGAAGACGAGATCGTTCTCTTTCATCAGATTACAGAAGAGATCGAACCGTCTGAAGTCATTCTTTTTCAAAACAAAGAATACGAATTTAGTTACGAAGACGCTGGAGTTGTGAAGCAGGTGGATGGCGATGCTCTGCTTGAGGAGGAAGATCGCAATGGATTCTCGGATTATCAATCCAAAGACGGAGAGACCCTTCGTGTGATCACAAATGAAAATTCGGGTGAGGCTGTTGCGTATTTCGGAAGAGTTGTCGCGGAAGATGACCTTTCAGAGATTTAAAAAGACAGGTAAAATACAGACGACGAACACGCGTCTGTATTTTTGTTTCGTGTCTTTTTTCATGAAACCTCGCAAACAGTGGCAACAACAAACGGGGATAAAACGTGAGTGGCGCATGGATGCGTTGCGCTCGGTCTTTTTGTTGTTTGCCGTTCTCATCATCCTCAAATTATTTTTCATTCAAGTTGTGCAGCATGAAAATTATGCCGCGCTCGCAAACGGCCAGCATGAGATTTTTCAAAAGTTGTACCCAGAGCGCGGACAGGTGTTTGTGCATGATGGGGATTCCTTAACGCCCGTCATCACAAATCAACAGCTCGCATTTGTGTATGCAGATCCAAGATATGTGAAAGATCCAAACGCAACTGTGGAAGCTCTTTCGCCTCTTCTTTCATTTGATGATGAACGTAAAGCACTTCTGAAAACAAAATTTGCAAACACGAAAGATCCTTATGAACCCATTCAGCGAGGAGTGACAAAAGAGACGCTCGATAAAATAAGCGCGTTAAAACTCCCGGGGATTTTCTTTCTCATGGAATCAACGCGTTTGTATCCGGAGGCAAACATGAGTGGTCAGATTTTGGGATTTTTGGGTTCGGATAAAGAAGGAAAACAAAAAGGACGTTACGGGATTGAAGGATATTTTGAAAAAGAACTTGCGGGGTCGCAAGGATTTTTGAAATCGGATCGCGACATTGCGGGAAATATTATTGCGGTTGCGGATCGATCATTCACCCCCGCGCAACATGGATCAGACATTGTTCTGGCTCTCGACCGCACGATTCAATTTAAGGCATGTACGTTGCTTGCCGCGTCCGTAAAAAAACACGGAGCAGATGGAGGAAGTATCATTGTGGTGGAACCAAAAACGGGACGCATTCTTGCGATGTGCGGCGCACCAGACTTTGATCCAAACAAATTTGGAGAAACAAAAGATGCAAACGTTTTTAACAACCCAGCCATTTTCGGATCGTATGAACCGGGTTCCATTTTTAAACCCATCACGATGGCGGCGGCAATAGACGTTGGTGCGGTTTCACCATCCACGTTATTTAATGATACGGGAGAGGCGATGGTAGAAGGTTGGCCAAAGCCCATCAGAAATGCGGAGAACAAAAAATACGGAATGGTTGATATGACGACCGTGCTTGAAGAATCCATTAACACCGGAATGATTTTTTCCATGCGACAAATGGGAGGAGATATTTTTGCGGACGCCGTCAAAAAATTTGGATTCGGAAAAAAGACCGGCGTGGAACTTGCAACGGAATCTGTGGGGGATATAAGTTCCATGGAAAAGAAATCCGAAATTTATCGCGCGACCGCGTCTTTTGGTCAAGGAATTTCCGTGACGCCGCTTCAAGTGGTGATGGCATATGCGGCGATTGCAAACGGAGGTGTGTTGAAAAAACCGTTGATCGTGGATGAAATTCGTGTCGCAGATGGAACGGTTGAAAAACGTTCTTCTCAAGATATTACGCAAGTGATGAGTCCAAAAACATCGCGTATGTTAGGCGCCATGCTTGTTGCGGTGGTTGAAAACGGACACGGAAAGCGCGCGGGCGTGCCTGGATATTATATTGCGGGAAAAACGGGAACCGCACAGGTGGCAAGTGAAAGCGGAGGATATGAGTTAAACAACACCATCGGGTCATTTGCCGGATTCGGTCCTGTCGAAGATCCAAAATTCGCGATGATTGTACGTATCGATAATCCACGAGATGTCATTTGGGCAGAATCCACCGCCGCCCCACTCTTTGGTGAAATGGCCAGATTTCTGTTACAGTATTTCAAAGTAGCACCGACGAGGAAATAAAATTGTGTCATCCCGAGCGGAGCCGAGGGATCTCACATTTATAAAACGCGAGATTTCTCCGTTCGTCGATGACTCCTCAGTCGGAATGACACAGATGCCAAAAATATTATGAAAAAAACTCTTGAAAAACTCCTCGCCAACAAAGCTCGCGCTTTCCTCGACAAGCACCACCCAATCATTATTGGCGTTACTGGCTCCGTTGGGAAAACCTCGACGCGTCATGCGATCGCGACAATTCTTTCGGCGAAGTATTCGGTTGTGACCTCGATTGAGAATTACAATAATGAGCTTGGGTTACCTCTCTCGATTCTTGGCGAGAAGTCACCGGGAAAGAATGTGTTTGGATGGTTGAAGATTCTGTGTTCCTCGAAACGCAAAGCGGCGGAGGTGTATGTGCTTGAATATGGCATTGATCATTCAGGTGACATGGATGCGCTTGTGGCGATTGCAAAACCATCGATTGCGGTGATGACCGCGCTCTCGCCAGTTCATGTGGAATTTTTTTCATCGGTTGAACAACTCGGTGAAGAAAAGGCGAAACTGCTCGCAGCGGTTCCCTCGGACGGACTTGTTGTGTTGAATGCGGATGACCCGAATGTTGTTGGACTCGGAAGCCATGCAGTTGCGCCAATTGTCACGTATGGGTTTCGAGAAACAGCGGATGTACACGCAACAGATTACGCGATCGAAACGCGATCGGATTTTTCCTTCCAACCCGGCGAACAATTTTCGGAATTGCATGTGAATGTTCATGTATCGAATGCACGGGATGGTCATGACCATCCCCTACAATCGATGGAATCGATTTTGATTACGCTTACGAATCAGCTTGGCAAAAGTGCAGTCAGTTCTGTGCTTGCGGCCATCGCTGTTGCGAAGCATCTCGAACTGTCCGATGATCAAATCCTCTCTAAACTTCCTGAACTCAAAAATGAACCCGGCCGCATGAATCCGATTCCGGGAATCAAAGGTTCACTCATTCTCGATTCAACCTACAACGCCGCGCCTGCGTCCATGATGGCCGCTCTCTCGGTTTTGTCCGAGTTTCAGCCGGTCGAAAATGCAAAACGCATCGCGGTCCTCGGACACATGGCAGAGCTTGGTGCGCAAACGGAACAAGAACACAGAATGGTCGGCATGCGTGCGGCGGAAGTGTGTGACCGATTGATTACGGTTGGAGAAGCGGCGCATCATATTCGTCATGCCGCCATTGAAGCGGGAATGCCGGAAGAACATACGGCGGAATTTGCGCATCCCGTCGAGGCGGGACGATGGCTGGATCACGAAATCAAAAAAGGAGACATTGTGCTTGTAAAAGGTTCACAAAGCGCACGCATGGAAAAGGTTGTGAAAGATGTCATGGCCGAACCACTTCGAGCGCGGGAGTTGCTTGTGAGGCAGTCAAAGAAGTGGATCAAGTCATAAAGATGAATGGACGTCCCTCTCGACGTTCATTTTTTTTGCACAAAAAAATCACCCGTTCGCTATTGTGCTTTGGGTGAGTAAGGTTAGGCGGGAAATTCCGCGAGATCGGCTTTCGCAATCATGACGAGAATATGATAACGCACTGAGATTGTCTTGCGATCATATTCGTTTGTCGCTGGGTCGTAGTATGTCTCTGTCAGAGTTTTGAGTTCGTTTTGAATGTGTCTCACAACCGAGCGACGCTGTTTGTGTGTGAGACCTAAATCCTCATCCGAGAAACCTCCACGCGTTTTTGCTAGGCGAATTTCGTGAAGCTCCCAGACAAGAACGTCAATGGTTTTGGACAGATCTTTTATTTCGCGTAAATGTTTGACGAACAAACGTCCATGTTCAAACCAGTACGCGCGTTCAAGAAGCTCGATAGTTCGTTCAGTGAGATTGAATTCAGCAAGGGTGAACTTGTAGCGTGTTGTCATGTTCTGAACAAATTTGAGGAGCGTTGGAGTCGACTCGATAAGAAACGTATTGCTTGTTGCACGCGCAACAGCGTCTTTGATTGCAAGGATCGCTCCTTCTCGTTCAAGCTCCATAAGCTCATCTGTGGACGCGCCAAGTTGGCTTGGGGAAATGCGTCGCTTGAGCATTTGTTCTGTAAAAGACAATCCGACACGACACACAATGTGTGGGTGCGGTTTTGCTGTACGAGCTATTTCGAGTTCCTCGCGAAGACATCGAATGATGGCTTCAATAGGAATCTGCTCATTAAGCAAAATAGGATCAAAGATCATGTTGCCTCCGTTTTCAAAGAACGAGAGAGATGTTTAACACAAATAGAATGGGTACGTCAATGATCCCATATACGTTGACGACAAGCATGTCTTTCGGTATTATTTCGCCAGTTCTTTCACTCTGATCACTAGCGCATCCTGGAGGATCTCATGTCCATCACTGTTTCTCAGCACCCGATCGTGCGCACTGCGCTTACGCATCTACGCGACAAAAAGACAACGCCGGAAGTGTTTCGCCGTGAATTGCATCGTCTGAGTCAGGTGCTCGCGGTGGATGCAACACAACATCTCGTGATCGATGGGTATTCCGTTCAAACCCCCCTTGCGAAAGCACCAGGGTTCGAGCTGAGTGGACAGCAAGCGTTGATCCCGATCATGCGTGCGGGTAGCGGCATGCTCGCTGCGTTTCTCGGTTTCCTGCCGAACGCATATGTCTGGCACATGACCATGTCGCGTAACGAGGAAACACTCGAGCCTGAGTTTCATGGAAGTAAAGTTCCCGCAAAGATCGCGCCGAACATCGACACGTGTTTCATTCTCGACCCCATGCTCGCAACGGGCGGCAGCGCGTGTCTCGCGATTGATTATGTGAAGAAGGCAGGTGCAGAACGCATCGTCTTTGTCGGTGTGCTCGGTGCACCAGAAGGCGCGGCGCGTTTGCAAAACGCACATCCGGATGTCCCGATCATCATCGGTGCGATGGACGAACGTCTGAACGAACACGGGTACATCATGCCCGGTCTCGGTGACGCAGGCGATCGCTTGTTCCCGACAACATAAACCTATCGCGTCTGAACGACTCGATTTTTTTTTGAAAGAAAAAACACACTCGAGTGAGTGTGTTAGAGATGCGAGTCGGCGAAAAGATCGATGGCGGATGTGACGTAGCCCATGGCTTTTCCGTCGTGCATCGCATCTTCAGGCTGCGGAGTTCGAAGTCGACCTTCCGCATCGATGTTGATGTTCGGAAATTCTTTCACGATTGGTGCGAGCAGATGGATGGTCTCTTGCGAGAGTCCACCCGCGACACCGGTTCCAAGATTTGGATGACGTGTGCGAACCGCGCGCAGGACCTCAATCGCTCGCGCGGAATCCATCTCGAGACCATGTCCGCCCGAGAGGTCGAACAAAATGTCCGTGACGTGATCTTTGTACTCGTCCAGCCGTTCCGCAAGACGCTGCGGATTTTCGTCTACCTGTCTGAATGCCGTTGCTCCGATTTGGAGAACAACGCGCCGCATGCGCTTGGTCAGCATCGCTGTGGCGAGCTGATCTATGTTCGGCCACACCATGTTCAGTTGCACGCCGTCGCAAAACGGTCCCGCACGATCCATGAGTTGCATGAGCTGAACGTCGATCGTGTCGCGGTCATCGGTCGCGAAATGCGCGAGGTTGATCGCGAGCGGATCGTTCACAAAGCACGAAGCCAAGTCTTCAATGAGCGGCGTTCGCCCGGGCCACTTGTTTTGTTCACCACGGAGCGTTTTCGCACTCGCGAGCGCACCGACCATGAGATGATGATGAACTTGGAAGTGACCACGGATCGTCGCGAGCAGAAACTGTGCAAGATCATGATTTGCCTGGATAAATCCCGTCACACCAATGTAGGGTTGCGGACGCACGTGTTTCTCCTTTGTATGAGATCGACATTCCCGGTCGATCGGGGTCAAATGACAGCGATTTATAATATAAAAGAGCAGATTTGTCAATTTATGCTGTTTGATGAGATTGACAATTGGCGGTTTTTTTGGTATTCTCACGCGTCGATTTTGGAACGGTTCCAAGTTCGATAAAGTGTTCAATACAGGAGAAAAAAAGACAGATGGTCGAAAACATCATTGCGTTTCTAACCCTCGTCCTACTTGAGGTGGTGCTCGGTTTCGACAACATCGTCATGGTCGCAATCAACGTGTCACGTTTGCCGGCCGCGCTTCAGAAGCGCGCTCGGACGATCGGCATGGCGGGTGCGCTCCTCATGCGCGTTGGGCTTCTGTGCACCATCAGTTGGGTGATGGGACTTGTACAACCAGTGTTCACGTTGTCGGATCACGCATTTTCCTGGCGTGACCTCATCTTGATCATGGGTGGTTTGTTCCTCGTGTACAAAGCCTCGACAGAAGTCTTTCGTGAAGTCGAAGGAATGCACGAACATCATGTGCACGGCGAGGGTGCACCAGCGGTCAGCTTCAACCGTGTTCTCGTTGAGATCATGCTTCTCGATGCGATCTTTTCACTCGACTCGGTCATCACCGCGGTCGGCATGGCAAAGGAAATCAGCATCATGATCGCGGCGGTTGTCGTGTCCATGATTGTCATGATCATATTCGCAAAGGTGATCGGTGATTTCATCCAGAAGCACACGAGTGTGAAAGTGCTCGCGCTTTCATTCCTCGTGCTCATCGGCGCCATGCTCATTGCAGAAGGTTGCGGCAAGCATGTGGAAAAGGGATACATCTATGGCCCCATGGCGTTTGCCTCATTCGTCATCGGCCTCGAACTTCGCCGTCGCAGCAAAGCCGCAAAGCGCGGCGTCGTGACGCGAAATGAACGCACGCAACTTGCGTAACAACCGGCGCGACGCGCCATGGAGAAAAAAAAGCTTTACCGGTCTGTAGAAACACAGCCGGTTTTTTTGTTTTGGACTTTCTGTTATGATTTCGTTGCAAAGCAGGGCGGGTCGTGACCCGCCCCTACACATACATATATTTATGCAAAAACAAATCCAATGGGTCGACTTGATTGCTTGGGATCCTGTTCAAAAAAAGGGGACGATGTGTGCCCGTGTTTTGTTTCGTGATGAAAAGATTCAATTTCAAGGTGAACTCGCGCTTGTGAGTGAATTGAAAGATGGACTTACCACATATCCGGACGCGCAGTTGGTGTATCCGGAAGATGGAATGAAATTTTTGGAAGCGGTCGCCGCGTCGTTTCGCTCTCCCTCACTGCTTGCAACAGACATTCAGAGCGCAGATGAACCGTCGCCTTTTGGTGATCGTGCAATGACATTTAAACAGGAATAATATGCAACGATCTGAATTCTCTGAAGGTCAACCACCGGAAATACCAAAACCAAAAGAGTCGAAAGAGCCTTCGATGGCTTCGTTTGTGCATGAGGCACTTGCGCATGAATGGAAGCAATTGAAATTTAATGCATTGATGTATGAAGATGTGGTTCAGATGTTTGAAAACATTCGCGGTGTTTGTGAGGACAAATTCGTAAAGCTAGTTTTAGATAAAGAAGAACGCGCGGCAAAGCTGCGCGAGATTGCGGAGATTCTTTTAACAGACTTTACACGCATGTTGCCCGCTCGCGTGAATGCGGATTTATTTGATGTTGTCGCGGATATTTTTCCGGAAGTCAAAGAGGATGTGGCAGTTTTTGCGCTTTCAAATCTTCCAGAAACATCAGAATTTGCCAAGTGTCGATTTCGATTTATCCAAGGATTGTACCGTGGTGATCGAATAAAGTTTGTAAAGATTTTTTCAGAACTTTCTTCATTGGAACGTCTCGAGGCAGTGCGTTTAGCATCCTCTATGGATCGCGAGCCTGTTTTTGTTTGGTATGAAAAAATGGGTATGGAGCCGGATGATGCGACCGTTGCACAAATCATCGAAGATGATCCAAAAACCATTGTTGGATATGCAACCGTGCATAAACTCACGTCGAATCAAGTGAGATCCATGCTTGAACAATTTGATTCCTTCACACAAGATTCCGCACGTCGTGCGCTGCAGATTCCATTGCGCTTTAGAGCGCATGAAAAAGAATTTGCCGAAGACGAAGAGGACGAACCTCCACGACGCATGAAGGATGAGAACGAAGTGAGTCGTGAGTTTGCCATTGATGTTGAGCGCATGAAAGACCTCTCGAACAAGCTTGCAGACGCGATGATCCGTGCGTATCCAGAACGCGCGGAATATTTACGCGCAAAAAAAGAAAAAGAGGCAGTGTTGTTTGGCTCCATCGAACGCTATGGAGAACTTTCGAGTGGAATGAACAGTCCGTTGTTTGTGTATTTGAAAGACAAAGATCACACGCCTGCGGTTTATAAACCACAAAAGCGTGAAGCAAAAGGATTGCGCGAAAACATTCCGGCGGGTTCATACGCGGCCCGCGAATGGCTCGCATATCAAATCGATCAAGCCTTACAAATTGGAACAACCCCTGTCACAATTTTGCGTGAAGGCGTGCTTGGAGTTGGTTCTGTGCAAGAATGGAAAGTAGGAAGAAATGCGTTTCGTGGGGATTATAAAAACAAACCAAACCCTGAACAGTTGGAGGATTTGGTGTTTGATGACGTGGTGAAACAAAACACGGATCGTCACGGACAAAATGTGATTATTGGGTTTGATGGTTCTGTGAACGGAATTGATCATGGATTAATTTACACAGAAGACGAACAATATTGGATCATCTGTTCACCTGGATATGAGTTTCGCGGCAAAGAGCCATCTGAGCGTGTGCAAAATCGCATTAAGCAATTTCGTGCGGCAGAGGAGGTGGGTACCATTTTACGCGAGTGTTTTGATGCCGCCCTCGGACGCGCGGCAAAACGCGCTTGGGGAAAATTTGAATACGGAACCGAATTTTTATCGCCAACCTATCCAGAGCACAGCCCAAGGTTTCCGCTTACCATTCAACGCGCATCGTTATCCCAAAGGGAGCATGAGTTAAGAAGCGCGGGTAAAAAATGATGGGGATACAAAAAGAGTTCAGTATTTACTGAACTCTTGATTCTTTTCTGATTTATTGTTACTCTTTTGCCGAAACACGTCACACCTACAAGTACATCGCGTGCATAAACTTCTAAAATTGGATGAGATTTTGTTCGGATGCGAGCACCGGAGTAAGCTGTGGAGATACTACTGCGTCGAGGAGCACAGCAGCCGAACAAAATATCGCCGATTTTAGAAGTTTATGCGGCCTCATCGTCTAACGGTTAGGACAGCAGGTTCTCATCCTGTAAATCGGAGTTCGATTCTCCGTGGGGTCACCACAAGGGACTCGCCATCATGGCGGGTCTTTTGTTTTTGTAAAATGAGCGAAATTCTTGTAGTTCCAAAACCTTTTCCCTTAAAATACGGAATTCCTTCAGGAAAAATCAATTTTTGGAACTTAATTCTTCGTTCTCCTTGTAAGTCATTCCATTGTTGATCAAGATGCTCAACAAATTTGGTTGCATAAGTAATTGCGAATTCAACATCTAGTTGGTCAGTCTTGTAATCATTCATGGATACGCGGATTGTTGCCATTTCGTTTTCAATCTCAGATTTTCGTTCTTGATATACCTCTTTCGTATAAGATCCATCCTCAAACATCTCACAAATTCTTTTGCGCTTGGTTTCCAACACACCAAGTTGTTTTACGTATTTTGTTGCATCTGATTCAAAACTACCGCGTTCTTCTGCCCATCTATCAATTACGCTTTCTCGTAAAAGATCTAAGTGCTGTTTAGTCGGTTCTAATTCTTGCAGAACTTTCATAAAGTCTCTTTCCACCGTTTCTTTTGAGAGTGATTTGTTTTGCATGGCACAATCTGGAGTGTAGCAATGATAATATCCGTACTGACCGCCAACTCCTCTCGATCGACTACCAGTGACAGTGTTGTTACATGCTCCGCATCGAAGAATCTTCTTTAATGGAAAAAGAGGATTAAAGCTTGATCGCGGTTGTTTCTTAATGCGTTTGCCTTTTCGGATTGCGATGATCTGATACATTTCATCTTCTGTGATCATCGCTGTGTGAAGACCTTTTATCTCTTCATCTTTCACCCATGGATTCTGAATAATCCCGGCATAGTATTTCAAATACTGACCAAGCATCTTGTCGACCATTTGCTTTGTCGTTTTTCTATTACGTATTTTCTCTAAGCCTTCCTGTTTCAAGTAAGCACAAATTTCAGATAACTCGATCTCACCACGAGAGAATCTTTTTAATGCTCTCTGGAGAATAGGAAAAACAACCGGATCAATCCCATCAGCTGTATTTTTCTTCTCTCCGTGCATCTTGGAACGATTACTCAAATAACCGAGCGGAGGCTTCCACGGCGTAATTCCTTGCCTTACACGCGCGATCATTCCGTCAACGCTTCTTTGAGAGCGAACTGCGTTATCAAACTCTGCTGTTCCGGCCAGAATTGTTTCAAGAAACTTTTGCGAAGGATTGTTTCCAATAAGTTCCGTGACTGAATGAAGGGTCGTACCGTAATCTTGTAAGAGCTTGCGAATGCTGAAATGATCTTCCGTATTTCTTGCAAAGCGATCAACTTTTACAACAACAAATGCATCTATCTTTCCTTTATTCTGATGACAGAATGCAAGTGCACGAAGAAACTCAGTTCGCTCAGACGATTTTGCAGACTCTCCCTCTTCTCGGAAGACCTTAAGAACTTCTAAACCTTTTTCCAGACAATACTGTCGACATTTTCTTTCTTGATCTTCAAGAGATGTACCATTAACCTGTTCATTTGAACTAACGCGTGTGTAAATAATTGCTTTCATACGTTGATTCTTACATTTTGGTTTCGAAGAGGTTGATGTATTTTGAGAATACGAACATTCGATTTCTTTTGAATCCGGTTGTTTCCTTCAAAATCCCTAATTTTTCAAATTCAGTGAGTAAAGTAATTGCAGACGGTGTTGAAATATTCAACCACTGAACAACTTGCTTACTGTTTACGATTGGTTGTGAATAAAGTTTATTTAAGAACTCACGCGCAACAGGTGCACGTTTTCCCATTTTCAGAATGCGTTTTTCAAGATCCTCACGCAGGTCGATGATTTTTTGGAATGTTTCGACTCCACTTTTAGCCGTTTCTGCAACACCAACAAGAAAGAATCTGATCCAGTGTTCAATGTCATTTGATGTTCTTACATGTGTCAGTGCATCGTAGTATTTGCCTTTATTACGCTCAAAAAAATCCGATAAATACAACGTGGGCTTTTGAAGCAGGTTGTTATTCACTAAATAGAGCGTAATCAAAAGACGACCGATACGTCCGTTTCCATCTAAGAAAGGGTGAATGGTTTCAAATTGATAATGACTGATCGCGACACGGATCAAATGTGGAACCTCAATCTTTTTGTTGTGCCAAAACTTTTCCAGATCACTCATGAGTGCAGAAACTTCGGTTGGATGTGGTGGAATAAAGATAGCGTCTTTAAGTGTTGCACCCCCGATCCAGTTTTGACTCGTTCGAATATCACCCGGCATTTTGTGCTTTCCCCTTACGCCTGAAAGAAGAATCTTGTGAGTGTCTTTTAAGAGCCTTGTTGAAAGAGGTGTCTTCGAGAGCTCCTTAATCGCTCCGTTCATCGCCTTGGTGTAATTTTGAACCTCTGACCAGTCATCACGACGTTCAGGATCAATCTCTTCTTCTGGCAACAACGCCTCATCCATGCCCGTTTTTGTTCCTTCAATGCGACTCGATGTTGTTGCTTCTTTAAGGACGTGCATTCTGATATAGAAATCAACGTCCGGAACGAAACGAGAAAATGCATTCAGTTCGGCAAGATGGCGTGTTGCTTCTTCGAGAAGAACGTCGATTCTTGGGTCGGTCCAGGAAAACGGATGATTAACCGGAGTAGGACTAAAACTTTTGTACTTATCCTGTTGCTTATAGATTCCTGCTTTGAAGACATTGCTTTGCATAAGAATTGAACTTTTAGTATGGATTCTCTTACTTAAAGTTTATCTACTAACTTTTATTATGTCAAATCATACTAAAAGTTACTTATCCGCTTATTTTCCTTCAATCATGCCTTTGTATCGCTGCTTTCGATAGTTCAAATCCAAACACACACGACAACCAATAATTTCGGAAATATAGTGCTTGAACAACACTCCAACTCGTCGTTTACATTGAGGACATTTGAACCAAAAACGAATACCGTTGAAATTTGTCTTTGAAGTAGTAAGTTCAATATCTATTCCGATCATTTTTAATTCAGAGCTAATAAGACTTTGCTTAAACTTTTCACGGCATTCGTTCAGGAATTTTTCTATCTGTATTTTCTGACAATTTTCAAGCATGATCGGATTTCCTAAATCATTTGGGGTTATTGATTTCATAGTTTTTATCTCTTTGTTTCATCTCTGGCGATTGCATTTATTTGTTGGTTTTGAGCGATAAATGCAGTAGTTGCTTTTACTTGCACCGTAATAACAGGAGACTTCATTTGTTTAAGTGTTGTGATGGCGGTTAGAAAATGTCGGTTTGCCCGATCCAGTTCTTGGCTCGCACTTTTATAAAATTCATTGAGGGTTGGGCTACACTGTTCATTTCTGGCTTGGCGAGTCATTATCTCTGTAAATTGAAGAATCCTTATATAAGCTGCTACGGCAATTTCCGCGAGTGCTTTCTCCGAAGCTGTTTTGCAATCGTATTCAACAATCAACTGGTTACTAAACTCGATAGCAAGAGGTCTCAGCTCCTTCAAGAGCGAACGCGCCAAAGAATGATGTGTATCAAGCGAAACAATTGACTGAGCTTCGGCTATTTTGACATAGACATGTTCAATGGTTTCTTCTTTATTTTTTGAATTCTTCCAATCCTCAATTGATGTATGGAGAGCCTTAAGAGGATTTAGAGGATCACCTAAGTCTGTAAGCATGTTCAAGAGTTTTCCTTTATCGAATGAACGAAGTTTCTTTTCAATTGCATTACCATTTTTTGTAATAGCCTCCATGCTTGATATTTTTTTTCTTTGTTTAGACATAGCCTGAAAAACTCATTAACTATTCAACCCTTCATTTCTAATTAAAAACAATCATGTCTGTCAGCATGAGTTCAACCTCGCCAACAGGTTTCATTTCCTCTCTAATGCGTTCACCAAGTCCAATGAGTGTGACTCGTCTTCTCCTTCTAAAAGCACTTCTCGGCTCAAAATACCGTGTCTCAAGACATTGTATTTACTAACGTCCTTACCCTCCTCGCTTTTGACTCCTCCTCGCTTTGCGTTTTCACGATTAGCCTCTATTTGTTTTTGAGATGTCATAAACCAATTTCATTTAATAATTCTTCGTCAGTTTTTAAGTTGCTCAGAGTGGGGATTTTATTTCCAGATTCATCGTCGTCATCGTTTCCGGTATTATTTGGTACGACGGTATCGACGGTATTTATGGGGCGTGTAATTTCAATCATGCGTTTATGTTGAAAGGTTCCTGAACGTATATTGATGCCAATGGTTTCAAGATTTGTTTTTACTTCGTTTAATCGTCTTGTGAGTAGTTGTGGTGTTTTTGGCCAGGTGCTCTGTTTGATATTTATTTTCTCTGAAATAGCTAGGTCTTCTAGAAGATACAGAAGTTCAGTTGATGTTCCCGCCCATTTATTCTGATCCTGCATAAAGGCAACAATTGCGCTTGCAACAGGGTGTTCTTGAATGGCTTCATCATTCTGGCGACCAATGTTTGTCCTGTAAGCCACAAGAAAAGCATCTTGTGTTGATCCGATCGCTTCAGAAATTGCACAACCCCACAATGTGAAATCTGCCATGCGAGGGAGTTCCTTGACTTTGACCGTTGGTCGAATGGTTATTGCACGGGATAGGGCTTCAAAAATCGCTCCAAGAATGAGGGGACAATTTTCTTCAAATTGTTTCCAAAATGTCTGCTCGTCCTTGCGATTCTCAGATTTAATACGTTCAAGGCCGAACAACAGGGCACGATCTAAGAGATCTGCTTTGGTTCCAGCGATATTGATTCCGTTAATACCGATACAGCATCGAAAGGAATAGATCATATCCTCATCATTTGTGTACAGTTCACGTTTTGAAAATCCCTCACCCGTTACCGCTCTACAAAGAGCATCAGAAAGCCATTCAGGCATGGTGGTCACATTATCGTAAAACGGAGTCCAATGATGTGAAAGCTGCTGAACGAGCTCTTCTTTGCGTGTAGGAAAACTAAGTAGTTCAAGGGATGACGGATCAATAAGACGACGTATGACGCGCATGAAGGTTGATTTGGCCGAACCTTGGCTACCGTACAAAATTGGAATGGGATGAGGGATATTGGGAACAAAACAGGAGATCAGATATACCAGAAACAAAAGTCGTTGCGATTCATCGGCGATATTAACAAACTGCAACAGCTGTGAAAGTGATCCTCCCGCAATTGGTGTTGTTTGTGGCTTTTGATGTTTATATCTGCGAAAAATAATTGGTGGATTCGTGGCGAATTCCCAGCCAGAAGAGGAGATTTTTATTGCACTCCAATCCTTGTTGCAAAGGTCATACCAAATAGCATTGTCTGTTCCCGCAACACGATTCTCAAGTTTTTTCTCTTCACCCTCGTGAATTGCGATACTGATTAGTAAATCTATCGCTTGTTTTACATGTTCTGTATTTAATGTTTGTTTATTCTGTTCCCAATATTTTCGAACAATCCATTGTTTGAATTGTTGCGACATCATAGGGTAAATTTCCTGGTGATCATTGATTCTAATGCTGACAAATGAAGTATTAAGGTGATCATGAAATGAAATAGGTTTTTCATTTAACACCATGTTTACAATTTTTTTAGGAACAGGAGTCTCCGTTTTGTCATTTGAATCCGATCGATCTTTGATACTGTCAAAGACAGTCCTTAGTTCCTTTTCATCAAGAGGTTTTTTGTTTGCTTGGTTCCATCCCTTGATTCCGTTCCACCCAATAGTTTCGTGTAATTTTTTGGGAAGTGATTTAAGAGTTTTTCCAACTACAGATGCGGCTGTTTTATTTCGTTTGCCCACATCCACTCCTTCCGCACCCACTTCCCATAATTTTTCTTTTCTTTCGGATTTTGGTTTAAGTTCACACAACCACTCGGGCGCTTCTATCATTTCATCAATGCTATTTACTGCCTCGTAAGGGAGAGAAGTTTTATCATGAATTGAAGGTGGGGCAACAACATAGCCGCCATCTCCTTTAATTTCGATTCCGTCCAAATAATCCAAGGCAGGGGCGGGTCTAGAAAAATTCCAAGAATAATAATAGTGCCAGCCTCCACCACCCGTGTTGACCATGTATGTTGGGGGGAGATGCAGGTTTTTCATCGACACGTCACCTCCATTGCGCGGATCAATATCAACGACAATTATTTTATTTGTTTTGCCAGTAATAATGCCCAGGTTGGATCGTGGGGTGTGTTTCCACCAGCGTTCAATAAGGTCTTCTGTTACACGCTCGGTTTTCTTGAATGAATCCCAACTACCCTTTACTTTCCCTTTTTCGTCAGTGTGTTTATGGCCGGTCGAAATCAAGGCGTCTCCATTTGGAATTTTGGATTTTATTCCTAAAGGAATTACATTCCATCCAATGCTTAAATATTGCAAAGCATGCTCTTTATGTGATAAATTGTCATTATTAGTGCTCATAGCAGAGACTGTTTAGGACAGAGGTGTGTAACGACACGTCTGTTTTTATTTTGATAAGTTTTTTGGTTCTTCCTTCCATTTTAGAAAAATAATTTCTGCGAGATCGCGAAAACTGTCCCGGATCGCTTCAATTTCAGCGTCCGTGAGATTGGCATCAGCGAGAATTTCTTTTGTTCGCTGAACGCTTAACATATTTAGTTCTCGTAGAGACGCACTTTAATTTCTCGCAAAGCTGAAAAATAAGCACGTGGAGAAACCCTGATCTCATCGCGCCAAAATTGCTCGATTAGTTCATCGAGTTCACTGTCACGAGAAAAAATGAAAGATTTTTTTCGTGGATCAGAAGTCTTGTCAATCGCCTCAAGTGGTCGGAAAAGAAAAATTGTTGTAGCTAAATTCAAGTCACCTGTCTTATAGAACGATGTTTCCTCGCTGTTTTGGGTCGTCATATTCATGTGAGTTAAAAATAAAGAATCATACTGTGGAAAGTATGATTCTTTTGCAAAATCGCGTTTTAATTTCGGACTAAATCGGACTATTCTGGACAATTTTTTGCATGTGCAACCTCTAATTCCTTTATGAAAACGGTCATCTTTACGCCATTTTTGTCGAGATCATCTTTTGACACCTTTTGTCCTTGGAAACAAAGACTATCCGCACCGACTTTATTAAAAAAAGCTTTTTTAATTTCACCCTTAAATCCCAAAGCATTAAGAATTTTAACAAAACGTCGACCGCCGATAGCTTTTGTCATTGCTTTCCGATGTTCTTGGTTTTGGATCGAATCTAATTGAATCTTGGTTTGTTTTGGTTGTCTAATAATAAACTCAAAAAAATCAAAATTATTTCCTGTGGCATGAGGTTTACTCAAAAGATAATTATTGATCCAAATCTCTCTGTCTTTTACAGTAATTTTATAAATATCCTCAAAAAAATTTTCATTAGTTTTTTGTTCTTGATTTATCTTTATATTCTCGATTAAATCTATGATTACAACATTACATATTTCTTTTACGTTCTTTAATGAATCTCGTACTTCTCTCATTACATTCCATGTAAATGTGCGATATTCATTTTGAAATTCAGTAAAAGAAGAGTCCTCCGGATGTCGCCACATTACAAAACAAATCCCTAAAAAATCTTCGAATTGTCTTACATGTAATTCATTTCCTGTTTTGCACAAATTTCGTCTAAGTTCTGTTAAGTTTTTTTGAAATTCATCTCTTAAACTTATGTATTTTTTGAATCGAGACTGGTCAGAACCCTCTAATTTGTTTTTTCTCACCGTATTATCAAAAGTATTTAGAGCAGCTGAGTACTGTTTAATTATCGGATTTGAATCATGTTTTAAGGTCGAATCAAAGTCGTAATAACAATAGAAACTGTTACGATCACCGAAACTCACAAAGCTACTGTTCGAAATTTCGTTCGTTGGAATTACTTCTATGATTTGACTACTTAAATCAATCAATTTTTTTTGTAATTTTTTAAAATCCTTATCATTTGATAATCCCTGAAGAAATCCCACGCGTTCATTAAATATCGAATTTAATACAGGCTTGCCTTTGATAAAAGAATATAAATCAATCGCAATAAGGTTTTTGAGATACTGATCGAATACATCTCGATTTTGTATTTCCTGATTGATTCTTTTCAATTTTTCTATTGTGGCGTCCATATTGTAATAGTAATTTGCTATATTTTCGCATATTTCTTGTGAAAAATCAAGATTCAGCTTATAATTTTATCGTTATCTTTTTAAGATATCCAAAATTGAATTCGCCTAACCCTCATAGGTAACTATGAGGTATGGCATTTAATCCATGCAAAGTACTGAACCCGTCGTTCAGCTATCTTTGCATGGTCATATTTCGAAAGGAATATGGGCGCCGAAAGGTGCCGGCTAGCGGCGGGCTTTGTGTTATCTCAAAGCAAAGTCAAAACCATGCAAAGGTATGACAATGAAAATAACTACTCGAGCGAATATGTGTCGCACCTCGTTAATGTTTTTGCTTTATGCAACTTACAAATAGCGAGAATCGAGAACCAACTAAATTGATTCAGCGAAGCAAATCTTACGAGAATTTTCTCGTGGTGTTTGCTTTTTTTATGTTCGGGTTAGGAATCTATTTCGGCTGGATGAAGTGGCACATTGATCCCATTAAAAGAATCGCGGAGTTGACTTCTTGTAGTGAATACGATGAGGGGTTTTTGAATCATCTTGGTTATAAGACTCATGATGAGTGTTCACAATTAAATTTGCTTCGCGTAAAAGACTTTTATTCCGAGTGTGAAAATAAAATTGGACGTGTGACAAACCTAAAAGAGCGTCAATACAAAATACTGTCTGATAATTGTGTTTATCATTTGTTCGAGGTTAATGACACCAATCTTTTCAGTGAACATATTCGATATTTTGAAGGTAAATCTAAATAGAATTATGAAAAATAACAGTACGAATGATAAGCAAAAAGAAAGAATTTCTTTTTTGCAAAAGATTCAAAAATATCAGGTTTTGACCTTCACTCTGTTATTCCTTTTTTTATACAGATTTGTTAGTGCATTGATTTTTTATTTTATAGGAAAAGAAACCGTCGCAGACCGATATGGTCTGAGTATTGGTATCA
>Ga0155881_15_pt1 | contig 20643 bp, 18 predicted proteins | sample RifCSPlowO2_01_FD_107535 | JGI IMG/M metagenome (GOLD analysis project Ga0155881, IMG submission 107535) | Candidatus Uhrbacteria bacterium RIFCSPLOWO2_01_FULL_47_17
ACTCCCGCCATCCACGGTCCGTTTTGTTGTGCATGAAGATGTTGAATCAAATCAAAATCTTCTTGCAAAAACGGAAACGCTTTGCGATCTTCGGCGTGCGCAGACATCGGTCCGCCTGCAAACACAATTCCATCAAAGACATCCGGGATCGGTTCTCCCAAATGACGACGAACAATCGTTGCGTGCGGCAACCATTGAGCGAAGGCCTCGGTTCGGCCTGGGGCGTATTCACAAATGACAATAGGCATAAGGGTTTACCTCACAAATTCCAGAAGGGATTACGACCACTCAAACGTTCATACATCACCGCGTACGGCTCATGCGTTTTTTCCGTATGAATGACCAAGTGTGTCCCTTTTCCTGTTTCACGAATGCGTCGATATTCCTCGCGCGCATCGTTCACAACGAATGATTGGATGTGTTTCCAATTTGGCGTACAGCCAAGTCCTGTTCCGGGCGGCCGAGATGCGTATCCCGGCTTTGCTTCTTCAAACGATTCTTGGATGAGATGAAGCGGTCCCGTAAACCAATCCGTTGCGGGTTGCCATCCGTCGGATGGCAGCGTTGCGCTTTTCAGGACGCACGCAGCATGTTGATCATACACGCGTCCGAGGGCAGTTGGAAAGGTTCCTCCGACCATGGAGAAAATTCCATGCGTTCTCGATGCGTGCTCGGCTGCTTTTTCAAGGATGCACGCCGCGCGCAATCCACCAACCTTCTGAATCTTCATGTTCATCCCGATCTGATTTTCGCCGCAGGCAATCGCGTCTGTCTTTGACACAAACGATTCGTCAGCGACGATCATGGGGCCATGCAACGCTTGCGACAGACGAGCCGCTTCCCGAATCCCCTGCATCCCGAAACCTTCTCGCGTTGGTTGTTCAACAAACAACAGACGAGAAAAGTCTGGATGACGACGCAGGTGTTTCAGAAACACATTCCATTGCTCAGGTTCAAGCGTTGCGTTGAAATCCGCAGCGATGTACGTATCAGCTTCTGCGGCCATATGCATGGCGCGCACCAAGCGTCCACGGGACGCATCCACATCTTCATCGCACTTGATCTTTGGGACGCGCTTGTGCGCAATCATCCGTTTGATCATAGCATCGAACACTTCTTCGTGATCCGGAATGCCAATGCTTTCCAAAATCCGACCGCTCGTGCGAACCGTCCCATACAACGCGCTCACAGAAATTCCCTGAGCGGCCGCGCATGCATCATCGAGCGCCATGTTCAAGGCGGCGTGAGCCGCATAAATGTGATCGCGCTCGCGATCCTTCCACACATCTTGCAAGATACGTTCGCGATCAAACACGGAACGTCCGACAAGGGATGTTTCCGAAAGGGCATGCACGATATCCCATGCATCATAATGACTGAATGGAAAATCAATGGACGCTTCGCCAACAGATCGACGAATCCGTCCTTGTTCATTTTCCACATCAAGCACAAGTAGGACGCGTGGCAACTGATGCAACACCCCAAATCCAAGCCGAAACGGCTGAGGAAGCGGGAGCGCAAGCAAAAGGACTTCTTGTTTGGAAATCCGTGCATTCATCATTTCCTCCCACATTGACGTTCAAATGAAAAGAACCACCTTGATCTTAGGTTATTTTGGTAACCTGTCAAGATGGTTCAGTGAGTTTTTTACACGTCCGAGAAGATGAGGTTGATGAGGAGCTGCACACGCTCGAACACCGGTTGACCGCGGCCAACCGACGTTTCCGTGAGACGTTCCCAAAGACGCAACGTTGCGCTCAACTGATTTGTGAGCCCACCGTACGTTTTATCTCCATTCCACTCAGGCGTCATCATCGCAACCTTTGCAGACACATCTTCATCTGGCTTGAGCAAGATGCGATGTTCGTCCGCAATGGAGATGTATGGTGAAACTTTCTGACGCTTCAGATCCATGGTGCGACCAGAAACTGTGTAGGCAAACGACATGTGCGCATCGCACACTGCGCGAAATTCACGGTCGTACAATCGTTCATCAAACCCGAGTTCAGATTCGGATGCTTGAACAAGCCATCCGAGTTTCAATCGGACATCATGTTGTTTGCGATACCAAAGCATGTCCGCAAGCTCGCGCTTTACGTATTCCGCTTTGTCCGTCACAACCGTAGCCAAAAGAGCATCGTACGATTCTGTCGCGTCAAACTCACTTGAGAGCTGGACGACCACAGGAATTTTTGCAAGACGCGCAATGCGAGAAACGACGTCTTTGTATTCTGCCGCCATCTGCGCAATCCCTTCTCTTGTGCAGAAGGCATTGGTGAGAGCGTGTGTGTCTGCAATGTGGTGATAGATTTTATCCATGCCAAATTGACGACGCAATTTTTCCGCGGTCAGCAGAAAAATCAAAATATCAAACGGGAGTCCAACCGATGGAGCGCGTGGGGTGGTGAGCCCTGTTCCAAAGTAAATGGAACCCTGGGGCTTTTCCAAAAACCCTGCGTCAAGCATGCCGAGCGTTGGCTCTGCATGCATGAGCGGTTCGTTTTGCAAGAATTTTTTCAATTCATCTTGGTTCATAGGAGATCCTTTTTCGCGAGCAAACACTCACGCAACAACGCGCGATCGATCGGGTGATTTCCCGCCGAGCGACGCATCCACGCATCACGCACGCGCATGAAGAACACGTCAGACGGCGTACCGTCCATCAACCGCTGATTCCACACTTCGGAGACCTGTGCGATTTCCTCTGTGGAAGCACCGAGGACACTCATGCCGTATCGCGCACGCGTAATTTGCTTTTTAAGCACATCACGCGCGGGCGCTTGAACCGGAGATTCGCTTTCCATCATCCACAGCAATCCATCCATTCCATGCAACATGGCGGACCAGCGATTGTCGTGAACGAGAGGAAGAGGAAGCAACGATTCATTACGTGCATCCGCATTCATGAGCATTCCAAGCGCAAATGCGATCATCGCGTAATCCTCAAATGCACTCGGCTGCAAAGACAACGGACGAAACTCGAGAACGAGTTGCGGATCCGATTCGTGCAGACGCAAGAACTTGAGACGCGCATCCTTCCAATACAATCCCGCAGCAAGCTCGAACGCCGCTTCCGGAATGTTCAGAATGGACGGTTGATCATGCAGATCAATGAAGTAATCGCGCAGAGATTGGAAGTAAGCCGTGGGGAGACCCATCCGACCACTCAACCCTTGCGCCACTTCCGCATACGTCCGAATGTCATGACTCAATTCCCACACCATGCCACGCACATCGGCGTAGCCGGTGTCCATCCCATCGAGAAACCGCGCGTTCGCCCCGAGGGCAACCGCGTAAGGTCCGGTCACAAATGCTCGATTGAGCAAGTTGATTCCATCTTGAATGGACGCACAGTCCAAATTGTACTGAATACTCGACATAGCGCCAACCGCTGCGACTTCATCGCACCGAACACGTCCGCCGTCGACACCGAAGTACGACGCCATTCCCGCTCGACGATTGGCCGCATGAAATCCAGGAACCAGACGATAACGTTCCTTGGACGTGGTTCGACACCGTTCATCCGCAAACACATTCGGATCCGAACCCAGCCGAATCGCCCGAGCGTTCACACGCTTCAAGTGTTCATCCAGTTGTTCCGTTTCCGTTTGCATCGCAGACGCAAGTGCAGTGAATCCGCCGGGAGCCGTGATCGGAATCGGCGGCGTCATGATTTCAATTTGCGCAGAACCAAGTTCCGTTTGATATCCGGGCACGCTCTCCACGAGGGTATTGCGTGTCTGTTCATCAAGTGGCAACCCGTCCTTTTCACGTAGGCACGACAATTCCATTTCCACACCCACACGGCGATCTTTCACGCCGTGATGTGTTTCAACGGATCCTTCCAAGACTTGTTCTGCCGTCTTCCGAAAAAGCTCACGCATTTCCGGAAAATGAGGATATTGCGCATCAAACCGAGATGCGCGACTTGTTGTCGGGAGTTTCTCTGTCATGGCATCACCAATCCTTTATTGAGTGATTTGAAAACGAACGTACGTTCGCTTTCCCACACGCACGAACACATCTTCATTCGCAGCAGGCAACGCATCATCTTCCTTCACGACCTGTTCTTCTGCACCCACAATCAAGTGCACACCCTTACTTGCAAGAATGCGCTTTGCTTCTGATCCACTTGAAATTTGCGGAAGGCCGAGACCGCGCAAAAGCGCAGACCAAGACTTTGCATCTTCCTTACGAATCTGAATGAGCGGAAGATCTGCGGGAACTTCTTTCTCTACCACACGCTGCTTGAATGTCTGATCGGCGTTTTCTGCGGCGTCTTTGCCGTTCAAATCCGCAACCACAGTACGAGCAAGCAAACGCTTCACATCACGCGGATGGAACGTTCCATCCTTCATTCCGCGCGCGAGGAGTTCCCAATCCGTATCACGGAGATCCGTGAGCAGTTTGAAGTACAACTCCATTTGCGCGTCTGGAATAGACATGAATTTTCCAAACATGTCGCTTGCCTCCGCAAGAACCGAAATGTAATTCCCGAGAGATTTCGACATTTTGGTTCCGTCGCCGGATGTTCCAAGCAGAATATCTGTTGTCACAGCCGCTTCTGGCGGAAGATTGTACAGTTCCATGATGCGTTCCGCATCGTAGAAATTCAACAGTTGATCATCGCCCCCGAGTTCGAGTTCGCTTTTCAAGTGAACAGAATCGAGTGCCATCAGTGTTGAGTACAACATTTCTGCGCGCGTCACAGAATCACGCTTGCGAAAATCATCGCGCTGCATGGCAGACGCAACAGTCAGTCCACTGAGCACACGGAAAAAATCCGCAAGCTTCATAGTTTCCAACCACTCTGAATTGAATCGCACTTCTGTGCGCTTCAGATCCAAAATCTTTCCTGCTTGATCCGCAAAACGACGAGCGTTGTCTTTGATCGTTTCATCCGAAAGAACGGGACGCGTGGAAACGCGGCCTGTTGGATCTCCGACACGTGCCGTAAAATCCCCAATCAGCAAAACCACATGGTGACCCATGTTTTGCAAACGACGAAGAATAAACAATGGAACCGCATGTCCCAAATGAATTTCCTGACCCGTTGCATCCACACCGTATTTGATACGAAGCGGCCGACCTTCACGCTTGCAAACTTGCAGCGATTCGATCAAACGCTTTTCGCCAACGATGTGTTTTGCGCGCTCTTTCAGCAAATCGAACTGTTCTTCTGCGGAAAGATGCGACAAATCTGGGTGTTCGAGTAGTTTTGATTCAAGCTCTTGAAGAGTCATAGAGTGCTCCTATCTTGCAACCAACCCATCTTCAATTGAAAAGGGCGCGTACAAGATCTTTACTGCGACTTATGTTATTTGTCAATAATACACGATATTTTCTGCTATGTATTGCCGCCAATGAAGGCAACCAGCTCGTCTCGTTTCTGCTCCATGAGTTCCCGACTCGACGCCTCAACAATCAGCCGAAGAAGCGGCTCCGTATTCGACGGTCGTACAATAAACCACCAGTCGTGATCAAACTCGCAACGGATTCCATCAAGTTTATTCACCTTCGATGCTATCCCCACATATTGTTCGAGCTTGTCCTGAACCTCTTCTTTATTATGCACCTCAATATTCACCTCGCCACTATTTGTATACGTACGATACGGTCGAACCATCTCCGCGAATGTTTGTCCGGACTGTTCCCAGATCGAAAGGATACGAACAATCGCGTGGTCGACTGCCTCAAGCCCGTGAAATTCTTCGAAGAAGAAGTGGCTCGAAACTTCGCCACCAAGCACCGCACCTTGTTTTTGAACGGCTTCGACCACAAACTTGCGACCAATACGACACTCGAGTGGAACACCGCCGTTCTCGAGAATGGATTCAAATGTTGTCCAACTTTGGTTTGGCGCGACCACAACTTTCGATCCAGGCTTTCTCGAAAGCGTCTCTTTTGCGAGGAGCGCGAGTGTGAGATCTCCGCGCAACGAAACTCCTTCATTGTCGATAAACCCTACACGGTCCGCATCGCCATCGAGAGCAACTCCGAAGTCGGCGTTTTCTCGAAGCACAGCCGCTTTCACATCCGCAAGTGTATCTTCCTTTGCAGGATTTGCTTCATGATTTGGAAATCGTGCGTCTGGTTCGGGATAAAGTTCGATCACTTCGACATTCAACCGCTTACATAATTCTCGAACCGACATAGCACCCATGCCGTTTCCATAGTCGATCACAAGTTTTGTTCCAGAGAGATCAGGCAAATTCTCGACCGCGAGACATTTGTCGATGTACGCCGCAAGAATATCTTGCTCAGTTACATTCCCCTTGCGAACATCGCCGGCCACAATGCATTTTTTGATTTCTTCGAGGATCTCAAGTCCCGAGATTGGCAAACCACTTGCGAGGGCCATTTTCATTCCATTAAATTCCGGGGGATTGTGCGATGCGGTGATCATGATCCCGGCGTCGATGTGTTCCTGACTCGAAACCGCAAAATTAAACATGGACGTGCTGCAAAGTCCGATTGCAATCACATTTGCACCCATGGAAGTAATTCCTTCGATCGCCGCGGCCTCGAGTTCCGGACTCGTCGCGCGCATATCGCGGCCGACAATCACGGTTTTTGCCCCTGTTTTTGATACAAGCGCCATCCCGACCACACGCGCGATGTCTGGCGTGACTTCGTCTAGGAGACCTCGAATATCATACGCGCGAAAAATGTGTTTTGGAATCTCCATATTTTTTGACGAAACAACGATTTTTACGTAGAATTTATCAATAATCATTACATGGGCAGGCACAAGGCCAGCCCCTACAAATATGTCCATTCTCTGGATCGTCCTTATCGTCCTCGTTCTTCTTGGACTGTGGCTCATTCTATCATATAACGGACTCATCTCCCTTCGAAACCGCGCGGATGAAGCTTGGTCAGATATTGAAGTTCAAATGAAACGCCGCTATGACCTTATTCCAAACTTGGTGAACGCCGTAAAAGGATACGCGAGTCATGAATCAAGCGTGTTTGAAAATGTCACCGCCGCCCGATCAAACGCAATGGGTGCGCACACGCTTCCGGAACACGCGCAAGCAGAAAACATACTGACAAACACCCTCAAGTCTTTGTTTGCGGTTTCCGAAAATTATCCAGCGCTGCAAGCCTCCCAAAACTTTTTGCAATTGCAACATGAACTCCGCGACGCCGAAGACAAAATCCAAGCCGCTCGCCGCTTCTACAACGGAAATGTTCGTGGGTACAACACAAGCCTTCAATCCTTCCCCGTCAACATGATCGCAGGAACATTCGCCTTCACCGCAAAAGAATTCTTCGACATGGACGAAAAAGAAAAAGTTGTCCCAGAAGTGAAATTCTAATTGATTATGGTTTACGAGCAAATTACCGCCAATAAACGGAAGACGTGGTTTCTCCTCTCGCTTTTTTCTGTCGTGATTATTTCGCTCGGATGGGCGTTTGGGACCTGGTCGGGCAATCAACAATTCGGCATTTTTCTTGCCGTCATCATCTCGGTCATCATGACCCTCGTCGGCTATTACAAAGGTGATTCTGTCGCACTCGCAACGTCTGGCGCACGCCAAATCGAAAAGCAAGACCATCCAGAGCTCTATCGTTTAGTCGAGAACCTCGCTATCACCGCTGGAATTCCCACACCAAAAGTCTACATCATCGAAGACTCGGCCATGAATGCGTTTGCTACTGGCAGAGATCCAGAGCATGCATCCGTTGCGGTCACAACCGGACTCCTCCACGCGCTCGACCGACAAGAACTCGAGGGAGTGCTTGCTCACGAACTCTCGCACATTGGTAATTACGACATTCGCGTCATGACCCTCGTTGTTGTTTTGGTTGGGGTTATTTTATTGTTGTCAGACTGGATGACGCGTTCTTTTTTCTTTGGACGAGGGAGTCGTGACAACGACAACAACTCGAGCGCGGGCATTATGCTCATTGTCGGAATCGCCCTTGCGATCCTCTCCCCAATTTTTGCCGAACTCATAAAACTCGCGGTCTCTCGCCAACGCGAATATCTCGCAGACGCATCCGGATGTTTACTGACGAGATACCCAGACGGCCTCGTGCGTGCGCTTGAGAAGATCGCAACTCAAGACCAACCACTCGCACGCGCAAATCACGCAACCGCTCACCTCTTCCTCGCAAACCCATTCGACCCACACGTCACAAAAAAATTCGAACAATTATTTTCCACCCACCCGCCGATTGAGGAACGTATTGCGAGGTTGAAGAAAGCGATGAATGAATAACTAAAAGTGAAAGAGTGATGGAGTGGATGAGTGAAAGAAGGAGACAACTTTTTCTTTCACTCATCCACTCCATCACTCTGCCCCCCCCTATGGACATCATCGATAAATTTTCCTCGAACTTGAAAACGGTGCTGACGCGTGCCCTTTGCTTTGCGGTTGAAACGGACGAACAAATGATTTTGCCAGAACATTTGCTTTGGGCCCTTGGAACACAAAAAGGGTGCATTGCTGCCGAGATCTTGAAAAAAGTTGGGGTGAAACAAACGGATCTCAAAAAATTCGCAGGCAATGTCCGTATCACAGAAATCCTTCCGGCTGCAGCAGATGGAATGGTTTTGCATTTATCGAATGACGCAAAACGAGCTGTGGAAAAAGCGGTACTCACCGCAAATATTTATGGCCACCGTTATATTGGCACAGAACACTTGCTCTCGGGTCTCGCACAAGTCGAGCTTCCAACCATGATGGCGTTTTTTTCCGCACAACAAATCGATCTCACCTATTTGCGTGAACAACTTGCGATGGTCTTAAAAAATACGTCCAAGTTTCCCGAAATGACAGATGTGATTAAGCAAGAACAGCCTCTGATCGAAGCGGGTGAAGCTACACGCGTCGAGGAGGCACAGCCGCAAAAATTCCAAGCGCTCACTTATTTCTGTCGCGAACTCACCTCCGCAGATGCACAAAAGAAAATCGATCCGGTGATTGGTCGAGAAATGGAAATTGAACGCGTCATGGAAATTTTATGTCGACGCACAAAAAATAATCCGCTGCTCATCGGTGAACCGGGCGTTGGAAAAACCGCGGTCGTCGAGGGACTCGCAAAAAGCATCTTCGAAGGATCTGTTCCTCCCCTTCTTCAAAACAAACGTGTGTTCGCGCTCGATCTCGCGCTTCTTGTTGCAGGAACGATGTACCGCGGTGAATTCGAAGGACGGTTGCGACAACTCATCGACGAAGCAAGCAAATCAGACGATGTTATTTTGTTTATCGACGAATTGCATACGATCGTCGGCGCAGGTGCGGCATCCGGATCCATGGACGCGGCAAACATGTTGAAACCAGCACTCGCGCGCGGCGAAATTCACTGTATTGGCGCAACCACGCAAACCGAATTTAAAAAACATATTGAATCCGACAGCGCACTTGAGCGACGCTTTCAAAGCGTGACGGTCGAGGAACCAACTGAGCAAGCCTCGATCGAAATCTTGCAAGGCATTGCGCCACATTATGAATCGTTCCACGGAGTTCGTATTGCCCCAGCGGCCATCGAGCACGCCGTCAAACTCTCGACACGCTACCTAACCGATCGTCGACTCCCAGATAAAGCAATCGATCTTTTGGACGAAGCTGCCGCATCTGCGCGCATTCACGCAACCGAACTTCGCCCACTCGAAAAACGCAAAGCGATTGAAAAACAGATCGAACTACTAAAGAACGACAAACGTCAGGCAGTGATTGAAGAACGATTCCTCGACGCAGTTCACCTGAAGGCAACCGAAGAGTTGCTTCGAAGCGAACTCGATGCACATACATTTGCAACCGAGGCGCCGGTCGGAATCGTCATTGACCATGAAGATATTGCGCGCGTGATCTCGCGCATGCTTCGCATTCCTCTTGAGGATTTGCTTGCGAGAGATCAATCCGCGTTCGCGGATATCGAAACCAAACTCGCGTCACACGTTCTCGGACAAACGGAAGTTGTCTCTCGTGTCGCAAACGCACTCAAGCGTGCAAAGACGGGCGTTGCCCATCCTGCCAGACCACTCGCATCCTTCCTCTTCCTCGGCCCATCCGGCGTTGGAAAGACCGAACTTGCGAAAGCTGTCGCTCATAATTTCTTTTCCTCTTCGAAGCACCTCATCCGCCTCGACATGTCCGAATATTCAGAAGGATTCACGATGTCGAAGTTGATCGGTGCACCTGCGGGTTACATCGGCTATAAAGAACAAGCAAACCTGACGGATCGTGTGCGTCAAAAACCGTACGCCGTTGTCCTGTTCGATGAGATCGAAAAAGCACATCGCGATGTACAAAATTTGCTTTTGCAAATTTTAGAAGAAGGAGAGCTCGCCGACGCGACCGGAAAAATGGTAAACTTTAGGAACACGATTGTGATCCTCACATCGAACGTCGGGCTCGAGCGCTTTGAGTCGGGCGGGATTGGATTTGGGAGGTCGGAAAAGGCGGAAGGGGCGGAAAAGGCGGAAAGGGCGAGAGACATCGAACAGGATTTAAAAGAACGCTTCCGTCCAGAACTTTTGAATCGTATTGATCACACGTGCGTGTTCAATCCCCTGTCGACCGATGTGCTTTCGGAGATTTGCCGCAAACAACTCAATGAACTCTCGGCACGCATGGGCGAGCAAGGCATCAGCCTTTCGATCCCCGACGTTGTCACGCGTCACCTCATCGAGAAACTCGATCCAAAATCCGGTGCGCGCTCCGTGAGACAGCTCATTCAGTCACATGTCGAGTCCGTTCTTGCCGAGCGACTTCTAAAACAAGACAAAACAAAAAAATTCACCTTTACGATTGAAAAGCGTCAGCTCGCGATCCGTAAAGCAAAATAAGTATGGCGACACAGGGGGCACAATCCATGATCATTCCACAACAAACCACCTCCGGGTCCGGGAGTCTTTCTGATCGCAAAAGCTCCTTCGCACAAAGTCGTATTCCAAACATGAAACGTGAATCAGATATCGATCAAATCATGCGTACGGGTTCATCACAATCACCTAAAGAACCCATAATGAGTGAATCCGGAAGACGCTCAGCTCTGCAGGCAAACATGATGCGTTCACAAAAAAATCCACCCAGAGTACCCGCACAAACATCAAATACGAATCTAAAAGATCAGCTGGGTGCAGAAACAAAAAAACAAGTGAATATTCAAGTCGCCCTACAAACGGCAAAAATAAAAGGTGCTCTTTCTGAATCAATTGGCATTGCTCCAGAAGAACTAGAAAAACAAGAGGGTGAAACAGACGAGGAAGCAGAAGAACGACTCATGATGACCCTTTTTGTCTTAGCCCTCCAATTTGCTGATTATGGTGAAGTTGCACAAGAACTAAAAGCAAAAGGAAGGGGGAAAAGATCTCTCGGAACGATCTTGTCTCAAATTATTTTTCGTAGACTTATTAAAAAAATGATTCCAAAACTAGCAAAAATAGTTGCAAATGCCCTTGTGTCAGCACTCGATTTGGGTACGGGAGGTGTTTCATTGCTCGTTACAATCTTTGTTCGTGTATTCACTCTTGGACATTCAAATGTTGAGATGGTTTATGGAACATGGATCAAGAAAGGGCAAGACAAAGTTATTGGTGGAGTCTCCTGGTTTCCAATTCCCCTTTTTTTCATAGATAAAAATGCGTATGGAGTTCAAGGTTTAATCATCATGCAAGATTTGATCCTTATTGTTGTTGTCATCATCGCAATCGCTGTACAGGCCTTGATGCTTCTTGTCATGTTCGCCCCATATCTTCTTATCGGATTTGGTCTCAGCTATTTATTTTAACCGTATGCAAGAACGTTCAAAACGCGTCCTTCTTATTACAGGCTTTATTGCGTCCGTCATCGCAATCGGATTTGCCATGTATCTTGTGTTTTTTGCGAGCGAGCAAGCACCAACACCTCCAGGTGAAAAACCAACTGGAGTCGTTCCATCAGGAACGCTCACTCCTTCACAAACCGGAACACCTGGCGCGGGAGGTAGTGCCGGAACAACGGGTGACGGAGCGCTTCCGGAAGCGTCTCCTGTTGCAAGTGGTGGAGTCACGCAAACCATTGCCCTCACAACAGGTCCGGTTCAAAATCCAACGTTGAGTGCAGATGGCAAGAGCATGAATTTTTATAACAAAGAAGACGGATATTTTTATACGATCGACAAAGACGGCAACATTGTAAAACTTTCCACACAAGCATTTCCGAATGTCCAAACCGCCGCTTGGAATCAGAATGCGGAAAAAGCGGTGCTCACCTTTCCAGATGAATCAAAAATCGTTTACAACTTTGAAACGCAAACGCAGATCACGCTTCCAAAACACTGGGACGATGTGGAATTTTCTCCCACATCCGATCATCTGATCGCAAAAAGCCTTGCGCTCGATCCAAACAACCGCTGGCTTGTGACGTCAAATGACAACGGATCAAATGTCACGTCTATTCAAGCCCTTGGTGATAACGCAGACAAAGTACAAGTAAGCTGGTCCCCAAATGACCAAGTTGTTGCGTTTGCTGATACCTCTTCTATAGTTGGAAATAACACATCGTCTGGATTTGATACAAAAGTGATTTATCCCGTTGGAAAAAATCAGGAAAATTTTAAAGGGCTTGTTGTCGAAGGATTTGGCTTCGCCTCTTCGTGGTCCCCAAGCGGAAAAACCATTTTGTATTCGGTGTACGGAGATTATTCGCAAGGCAAACCCTTGTTGTGGCTTGTAGATGGAACATCCGCAAACATGGGAAACAATCGTCACAGTCTCGGGGTGAATACGTGGGTTGATAAATGCACCTGGAGTGCGGATACAGTGGTGTATTGTGCGGTTCCACAAAATCTTCCAGACAACGCTGGACTCCAGCGAACCCTCTACGCAAATCTTCCGGACACACTTTTTAAAATCGATCTCTCAAGTGGTCGAAGTTCTGTTGTGGCAATTCCGCAAACAGAAACAACTATGAGTAATCTTTCTGTAAGCACAGATGGCTCCGTCTTGTACTACACCGACACCTTTTCCGGACAACTCAAGCTTATAAAGCTTAAATAACGTTATGCGCGACCGTCTTCTTGCGTTCCTTGTCATCGGGGTCCTCGCCATCATGGTTTTTGTGTTCTTTTTTATTCGCACACAACCCATCCCCCTTCCGAAACCAAAAATCACCGCTTCCGATTCAAACGCACAAAAAGTACCAACAGTTACATTTGTAGATCCCGTAAAAGGAGCCCCGAATGCAAAGGTGACGCTCGTGGAATATGCCGACTTTGAGTGTGTTGCATGCAAACAACTGATCCCCATCATCGACATCGCGATGAAGACCTTTCCAAATGATGTCCGTCTGGTCTGGAAAGATGTTCCAAATGATTCTGCGCATCCACAAGCAACACCCGCATCTGTTGCCGCACACTGCGCACATAAACAAGGAAAGTTTTGGGAATATTCTTCCATGCTCTTTGATAGACAAACGTATTTGTCAGAAACACAGTACACACAAATCGCCACAGAACTTGGGTTAAATGTAAAAACATTTACCACGTGCATGACAAACAAAGACACACTCCCCATTGTCATGAAAAATCTTCAGGAAGGACTCGATCTTGGCGTCATCGCAACCCCTACGTTGTTTGTTGGCTCAAAACCGTTCGTTGGCGTTCCAACCGTCGATGATTTAACAAAAGCGATTGCCGATGAACTCGCATCGCAAAAATAATTTGTGTTGACCACTCATTTCTTCAAACGCATTTTTCTTCTTTTCGTCTTGACGCTCATTTTTGTCCCGTCATCTTTTGTGATGGCTGCAGGTTCTTGCGCATGTACAACCGCTGATACGGATTGCCGTACGGTTTTTCTTTCTTCAACACAACAATCCACAACGGGCTGTACGGAAGCGTGTAAAACACAGGTAGGAAAAAATTTAACCTCGAGCAACTTTGCGGACGGAACGGAAGGAGAAATTCTTGCCGCGAGCTGTCAACAAAAACACAAAGCTTTTGTAGCATCCAAAGAAGGCGCCCCTGCCCCAGGCACACCTCCCGCCGCAACCATCACCCCGCAACTGAACGTTCCTATTCCGGGACTCACATTTTCAAATGCGATCGCAACTAGTACGTCGGTAAAATCTTCTTTTTTGGCAGATTACCTCACAGGTGTTTATCAATTCTTGATTTATGCATCATTAATCATCGCTATTATCATGGTGATGATCGGCGGACTCCAATATGTCATGGCCGCAAGTGGAGGAGATGTCTCAAAAGGAAAAACACGCATCAAAAATGCGCTCACAGGACTCGTATTACTCCTATGTGTGTATCTCGTACTTTATTCAACCAATCCACAACTCACGCTTTTGAAATCAATTGAATTACAAAATGTGCAAACGGTGGAAGTCCCTGTTCATGAAGGGGATGTGATTACAGATGAAGAAATTGCGGCGAGCGGACAAAGCACGAGTGCAGTACGTGTCTGTTCAACCATCGAATCCTGCAAAACACTCTGTGCAGATGAAGGCATGTGGCCAACAAGTAATCCAAAAACGATTGACCCGAGTCAAGTTTCAAAAGCTCCAAACTCGCCCGGTTTTATAAATAGCGGCGGAAGCGGACCAAAAGGCCAAGTCACAAAAGATGTTCAAGAAGCATTAAAAAAAGCAGGAGCGATCGCACAGTCTTTGGATTCCTCCTACAACATTCATCTTATTTCGGCATTCCGTCCTCTCACACGCCAAATAGAAATGGTCTGTGACGTTCTTGCGTCCGGAAATGAAAAAAGTATTGCCGGAATTGGAAAAGCGGTCGCGTGGCCGGGAGGATCCAATCACGGAAGTGGAATCGCGATAGACATCATGTTAAAAAAAGGAAACACCGCTCTCACGGATCCAACATTTAACACCACCAACCAACAAAACCCAAAATACAAAGACGGCGCACAAATTTTATCTCAAATCATGACCGAAGCAGGCTTTGTAAGATACGCCAAAGAAATTTGGCACTTTGAATTAAAAAGTAAAGCCGCATCCTGGTGCCGATGTTCGTATCCAAGCTGTCCGTTTCCGGCAAAATGTTAACGTTTACGTATGTTCCACTGCACCCACTGCGACGCGCAATATCCAAAATGGTCTGGCAAATGTTTAGAGTGTGATCATTGGGGAACGATTAAAGAAGAATCGGATGCACCTTCAAGCTCCCCCGCCGCGCGCGCTTCCGGAGGATCGAAGGCGAAGGCAAAAGAGACAACATCGCTTAAAGATGTGAAGGCACAAGATGAACATGTTCGACTGTCGATCGGTGAGCATGAGCTTGATCGTGTACTTGGTGGAGGAATTGTGACAGGCTCGCTCACTCTCCTCTCAGGAGAACCGGGAATTGGAAAATCGACACTTGTTGCCGGAATGGCAGCGAAAATCGCTTCAACAAACCACGACATCTTGTACATCTCGGGCGAAGAATCCGCTACGCAGCTCAAGTCTCGCTTTGATCGGCTAAATTCTGATCTCTCGAGAATCAAATTTCTCGAAATGGTCTCCGTGGAAGAACTTGTCGCAACCCTCGAGAAGGAAAAACCAACGCTCGCGATTGTGGACTCGGTGCAAACGATGTTCTCGAGTGCTGTAGATGCGCAAAGTGGTTCACCAACGCTTGTTCGATATGCCACATCATGCCTGCTCGAACTCGCAAAACGTACAGGTATTTCCCTTCTGCTCGTTGGCCAAGTCACAAAGGATGGATCGGTCGCAGGACCAAAAACCCTCGAACACCTAGTCGACACAGTCCTCTCGCTCACTGGCGAGCCTTCGCATGAATTGCGCATCCTCGAAGCGACAAAAAATCGCTTCGGTGCGACGGATGAGATTGGTGTCTTTGAAATGACATCCGAGGGACTGAAGACGGTTGAAAATCCGAGCGCACGATTCCTCGCGGAACGGGTGAGTGTTCCTGGGTCTGTGATTGCGACCGTTCGAGAAGGTTCGAGAATTTTCTTGGTCGAAGTGCAAGCGCTCGTCGAGAAGTCTTTTTACGGAACTCCTGTACGAAGAGCGAACGGCATGGATCAAAATCGATTGCAGATGTTGATTGCGATTCTTTCGAAACGCGCGGGACTTCATCTCGGCGAATCGGATGTATACGTAAATGTGGTTGGTGGAATGCAGCTCAAGGAACCTGCGTCAGACCTCGCGGTCTGCGCAGCGATTATGAGTGCCGCGAAGAATCGCATGGACAGTGAGCCGATCGTTTACATCGGCGAAGTCGGACTCGGAGGTGAGGTAAGAAACGTGATGGCTCTCGAGAAACGCGTGAACGAGGCGAAACGCGTGGGAATCGAAAAGGCAGTGACACCAAAGACAATGAAAAGCGTAAAAGAGTTGTAAAAATACAAAACCACCCTTTGATAATCTTGGGGTGGTTTTGTGTTACTCCAGATGAATCTGCTCCAACGCCTCCTCGATCCGACTCCGTACGAGTGGATGTTTCTCGAAGAAGTCCGCTTCGAGAAACAGTCTCTGCGACCAGTCTCTTGCCTGTTTCATAAGTGGAACATCCGCAGATGTCGCGAACTGAAAATCGGGAAATCCGGATTGTGCGTTTCCAAAAACATTTCCCGCGCCGCGCAACTGCAAATCTCGTTCCGCGAGCTCGAATCCATTTTGAGATTCAACCACCGCATCGAGACGCTGCTTCGAGGTACTCGAAAGGTCATCCGGCAACAAGTAACAGTACGATTGCAAATCCGATCGTCCAACGCGTCCGCGCAGTTGGTGAATCTGCGCGAGCCCGAATCGTTCCGCACTCATAATCACCATCACAGTTGCGTTCGGCACGTCGACACCAACTTCGACAACGGTTGTCGAGACAAGAACGTCAATCTTGCCGTCGCGAAAATCTTCATTGCGCTTCTGCTTCTCATCCGACTTCAACTTTCCATGGAGCGTCGCGATGCGTAATCCTTGGAGCACATCTCGAGAAAGCATCTTCTCGACATCCGCGACAGACTTCGAGCCGAGGGAATCGGACGGATCAATAAGCGGACAAATCACAAATACCTGTCTTCCCTTTTCAACTTCCGACCGAACATGCTTCCACATTCCAACACGTTGCTCAACAGGCACCATCGCAGTTCCGATCGGTTTACGTCCTTTTGGAAGTTCATCGAGGATCGAGAGTTCGAGATCACCGTAAATGGTAAGCGCGAGCGAGCGAGGAATTGGCGTAGCGGTCATCGAAAGCAAATGTGGAGCGTGATGCGAATCGCGCTCGAGGAGCGCGTGTCGCTGTGCAACACCGAATCGGTGTTGCTCGTCGATAATCACAAGCGACGTCCTCGACAAATCAATTCCCTCTTGTAAAACCGCGTGCGTACCGATCAGACAATCAACTTCACTGTTTGAAATTTTTTCGATGAGCTCCGCACGTTTGAGTTTTTCGGTATTATAAAAAATCTGATTGTGTGTAAGCAATGCAACGTTTCGATCTGGCATCATCTTGCAAAATGATTTGTGTTGTTGCATCGCAAGAATCTCGGTTGGTGCGAGGTACACAACGCCTCGAGACCTCACCCCAGGCTTCTCGAGAGAAGGCTGTGTTGTAGCATGTGCCGCAATGGCCGCAACGACTGTCTTTCCCGAACCAACATCACCTTCGAGGAGTCTGTTCATGGGAACATCCTTCGCGAGATCCTGCACAATCTCCCAAGCTGCAACTTTTTGTGCACGCGTGAGTGTGAATGGGAGTGTTGCAACAAAAGATTTGATCGATGCTTCATCGATCGGAATCGCCGTTGCGTTCTTGGTCTTGCGATCTCTTCGAACTTCCTCAAAAAGCATTTGATGCAAAAACAACTCGTCAAACTTTAGACGATCAATTCCACGCTGCAATGATTCGTGTGATTCCGGAAAATGCACACTCGAAAGCGCCGCCGACAATGTCGGCAGTTTCTCGATTTCAACAATCTCGCGCGGCAACCAGTCTGAAAGTGTATCGACAATTGTGAGAGATCGTTGCATGGACTCACGCAACTTTCGCATCGTGATCGCTCCCGTCAAACTGTACACAGGAACAATGCGTCCCGTATTCACGTTGCGACCAACAGGTTCATGAATCGGATTCGAAAATGTTTTCCCGAATCGGTGATCGATGAGCCCCGCGAATGAATGCTTCGATCCAATCGGCAGCGTCTTCACAAGATACGGCTGGTTGAACCAAATGACTTTCAATTCCCCACTCTCATCCTCAACCACAGCGTCCACAATTTTCACCCGACTCGACTTCGACGGACGCAAGCCGATCGACTTGATTCTCGCATCAATCGTGACAGGTGTGTCGATGGGTGCCTTCGCAATCGGAACACGTCTCGAAAAGTCATCGTAGCGAAACGGCACATACCACAAAAGATCCCGAACGGTTTTAACACCGATCTGCGCAAGATCAGCCGCAGCTTTTTCGCCAATTCCCGGGAGGCCGGAAACAGGGGTTGAGAGTCGAAGGGACATATCGAGAACATGGTAACACAGAACAAAAATTGGTATACTTTTACCATATGCAACAAGAGGAAACACAATCTGGTGTCTTTGAATATCACCCTGATGAGTTTGGGGATATTTTGGTAAACTGGGAAGTAGATGAATATCCTCAGCACGAACGTTCTCGTAGATGGTACATTCTTGCAAGTGCTGCTGGGATTGGACTTATCATTTACGCGGTCATCACCTCAAACTTTTTATTTGCCGTCATCGTTCTCATGATCGCGGTGATTATGGTTTTGTCCATGTTTTCAAAACCAGAAAAAATTCCCGTGCTTATTACAACCACCGGAATCATTGTTGGAGACATGTATTACGACTACCAATCCATCCGTGATTTTTCAATTGTTTACGACCCACCAGATGTTAAGTTGCTTTACTTAGATTTTTACGCCATGACACATCCGCTCCTCTCCGTTTCGCTTGAAGATGTCGACCCAAATATCGTCCGTGAAAGCTTGTTGCCGTTTTGCTTGGAAAATTTTAAACGCAATCAAGAAGACTTGACGGATGTCATGCGAAGGCTGTATAAACTGTGAATCCAGAACAGTAATGTAGTAAAATTCAGAAAATTTGATGAGATGTCGGTTTGGATCGAGCACGTGACTGAGCTGTATTCATATACTGCGAAGGAACGCGCACAGAGCCAGGCCGACAGATCGCAAATTTTGTGAATTTTACATGCGCTCATAGCTCAGCTGGATAGAGCATCAGCTTGCGGAGCTGAGGGTCGTAGGTTCAAATCCTGCTGGGCGCACCACAAAAAACCTGATCTTCATGATCGGGTTTTTTGTTTGCATATCTGGACGCGTCTTGACATTCCCCTCTCATGACGTAAGATGCCACCTTCGTTCATTCCACTTCACAACCCACAACAAGGAGTCTCATGAAACCAAGCATCCTTTCTCCCGAAGATGCGCGGTTCATTCTCATGCTCGAACGCGCCGGTGTGCTGCAAACGCATGATGGCAGTAAACTTGAAACCGGAAATGGAATCATCTTGGTCACCTGTTCAGACGGCGACAAGATTCTCGAGTTTCTTGAACACATCGAAGAACTGATCCGCGAGGGTGGTGGCAAGTTCCGCCCACACATCTTTGCTGGACACGGCGGTGCGATGCTCATCGCAGAGGATTGTCCACTCTATCGCAAAGAATGCGCGGATCAATTCCTCTTGAGCCAAATCGCGGATGCCCATGAGATGAAAGACATCAGCACCGTCATCTTGATGGTGCATGCACCCTGTGGCGCAGCAAAGAAAGCGCATCTCACGGTCGTTCAAGAACTCGCTCATTTGGTTCGCGCCAAACATCGGGTAAAATCCGTGATGCCGCAACTCAAAGTCTCCTGTTTCATCGATGTCCACTACGCAGATGGCGGAAAAAAGATTCTCTTCGTGAGTCCAGAGGCGTTCGAAACATGGTATGCTGCACAATCGAAAGCGCAACACATCGTGCAAGGATCCGGCTTCGAAGATCTCCTTCTCCATCCGGATCAGTCAGGAAACCTCTTTCCCTAATCGGTTTACCACCGATTTTTTTATTTTTTGCACGTTCTATTGACATTTTAACGCACCAGACGTAAAGTCTCGGATCCTTTAAGAAGGTCTTAGAGGATGGTGTCTGGTTCCTTTCACGGAGAAAAACAAACAAATGGAACAATCCATTTTGCAACAGATTCTGTCCTATTCATGGATCATGGCGATCCTGGTGTTCATCGTCAGCTACAAGTTGTGGCTGCGACTTCTCGGTGTCATCATCATCCCGGACAACCATCTCGGAGTCGCGAACAAGAAGTTCGTCATCTTCGGTTCGAACGCCACATTGCCGGACGGCAAGATCATCGCGCTCAAGGGCGAAGCCGGCTACCAAGCCGACACACTCGCCCCGGGTCTGCATGTCATGCTCTGGCCGTGGCAGTATCAGATTGACGTTCGTCCGTTCCTCACGATCCCGCAAGGAAAGTTGGGGGTGGTCCAGGCTCATGACGGTGCACCGCTTGAAAACGGTCGCGTCCTTGCAAAGCATGTTGGTTGCGACGCGTTCCAAAACGCACGCACATTTTTGGAACAGGGCGGCCAACGTGGTCCGCAAATCGGCATCATCACACCGGGCAAATATCGTATCAACGATCAGCTGTTCAGTGTCGCAATCCGTGACGCGGTTCAGATCGCGGACGGTGCGGT
>Ga0155881_13_pt4 | contig 8406 bp, 10 predicted proteins | sample RifCSPlowO2_01_FD_107535 | JGI IMG/M metagenome (GOLD analysis project Ga0155881, IMG submission 107535) | Candidatus Uhrbacteria bacterium RIFCSPLOWO2_01_FULL_47_17
GATGTTTATCAAAAAATTATTTCCCGTCTTGATGCCGCCAGCATCGAGTACCACACTGCCCACCACGAACCAACCCTCACTTCCGCTGACGCGTCTCGTGTCCGCGGTATCGATATGCACTCCGGCGCGAAGGCGATCGTGACGAAAGGTCACAAAACAGGTACACACTATCTGTTCGTTATGCCGGCCGACCTCAAACTCGACAACGCGAAAGCAAAGGCTGCGACCGGGGAAGGGGTTGGGTTTGCGTCGGATCCTTTCGAGGTGACGGGTTGCGTTCCAGGTTCTGTTCCGCCGTTCGGTTCGCTTTTCAACATCAAAACATTTTGTGATCCTCGTCTGGCCGAGAATGAGCGGATCTTTTTTAATGCCGGTTCGCTTACAGATTCCCTTGATATGCGTTTTGAGGATTACATAACAATCGAGCAACCGATCTTGATAGAGATCGGGAAAGTTCCGACACAACAACCTCTCGATAAACTCGAGGAATAAAGTAAAACGTTATAAATGCGAGATCCCTCGGCTTCGCTCGGGATGACACAAATAAAATATGGCCAAAGACTACTACAAACTTCTCGGGATCGAAAAATCCGCTTCGCAAGACGAAATTAAAAAAGCATTTCGTGGTTTGGCGCACAAATATCACCCAGACAAACAAGGTGGCGATGAAGCGAAGTTCAAAGAAATCAATGAAGCGTATCAAATACTTTCCGATGAGAAAAAGCGTGCGCAGTATGACCAGTTTGGTTCTGCTGCGTTCGACGGCTCTGCGGGCGGTGGATACGGTGGCGGTGGATTTAATGGTGCGGGTTTTGATTTTTCCGGATTTCAAGGCGCGGGATTCGAAGACCTCGGAGATATTTTCGGCGGAATGTTCGGCGGTTCGCGCGGTGGATCTCGAGAACGACGCGGCGGTGACATCCAAGTTGATGTGCATCTCTCGTTTCATGAATCCATCTTCGGTGTTGATAAAGAACTTTCACTTACGAAGAATATTGCGTGTGAGCGCTGTGCTGGAAACGGCGCAGAGCCGGGGAAGGGTGTGAAGAAATGTGGAACGTGTGATGGAAACGGTGTTGTGATCGGCGTTCAGCGTACGATTCTCGGTGCGATGCAGACGAAGCGCACATGTGAAACGTGTCATGGAACGGGCGAGATTCCGAATACGCCGTGCTCGACATGTCACGGAGCTGGACTCGAGAAGAAACGCAAAACATTGAATGTGCATATTCCATCGGGTGTTGAAGATGGGAATGTGTTGCGCGTTCGATCGGAAGGTGAAGCGATTAAGGGTGGTGAGTCTGGTGATTTGTTCGTGCGTATTGGCGTAAAACCGGATCATCGATTCGAGCGTGACGGCGAAACGATCTATTCCGAAAAGCAAATCGGATTTACACAAGCTGCACTCGGTGCGGTCGTGTCGATCGAAACGGTCGACGGAAAAGCAGACCTGACCATTCCGGCCGGCACGCAATCGCAAACGCAATTACGCCTGCGAGGAAAGGGTGTACCTTCTCGCGGCGGTCGTGGAGATCACATCGTGATCGTGAAAGTGGTGACGCCGTACAAGCTGTCGAAGGAACAGAGAAAAATGTTAGAGACACTTGGGTTGAATGAGTAATTATCCACAAAGATGTATTGACAAACACAAAAAATTCTGAAAGAATAAGAGTATAAGAACTCCCATATGAATGAAATCATCTGGGAGTTTTCTTTTTTATTTAAGTCACTTATAATGAAACTAATATGCGAAAACAAGCTGTGACATTAGAGACGATTTCGAACACTCTTGTGTGTATACAAGAGAATGCTGTTAAAGTTCAGAAAACACTTGCAGATATGCAAGTGAGTATTGATTCCAGATTTGATAAGATGGACAGACGTTTTGATTTACTTGAGAGCAACGTTGAAGATAATACAACATCGATTCAATATTTGATTCGAGATGGCATCATGCGCGTCGAGTGCGAAGAAATGATCGATCGAAAGCTTCGAGAACAGCTTGAACCCATGGAATCCAGAATTTTATCCGCGTTTGATCACTTCTTAGGTCAACATACGATGTTAAAAGAAGAAGTGATTTCAAATCGATACCGATTAGGCGTGATTGAAAAAACAATGGGACTATCGAATGCATTATAAGTAAAAAACCGAGCGAGAGCTCGGTTTTTCATAAGAAAAAATCGACCTATGTGGTCGATTGAGCAGGGAGATGGACTTCGTGAATTTCGACGTCGAGTGTTCGGAAACGCAAGAGGTCATGGTTGTAGGCAGCGATTCGGATCGTCGCCTTTTTTTGCGGTTCGAGCGGCTTGATGCGCGTCCAGGAAGGACGATCACTCCGCAATTCGACTTTCGCAATGTGCCCATTGTCCAAACGGAATTCAAGATCAAATCCCGTGCGGCCATGTTCAGAAAAAGGTTGAATCGATTGAATCGGGTAGTCTGTTTGTCGCATGAATCCTCCGAGACGAACGTCGTTTCACGTTCAAAGAGTCTAACAGCTTTTGTCATCTCGTCAAGAGTTTGGTAGGCTGATCGCGTTATGTTTGAACTCCTCAACCAAAAAGGTAAAGCGCGTCGCGGTCGTCTCACAACGGCGCATGGGATAATTGAAACGCCCGTCTTCATGCCAATTGCCACAAAAGGCGCGGTGAAGACGTTGTCGTCGAGCGACATGGAAAAATTGGGTGCGCAGATTATTTTGAATAATACGTATCATCTTTTGTTGCGTCCTGGATTTGAGGGATTGAAGAAACTCGGAGGAATGCACAAACTCATGAATTGGCAGAAACCTATTTTGACGGATAGTGGTGGATATCAAGTTTTTAGTTTGTCGAAAATGAACAAGACAACAGAAGAGGGTGTGAAGTTTCAGTCGCACATTGATGGATCGTATCTTTTTCTTACACCTGAAAGCTCCATGGAAATGCAAAAGGTAATTGGATCGGATATTGCGATGCAGTTTGATGACGTTGCTGCAGGAACATCTATGCGTGAACGATACGAAGATGCCATGGAAAGAAGTTTGCGATGGGCACTTCGATCCAAAACGCATCATGACATGATCGCGCCGGAGCAAATGCTCTTCGGCATCGTTCAAGGTGGAACGCATGAGGATCTTCGTACACGATCCGCCGAGAGTCTCATCGAAATCGAATTTGATGGCTACGCGATCGGTGGCCTCTCGGTTGGGGAACCTCGCGAAGATATGTATCGCATCACGCGTCATGTTTGCGATTTGTTGCCCGAAGATCGACCACGCTATTTTATGGGTGGCGGAATGCCGGAAGAGATTGTGGAAAATGTGCGTGCGGGAGTTGATATGTTTGATTGTGTACTGCCTTCGAGAAACGCGAGACACGGAACGCTTTTCATCTGGAATCAAGATCCAAGCACAATTGACTACATGAACGTCGACGCAACCAACCCAATTTGGTACAAACAATTACGCATTACGAACGAGGTGAACTTGTACGACGAATCGCCAATCGATCCACATTGCGATTGTGAGACGTGTAAGACAACTTCAAGGGCGTATCTTCGTCACTTATTCTCCGTACAAGAAATTCTCGCGCTCAGACTCGCGTCGATCCACAACCTGCGTTTCTATCTTCGTTTAATGGAAGAATTACGAAAATCGATCGAGTAACCCTTGATCGATTTTTGGTTTTCCTGTAAGAAACTCCAGACACTTCTCGAGGAGGCACTTTAATGACGATCGTTCTGACATGGGCAATGTTCAAGTGGGCGATCATTCCGCTCGTCATTTTCTTCTTCATCGGTCTCACGGGTGTTCTGCCCGACAATCCCTTCGGTCCGATTCGCGCAGCGACTGCGCTTTTCAGCGGTATCTGCATTCTCATCTGGATCATCGTCATGATCGGTCGTTCGTTCTTTTTGTAACCTTGAACCCATCACGGGTTCTTTTTTATCTATAACGCAATATAACGCAAGGTTGACTTAATCTTCTTTTTTGATAGTCTATTCTCTCGATTCAGTTTCGAGAATGCCCTTTACACATTGACGGGTTCAGTGCTGTTGGCAAGGAGAATATCATGGCAAACGAACTGACCATGTTTGAGCAACTGGAGCACGAAGCGCGCGAAGGGTATCTGACGCGTGAAGTTCCGTATGTGGCTGCTCGTATTCATACATTGATCAAACACAACTTTATTAGTGGTTGTACAAATTGGGAAGCGGAACGTGCGATCAAAAAATTAATTGAGCAACTCGAATTTCGCATGGAGAACGCAGAAGGAATTCAGAAACATCAAGCAGAGGAAAATCGTAAACGTTCACTGTTTAATCTTCCTCCTTTGCATGTGTATGATCAAGCGGATTATAAGTTTGATATGGAGAGATTAGGTTTTCTGAAGGAACTAGAATTGTTTGTAAAGCAGAACGCTTCTGCCCACAAACGGAAGGCGGTATCGTTTTCAGAATGGTTCAACGCAACAATGCATCGAGTGGGATATCTGATCGATTGGGATCATCTGTCTGATGCATTTGCTGTGAAAAAGGCTCGTGAGATTGTGCTTGCGCAATGTGCTACTTGGTCTCCGCGCCAGTTCATCCTCGAATTTCAGCGCAAGCGGATTGAGGAAATGCAAGCTGCGACTGTCGGGCCGGATTGCGAGTTCGTCAAAAAGAAAACGTCGACGTCTGCATTCTTGGATCAGTTGAGATCCGTTGAAGCACGTGTACAAGCGTTGATTGACGCAGATCCAGCGAATGATATTTTTTTGCGTGTTCTTCATGAGGTTCGTTCAAAGATTGCTGCAGTGACGCCGGTGCACCAAACCATGATCGCTTTTGAACAAAAGGCGGCTGGATTCTTGAATGACCAGCTTGCGAAGATCGCGATGCTTGAAGACTCGCTGCACAAACTCGAGACGATTCACGAAGCGCGTATGCTCTGTGACAGTACGGATCAGGTCATTTCAGACGCCGAGCAAGCGATCACGGATGGTGTGATCACTCTCGCAACCGGATTCCAAGAAATGCATGAGCAGATCGCGCGTGCATACGAAGAATCCGGGATCGCTCTTGCGGTCGATGTTTCCGGTCAAGGAAAGTTGTTTGATACAGCGGTCATGGATCGTCTGATCGCGCAATACGTCCCCGCCAAACTCGAAGTTGAGAAAAAAGTCTCTTGAACCCAATCGGGTTCTTTTTTGTTTGTGCTATAATTCCTGCATATGAAGTCCTCTTCGAGCTCTCTTGTTCTCAAGCATCTCCTCCTCGATCTTGTTCGAGAAATCTTGTTTCTGCCGGTCTGGTGGTTCACGATCGGCCTTGCGCAGATGGTTTTGTGGTGTGGTCATTCGGTTAAGCACGCAGCAGAAACAACAGGCCTCACAATCTGGGCAAAGAATTTATTTGTTCCCATGTACGGCGAGACGAGCGTATCCGGAAAACTGATCAGTTTTTTTGTTCGTCTCATCATGGTGATCGCGCGTGGCGTTGCGACGTTCGTTTGGATGTTTGTTGTCGTCGGCGTTTTCATTGCGTATCTTTTGCTCTTACCACTCGCAATTCTCGGCATTTTTTATCATGGCCTAGGAATGGTGTTCGTCTAATATGCCAAATGGATTTCTTCTCAACAAAAAAACATACGTCGCTCTGAATCTCGACCATCACGCTATGGAAGAGCGTGCGGCAAAGGCAAAGTCAACGCGCACCATTGGGGGCGTGAGTTTTTTGGCTTCGGCAATTTTGATTCTCGCAGGCGCAGCTTTGTTCGTATATCAGAATGGATTCACAACCGTTCCCGAGATTGCCGCGTTTTTTCGTCCATCCTTCGCTCTGATGCTTTTTTCCGTCGGCGCTCTCGTTGCTTGTTTCTCATTCATGCATCAATCCGAGATCACACGCCACCTCGTGTTTATTCCAAAACGAGATCGTAACTCAATTCCGCCTGAGCTTGTGGCTCTCGAGACACCGCCGAAGGATGCTATCGACATCATTCAATTTTTTCATCCAAACGCCATGAAGGCGCTTGATTCCGCATTCGTTCTCGCAGAGCGATTTGGTCACGCGCATGTTGAGCCAATCCACCTATTTGTCGGCGCGATGGAAGATGATGCGGCGTCGATTTTGTTTGGACGTCTCGGGTTGTCCTTCGAGAAAATCAAAGATCCCATGTCGCGCCGTCTCTCGACGCGACAACTCGGAACACTTTCCGGTCTCGACGATGCTGCCGAGCACGTTTTGCTTTTCGCCTTTCGAAACGCCTATCTCGAAGATCGCGACAACGTGACTGCACTCGAGATGTTTTTCGAAGCCTTCAAAGCCGATCCATTCCTCGCCGACTTGTTTCAAGAACAAGGTGTTGATGCAGTGCAGTTTGAAAACATGGTTGATTGGATTCGCATTCATGAAAAAATTCAGGATCAGTATAAGCGATTTCAAAAAGCCGCCGCCTCAAAGCCAACAGGCGCCATGAATCGATCCATGACATCGGTCGCGACCCCAATCCTCGACGCATTTTCCGAGGATCTCACCACCGATGCAGTTTTTGGCCGACTCCCAATGATGATTGGGCGCGAAGAAGAAATCGAACAAGTGTTTCGTGTGATTGAAGGTGGTCGAGAAAGCGCGCTTCTTGTTGGTCCGCATGGTGTTGGAAAGGGAAGTGTGCTCGCAGGAATCGCTGCGTTGATGGTCGAGGAGAGAGTTCCGGATGTGCTCAAGGATAAGCGTCTCGTGAAGATCTCCATTCCGCAACTTGTGAGCGGTGTGCCTGTCGAGACCGCACAGGAACGTTTGATGCTCATGCTTGATGAGGTTTCACGTTCGAGAAATATTATCTTGGCATTGATGGATCTCGAACAACTGACGGCCGACCTCGCACCGCTTTTGTCCGACTATCTCTCGCGAGGCGCTACATTTGCGATTGCAACAACATCACCACAAGATTATACCGAGACAATCGAGCGCTCGATGCTTGGACGCATCTTTCAGAAAGTTTCCGTCGAGGAACCAGATGAGAAGTCGGCGATTCGCATTCTTGAATCCAAGATCGGTGGAATTGAATATCAGAAAAAAGTGATTTTTCAATACGATGCCGTTGAGAAATGCGTGAAGCTGTCCGATCGTTACATGCACGAGCAATATTTGCCGAAGAAGGCGATCGAGATTGCACGCGAGGTCGCCGAACAGGTCGTGAAGTCTCGAGGGGAGAATGGAAAAGTGACCGGAGAAGATGTAGCGAAGATTATTGCAACGAAGACGGGAATTCCGGTGACGAATGTCGCAGAGGATGAGAAAATGAAATTGTTGCACCTTGAAGATGAAATGCACGGCCGCATTATCGGCCAGGACGAAGCGGTGAAGGCGGTTGCATCGGCTCTTCGAAGAGCGCGTGCGGATCTTCGACCCGGTTCAAGACCGATCGCCTCGTTTCTGTTCCTCGGCTCAACGGGAGTTGGAAAGACGGAACTCGCAAAGACCCTTGCTGCGACGTACTTCGGATCAGAACAAATGATGATTCGTGTCGACATGTCGGAGTATCAGGATATTCGCAGCATGGATAAACTGATCGGCGCGCCAGGGTCGAATCAGGGCGGGCTTTTCTCGGAAGCCGTTCGCACGCGACCATTCGCCGTTGTCCTTCTCGATGAGCTTGAAAAAGCAGATCTAAATATTTTGAACGTCTTCCTTCAAATTCTCGACGACGGTCGCGTCACAGACGCGGCGGGGCGTGTGATTGATTTTACGAATACCATCATCATCGCGACTTCGAACGCGGGAACACAGTATATCCAGGATGCCGTTTCGAGGGGAGAATCGACGGATGCGATCAAAACGCATTTGCTCGAGGAGGAGCTGCGAACGATCTACCGCCCCGAGTTTCTCAACCGTTTCGATGGCGTGATTGTGTTCAAGCCGCTTGAGGAATCACAGATTGTGGAAATTACAAAACTCATGATTGCTCAAGTGACAAAGCGTCTCGAAGGAAAGGGAATTGGATTTCAGGTTACGGATGCAGAAGTCCTTGAACTCGCGCATAAAGGCTTTGACCCAAAATTCGGCGCGCGCCCACTTCGTCGCGTCGTCCAGGAAGAAGTCGACAACGCGATTGCAAATGCGCTCCTCGAAGGCAAGGTTCAGAGACGTGATACAATCGTTCTTGACGTTGGAGGAGTGATGTCTATTCAAAAAGGACAAGAATTATGATGAGCCTACTTATCAGTTTCGGAGTCACTGCTTTTATCATCGCGTTCTTCTCGACCGTGTTTGTTCGATTTGTCGCAACGAAGTGGCACATTGTGGATCATCCGCATCATCCAAAAAATGTTCACACACATCCAATCCCGCGCCTCGGTGGCATTTCGATTTTCCTCGCCGTCGCCGTCGCTGTCATTGGGTCGCTTCTCTCTTCGAAGTGGCTCGTGTCTGGCG
>Ga0155881_15_pt11 | contig 3182 bp, 5 predicted proteins | sample RifCSPlowO2_01_FD_107535 | JGI IMG/M metagenome (GOLD analysis project Ga0155881, IMG submission 107535) | Candidatus Uhrbacteria bacterium RIFCSPLOWO2_01_FULL_47_17
GTGAAGTGCAAGCCAACGTGGGAGACTCGGACGCTGAATGCATGGCTCAAACGAGAATGCAATGCACGTGACGCAAATGATTGTGAGCCCATGGGGCGCACAACCATGCTCGTCGAGTTTGCACACGACGGATGTCGCGCGTTCAAACAAACGATCGAGAATCAAGCCGCGCTCATTCAAGGGTACGCCCCCGAGCATATGTTCGTTCTGGTAAGCGCGTCTCATGACGCTCTTACACGCACGCTCTTTGATCGCGGTTCCTACGGCGGAGCTCCCTGTCGAGTCTTTCTCTATGACGACACGAAGAAAGCAGACCGCAAGATGCCGAATGAAGATCAGTGGTTCGTTGAGTTGTGCAAAGACACAACACTCACGACCGAAAATGAATGTCAAAGTCAGTTGTCTGACAAACGGTTGTATACCCCATGAGGCAAACAAAGATGGAGGCACACATGCGCACGTTTCCGATTCTTCTTTCGATGTTGTTCTTGTTTGATGGGTGTGAAAAGAAACCGGATGAGGTTGTTCAGCAACCTGCCCAGGTCGAATGCATACCGCCTCCGCCGCCGCCTGCACCTCCCACCATCAAAAGCAAACCCACATGGGTGATGCGCACGTTCAAAGATTGGTTGCAGATTGTCTGTGCGCGTGATGGAACAAATTGCGAACCCATGGGACGTGTAACCATTCTCGTCGCGTTTGATCACAATGGGTGTCGCGAGTTCAAACGTGAAATTGAGAATCAGTCCGAGCTCATTCAAGGCTACGCGCTCACACATCAATTCATGCTTGTGCAGGCAGCGTCAGACACACTCACGCGAGCGCTCTATGACACGCGTCGCAACAAAGAACTCCCTTGTCGGGTGTTTCTGTATGACGACACGCTGAAGGCGGACCAAAAGGCGCCAAATGAAGATCAGCAAATCGTTGAAATTTGCAAAGATTCAACATCCACCACAGAAGGTGAGTGTCGTGAACAACTGTTCGACAAGAAACTTTATGCCCCCTAGCCGCCTTTACAAAAGCGCGGTTTTTTTGTTACCGTTTGATTAGGCTCACAACAAAGAGAGGAGGGTGTCATGGCGACCATCATTCAGCTCTTTGCAAAGCGGTTGAATCCACCGCGGATCATGTTGTTTGATCATCGAAATACCGCTTCATCTGCGTGGAGCAAGCATATCGGCCAAAAGCTTCCGCTCGTTCATGTCTATCATGGAGAGTTTGGAGATTTGGCACGGGACACAGACGCAATTGTTGTCCCAACGAATAATGCCGGGGTGATGGCAAAAGAATTCGTAGATTACTTCGGTGATCCGGTTCTTGAGCGTCGTTTGAAATCCATGATTCGAAGCAGGTTCTCCGACAAGCTCCTGCTCGGTCAAGCGGTTCTCGTTGAAACGTCCAGTCAGCAGTTTCCTTACGTGATCTGTACACCGTTTGTGCGGTCTGACGGTGTGCGTGGAAACGAACCCACGAATGCTTATGTCGCCACTCGTGCAATCATGGACCTTTGGCGGTTCGGTCTTTATCGACGGCGGATCATTCGTCGTCTACTGAAATCAATCGCCATGCCTTTTCTTGCGCCTGATACAGGAACGTTTTCTATGGACACCGTTGCAAAGGAACAGCTGAGGGCACTCGAAGAAACCTATTCCGCCTATTCCGAAACGCAACGTAGACACCCGTATCTTTCCCTCGTCCCCGATATCAGCAAGGTCTGACCCGACATCCTCGGGTTTTTTTGTCGGGTCATCTCTCACAAATCAAAAACTTCAGGGGTGAACCTGAAGTTTTTTTAAACAAATCTGTGGTTGGCGGACCGGACGGGATTCGAACCCGCGATCTTCTCCGTGACAGGGAGACGTGTTAACCGGGCTACACCACCAGTCCAACAGCCACAGATTTGTTCCGAAATGTGACGAAATAATAGCATGAGGGATTATCTTATGCAAGGGGTCTTCCTCTCTTTAAAACTCTAGGGTTTGACCCAGGGTTATCCACCCGCTTTTCGATTGCGCGCCAATTTCTTTTTCCTATTTTCTGTCCAAGGTTTTTGTTTCGCATGCGTTTCAACCGCTTTGATTCCCGAAGCCTTTTTCAAATCCTCGACTTCTGAATCCATAAGGTTGCGCCAGTTGGAAACGGGATAGGTGGAGACCATTTTGAGGGTGAGGATTCTTGTGCGGATCAAACTTTCTACTTCATAGCCAAGTGCGGCACACATGCGGCGAATCAAATCTTGTTTTGATTCAGAGAGAATGATGGCGAATCGATGAGGATCCAGTTGTCGAACTTTTGCGGATTTTGTTATGCCATCCTTCAAAACAATCCCATTTTGTAATTGTGTGATGTCTCCGCGCGGCATTGGTTTATTAACTTCAACGACGAATTCTTGATCGAGTGAGTACTTTGGAAGAGAAAGACGCTTCGCAAAAAAAGAATCGTTCGTGAGAATGAGGAGTCCTTCGTCTCGTTCAGACATTTCGCCGACCGGAAAAAACGTTTGTTTTAAATCGATCAAATCGTAAATGTTGTGCTCTGTTTTTTTGTTGAGCGAAATTCCAACAGGTTTATTTATCATGAGATAAACACGACTCGTGCTCTTTTGTCCGCGATCACGTCCATTCACACGTACAACGTCATTATCGCCAACTTTGTCACCAAGTTTTGCGGGGCGGTTATTCAAAAAAACATTGCCAGAGGCAATTAAGCGATCCGCTTCACGGCGTGAACAATAATGTTGTTCTGCAAGGTATTTGTTGATACGTACCGGTTCGGACATATGTGAGTGAGGATAGTCGATGTGAAGAGTTTTGGCAATTAAAAAGCGCCCAGTTGTTTTGGGCGCGAGGAGAAGGTTACGGACAAGCTCCGCAAGGTTTCGATTGTGGTTGTTCTTGCGGCGCTGTTGGTGCCTTGGGAGGGATGGATGTTTTGAGCGAGTTCACTCGAGCATCAGCGGGTTCGTGCGTGTCAGGTTGATTCCCAGCATCTGGTGTGTCACTGGTCGCAGGAACACTCGTTGCCTGGGGCGCTTGGTTTTCAACCGCCTTGGACGGCTCGGCATTGTATTGCACACCAACGAGCACGATCGCGAACACGATTCCGATTCCAAGCGCATACACGAGCGGATGGATTGTATTTCGAAATGGAGGCGGAATGGGCGCGGGGGGAGTAGCGGG
>Ga0155881_15_pt4 | contig 2945 bp, 5 predicted proteins | sample RifCSPlowO2_01_FD_107535 | JGI IMG/M metagenome (GOLD analysis project Ga0155881, IMG submission 107535) | Candidatus Uhrbacteria bacterium RIFCSPLOWO2_01_FULL_47_17
AGCTCTCATCCGGTCGTCAACGTTCCAACGTTGTACGACCGGGCTTTTCCTGAGCCTTCGACAATCATGTCGAGCTCTCAGGTTTTGCCACAGGAGAAACCATGAACGCATCGTTTTGGAATACAGAAGCACCCGTCAACGGATGGCGCGTCATGCACCTCGTGTGCTGCGTTCTGTTCGGCGTCTGGTACTTTGCCGCTCTTCCCATGATCAGCATGCGGTTCGGCGGCTTCGGAGGAAACGTCAGTCGATATGTGTTCATCCAGGAATATGTGCCCGGCTTCGAGATGTATCGCACGATCATTCTCACGGAGAGGCTGGTGGATGAATACATGAGGGGTGTAATCCTCTCGGCCTTGCCTGCGCTTATCCTCCTCATGCTCGAGATCTTCTCGTGGATTAAGGCAAAGGAGTACGTTCGAAAATTCTAAACGCAAGGAGGTACCCCATGAGATAAAGGCAATCACGCCTTTCCTCTGGTGAGACAATGAGCTGCTTTCGTAACATGAAGACGACCCAGGAGCTTCGCGCGCATCAGGCGCTCAAGGTGGACACTCGCGATTCCGATTTCGAGCCTTTCACCTTCCGCCCTCGCCGCTCGAACATCCGCCACGCGTACGATGACATCAATCGCGCGAACAAGGGTCGCTCCTGGAAGAACTTCCGCCGCATCAAGTGGCGCGCGTAGGCTTTCGTTCTTCAACCCTGCTCGACAACATCCTTCCCCGGATCGCGTCGAGCTCTTTCTTCCCTTCACGAAATGATCGTGAGTGGAAATCAAGAAAGAAATCGATCACATGTTGTGATCGTCGAGAGAAAACTCGTTCAAACAATGGAGGAAGCTGTGTTGGGAAAAGTCATCAAATTGCCTTCGAGAGAAGAAATGCGCTCACGTCTGTTGGCGGTGGACAGCAACAACCACCTGTAAGAACGTTTCTATCCAGAGCTGCTCAAGTATGCCGGATCGGACAAAGTTGCGATGGGTGTGGTGCTGAAGTTGCAACTCGCCATTCATGACTATATCCAAGGCATGCCGGCCGTCATGGGCAACATCATGTACATGCAGATCCCCGACTACATCGATGCGCTCGTCACGGACGAAGAAGTCGCAACGGAAGCCAAGGCGTTCTTTGCGCAGACACAGAAGTAAGCGTTCGGAGATCTGATCATGCAGTATCGCGGTACATTCAACGTGACCGTCACCTACGGATAGTTCATTTCACAGATATTCAAGTTCTGCACCCAAACGGTCTTTCCGGATGGGTGTTTTTTGTTGGAAAATAAAGTTATGGAGTTATGAAGTTATGGAGTGAAGGAAGAGAGATTAGTTTTTTTAAAATCAAAAGACTGCATAATCGAACACTCCACAACTTCATAACTCCATAACTTCCCCACTTTCTGGTATAATCTCCCCATGAACATTGGCATTGATGCACGCATGTACGGGCCCATGGTGGGTGGGGGCGGTCTTGGGAGATATGTCGAGGAGCTTGTGAAAAATTTACAAGCGGTCGACCACAAGAACCGCTATGTTTTGTTTTTGAAAAAAGAGAACTTTGACGCGTGCGTGATCACGAATCCCAACTTCGAGAAGCGCCTCGCGGACGTGCATTGGTATGGACTCGAAGAACAGCTCAAGCTCGGACATATTATCGATCGCGAGCATCTCGATCTCGTCCATTTTCCACACTGGAATGTCCCACTTTTTCTTCGAACACCATTTGTCGTCACCATTCATGACCTCATCTTGCTCGACGAGCCGTTCTCTTCAAAAGTTTCCACAAGACATCAAACGATTTTTGCGCTAAAATACTGGGGATACAAACTGGTTCTTTCGCACGCTGTATCGCGTGCAAAAAAAGTGATTGCTGTGTCGCATGCGACGGCGGATTCTATTTTGCACCACATCGAAGGTGTGGATTCAAAAAAGATTGAAGTGGTGTATGAGGGTGTGAGTACGCTTACAGAGGAATCCCTCTCCCCCCGCCCTCTCCCTCAAAGGGAGAGGGGGCTGTATCTCCTGTATGTTGGGAATGCGTTTCCTCATAAGAATCTTGAACGGTTACTCGAAGCGTTTGCGATTCTTCGGCAGACGCATCCGGAGGTGAAACTCGTGATGGCGGGGAAAGAGAGTGTGTTTTATAAAAAGTTGTTGGAGCACAGCATGTCGAATGTCGAGTTTGTGAACGGTCCGACGGATGTAGAGCTCGCAGAGCTGTATCGAAACGCCCTCGTGTATGTGTACCCATCGCGTGTGGAAGGCTTTGGCCTTCCGCCGCTTGAGGCGATGAGCATGGGCATTCCGGTTGCGGCGTCGGACATTCCCGCTTTGCGGGAAGTCCTGGGCGACGCCGCCGTGTTCTTCCCCCCAAATGACGCTCGTCATTTGGCATCGGTCCTATCCGACCTCTTGGTCTCACCCGAAAAACGCGAACAGCTCATCCAAAAAGGGTACGCTCAAACAAAAAAATACTCCTGGCAAAAAATGGCTCTCGCCATTCAAACCATTTACGAATCGTGTGGCAAAAAAGGTTCTTAAACAATTTGAAAAACAACCCGAACCGCGAAAAAATTTTTCTCGCGTGTCTTTTGAGCGCGCCCTCAGAAACGCGGTGCGTCGAAGATCAATTCTCGATGAGACCCTTCGTTTCGACGAAGCGATCCCGGAGAACTTCCGTGCGGTCTCAACAAACAGTTCCGAGAATCCAGCGGTTCGACTCTATGAATCTCAAAGCCTATCGCCATTCATCCTTGAATTGCGCCCACACGTCCCGTCTCCGGAGTCTATTTTGGCGGAGGAACCAAACGTGAATGTTCAGTTGAATTTTCTTGCGGAAGGACTGAAAGAACTGGAACGGGTCGAGGAAGTTCTGGAACAGATGGAAGACACATCGCAGGATCTCGAACTTTCGTTTCACGAATTACAAGGGCAATTCGATTCGAAT